>ERZ890510.225-NODE-225-length-49085-cov-21.308505_pt1 | contig 49085 bp, 50 predicted proteins | sample MGYA00521265_ERZ890510 | MGnify/ENA primary metagenome ERZ890510 (study PRJEB32303, sample SAMEA104408624) | aquatic metagenome | biome: Brackish water; feature: Chemocline; material: water | place: Baltic Sea | collected 2014-10-26T21:54:00 | depth 110 m ... | reverse complement strand
GTTCGCGATGATTTCGAGTGTGAAGAGCGTGGTGAGGTGGATATGAAAGGTAAGTGTGTGATGCGGACGTGGTGGGTTGTTGGGTAGGGCGTAATTGGTGGAGCGGGCATCTCGTAAGTGGGGCGGGTTCCTCACGTTGTGATCATGCTGAAGTGGTTGCTTTCATAGGGTGTTCATGTGGTTCGTGCGATGTTTAGGGTGACGTAATCTAATATCGAGCACTAATTACAGGTCGTGCACCCATGATGAGACATCAGTTTTTTAGAACATCTATTTCCGATGGGACGCGTGTCGAGTTGGAATTGCCTGCAGAGCACCCGGCATATGAACTTCATGGAATGGCGGGTGTCGTGCTGCGGTGCTTGGGTTGTTCAGAAGAAGATTTCGCGCCGGAGATTGTAGATTACTTAGTGAAGATCGATGGGAATGACAGCATAATTTTTGTATCTTCGGATTGGATTGTGCAGTAGTCGGGTTGGGCGAGTGATGTGACGAGGCTTGGGGCGGCGTTTAGCTTTGGGCGCTGTTGGGTTTCGTGTTAGTGCACCGCTGTCGAGTGCTAGAACCGGGTTTGCCGTGATCGCACTTGGGCTTCCTTGATACGCGCCGCTGCTCCCTCCTTATCTTGATCTTGGTGGGATGACGGCTGCCATGGTAGGGGTGACACAGCGGCACACTCCGTTTTAGTCGAGTTGATCTTGCTCGCTGGCTTCAGGTCACGATCACAACGCGCTGTAGACTGACGTGCGGCAGGCGATGTTGCCGGTCAATCAACGGATAACGTCCTCTAGGAAAAAAGTCTTGACTGCACACGACGGTGTTGGTGTTTTGGAATTGAACGAGTTGTGGAAAGTGTCGCTGCACGGTGGTCACAGCGGTGATTTTTGCGAGCATGGCGCTGATAGTTTGCGCGAGATGCTGGACGCCGCGGTTTCGTTTGGATATTCGACGTTTGGGGTCGCTACGCATTCACCGCCCTCTTCGCCCAAATTCCTTTATGAAGAAGAAGTCGCTGCTGGGTTAGGTGTGGTTGAGCTTGGTGAGAGGTTTCGTTCATATTCGCAGTTGTCGAAGGGTTTGGTTGCTGATTATGCTGATCGAATCGAAGTGTTGCGGGGTGCTGAGATAGAGGTTGTGCCTGCGGGTTCGTATGCCATCGATGTTGGGTTGTTACGAGAGGTTTATGAGCTGGATTACATCGTTGGATCGGTTCATTGGGTGGACGAGATTGCTATCGATGTTGATCGAGGTGAGTTCGATCGGGCGGTTACGAGTAGTGGCGGGCTAGAGTCTTTTTTGGTGCGGTATTTTGAGCTTGTTGGTGGGATGATTTCTAGTGTGAAGCCGGAAGTTGTTGGACATATCGATTTGCCTCGGTTGTACTGCGATGGCGCGTCGGAGTGGGGTTCTGGTCGTGTGTTGAGTGCGATTTCTGATGCGCTTGTTGCGGCCCGTGGTGCTGGGTGCATTTTGGATTTGAATGTGCGGGCGTTGTCGAAGGGTTTGAGTTCGCCGTTTCCTTCTGCGGGGATTGTGCGGATGGCTTCGGATTTAGGCGTGCCGTTTTGCTTTGGGGATGATAGTCATTCGGTTGCCGATGTGGGTGTCGGCGTCGAGGCGGGTCGTTCGTTTTTACTTGCGAACGGGGTCGATTCGATTACGACGCTGGGTCGTCAGGATGGTGGCGTGGTGAAGCGGGTGGTTTCGTTAGTCGCGGGCGTCATCGAATGACTTGGCTCCGGAGCTGCAATCTACCCATCCCCTAACCCCATCCCGAAGGAAGGGGGACATCGGCAGCGTTAGTCACGCTCGTCGTCGCAGTGGCGTTATGTTCGAGTTGAGGTCGCGTGCGACGTTTTCTGAGAGTTTTGCTGTTGCTTATGCGCAGCAAGAGAATCTACGTAAGCAGGGTTCGCGTGGGGGAGCTGGCCAGCGGTTACTGCTGGTGCATTTGGTCCATGGTTATGCCGGCTTCGGCGAGTAGGTCTTGGAGTTCCTCGGTGGTTGCGCCTTCAGGGGCGGTTAGGCCTCGTTCTTCGAGTTGTGATCTGAGGAAATCGGGTGCGGTGGAAAATCCGTTGTGCAGTGATCCGAATCCGCCGAGTTCAGTTTCGATTAACGCTTCTTCACCGTGCATTGCAAGGATATGGTCAGCGTCGATACCGGAGATGGTGGATTGTGTTGAGGTTGACGATGATGTTGCGGCGGTCGATTTGTTCTGCTGAGTGAGAGCGATTCCGATGCCGACGGTGGCTCCGATGATTATGGCTAGCATTACTAGATTTCTGGTTGTAAACATGATTGGGCATTTTATCTGGCGTTAGTCGCTGTTGTCGTCGGACGACCTAGCTCGGCGTGGCGTTTCTCCTTAGGTTCCATCGTCGTCGAACGACTCAGTCACGAGCTGCAGTTCTCCTACCCTAGCCCTTTCCGTCTGGAAGGGGATAGCGGCAGTTTGTTGGCTGTTGGGTGTATTGGCGTTAGTCGCGCTCGTCATATGATGACTCCCGCGTCGCAGTCTCCCCCTCTAACTCCCCCACTCTCGGGGGCGACTGATTAGGCCTGGAGGCCGGTGTCTTCGGGTAATCCGAGCATGAGGTTCATGTTTTGGATGGCGGCTCCGGAGGCGCCTTTGCCTAGGTTGTCGATTTGGATGATGATCATCACGTGGCCGAGGGCGTTGGGCATTATCGAGATGTCGCAGCGGTTGGTGCCGTTAGTGGAGCGGGGGTCGAAGGCGGGGTCGCTGTAGGCGAGGGTGTCTTCGATTTTGTTGATCTTGACGAACTGTTCATTGGCGTAGCGTTGGTCGAGAACTTCCCAGATGTCGTTGGCGGTTACGCCTTCAGAAATTAGTGCTTTGTGGAGCGGGATTTCGAGGCGCATTCCGGTTGCGAAGGGTCCGACTGAGGGCATGAATTGCGGCTCGTGGGTTAGGCCGGTGTACTTGTGCATTTCGGGCACGTGCTTGTGCTGGGTGTGCAGTGCGTAGGGTGATTCGAACGGCAGGTTTATGAGATCGGGACGTTCTTTTTCCCATTTAGCGATGAGCTGTTTTCCGCCGCCGGTGTAGCCGGATAGGGCGTGGATTGTGATTGGCGCGTCTTTGCCGAGCATGCCGGTTTCGATGAGTGGGCGGATGCTGAGGATCATTCCGGTTGGGTAGCAGCCGGGGTTTGAGACGTTTTGGGAGTTTGTGATTTTTTCGCGCTGGTCGGGCGTCATTTCGGGTAGCCCGAATGCCCAGTCGTCGTTTACGCGGTGAGCTGTTGAGGCGTCGACTACTTTGGTGTTTTCTTCACTTGCCCATGCTGCGGCTTCGATGGCTGCGTCGTCGGGGAGGCAGAGGATCGTGAGATCGGCGTTTGCGGTTGCTTCACGTCTGAGTGCGGGGTCGCGGCGATCGCCTTCCGGGAGGATTGTTACTTCGATGTCGTCCCGTGTTGCCAGTCGATCCTGAATGCGGAGACCGGTTGTGCCTGCTGAGCCGTCGATGTAGACCTTTGGAGTTGGCATGGGAGTGTGGATTGCGTTTGTAGCGCTCGTTACTTTCGTAACTCGGCTCCGCGTCGCATTTCACCTTTCCTCTAACTCTTTTCCATCAAGGAAAGGAGGACCGTCGACCGGATTTCGTGCGTTCTGAGTTTAGATCAAAGGTTAATTATGGTGCTGGTGGGGAAGTTTTGCTAGTGGGGGGGGGGGGTTCGACGGGGCTCAGGATAATGCGCTAGTTTTTGGTTGCTTTGAATCGTTGGTTAGGCGAGGGCGAGGGCGATGGTGATTGTGAAGGTGGAGCCGGTGGTTTTGCCGTGGTGGTTGGTGTTGTTGGCGTGGGTGATGTGACCGTTGTGGGCTTCGACGATTGAGCGGCAGATGGCGAGTCCGAGTCCGAGGCCTTCGATGGGTCGGGTTGTTTCGTTGATTCGTCGACGCTTGCAGTGATTTCTGTGGCGCCATCGGAATATTTCAGGGCGTTGGATACTAGGTTGTCGAACACTCTGCCCATTTGAACTGGGTCGCAGCGCACTGCGGGTAGGGTGTCGGGGACGTCGATTTCGAGTTTGCGATTTTTGCCGAGTGGGCTCATTTGTTGTCGGCGGACGCACTGTTGGACTAGATCGATTGGGTAGGAGTCTTCGACGTCGTAGTCGTCGATTGATTCGCCGAGGCGCGCCATGTCGAGGAGTGAGCTGATGAGGGTGTTTTGGAGGCTGAGGGACGACTTCAAATCTTCGATGAATTGGTTTTCTGCGTATTCCTGATCGATGCTTGCCGTTTCGATGACGGCTTGCATGGCGGCGACTGGGTTTCTGAGGTCGTGATTGATCATGGACATGAATTGGGTTTTGGCGATTTCGGCTTGTTCAGCTCGAATACGTAGGCCGGTTTCTTGTTTGCGGAGTGAGTCGAAATCGAGTGCTTGTTTTGCGAATGTGACGAGCGATTCGATGAGGGCTTGCTCTTCGGCAGTGAACGGATTTTGGTCGGCGACGCGGTTACGTACATGCGGGCGAATTCTTCATCTGCATTGCCGTTGCCGGTTTCGGCGGTGATTCCTACTCCCATCATGGCGTGCATGTCGGGGTGCCCTTCGGGGAAGCCGGCTGAGCGTGGGTGACTGCTTATATTGGCGAGTCGGAGTGGAGCGTCGGACTTGTCGAGCTGCCGAGAACGCCGCGGCCGATGGGCGGGTGCCCGATCAATTCGGGTTGGGATTCGGACATGCCTGAGACGATCATTTCTTTGATTCGTCCGTTATGATCGGCGATCGTTATTGCAGCGTAATCGGCAGACACGAGTTGACGAGCGAGATGAGGTAGCTGAGCTAGTAGCTGCATGCGATCTTCGACGTCGATTTTAGGACTGCCGGCGAGATCGGCGAAGATGCGGGCAGGGCGGTTTGTTTGAATCCAATCTTTGGTTTCAGGTGAATCTTCGATGGCCGCGACACCTGCTGCGGATTCGATGGGTTCGAGATCGCCAGAGCTTATTACCTGGACGATTTCAGCTTCAGATAGGCCGATGTGGGATGCGAATTCTTGGGTTGTTCTGGTGATTCGATTTTCTGTCATTTGTTGGGTTCCCAACACTGTTTGAACAGCATTTTGTGAAAAATATGCGTTTTAGGAGATTCGTGGATGGAATCGTACGGTTCTATTTGTTGAAGAATATAAGGGATGTCAAACGGTGGTGACGAAATTGGGGCGGTGAATTTCGTGGGCGAAGAGTGGTTATGCACACTTTCGGCACACTTTGTTGCTCCGGTGCGCGCACCTAGGGCGTATGTGTGACAGCACCAGCGGACTTTTTTTTGGGCTTGTTAGTAAGTTGGGAGTGCAACTAGTGCGAGGTTGCGCTTGATGATTATCGGATGGCGTGTAGGGTGGGCCTCGATGTATGGGGTTTGATCTGGAATTAGCTTTGTGATTTGGTTGCGTTGTTCATATAATAAAATATCAGCTTCATTAGAGGCGGATAGAAAATATTGAACGAGGATTTCGTATTGGCGACAGCAGACACCCCAGATAGTCAGGTAGAGGCTCCAAAAGTGGAGACGCCTGTGGAACAGAATATTGACGCGCCTATAGAGGCAGCAGCTCCTGAAGCTGCCGCTCCTGAGGCTACTGAAGCACCTGTAGCGGAGGCGGCCCCAGTGTTTGCTGAAGAGGCTGCGGTTGTGGAAACACCTACCGAAGAGACTGCTGCGGTTGTAGAAGCCGCTACTGAGGAAGCTCCTGCTGATGCAGAGGGTGAAACCGCGGTTGCAGTTTTAGACAAGCCTGAGAGCGAACTTACGATGGAGGACTTGCTTGACGAGTACCTTCCTTCGAAGGTTCTTCGACGTGGTGAAATCATCGACGGACGTGTCATGAGCCGTAAGGCTGAAGGCATGTTGATCGACATCGGCTACAAGTCCGAGGGTTTCGTACCTACCAAGGAGATGCGTTCTCTTGGTGAGCGTTCTGATGAGTTGAGCGTTGGCGATGAGATTATCGCTTACGTTGTGAACCCAGAAGGTAACGAGGGATCGTCGATTCTGTCTATCGACCGTGCTCGTGGTGAGCAGGGTTGGCGTGTGCTTGAGAAGGCCATGGACAACAACGAGTCTTGCAAGGGTGTTATTACGGGTTCAAACCGTGGTGGTGCTGTTGTTGAGTCTGAGGGTGTTCAGGGCTTTGTGCCGCTTTCGCAGTTGGTTGGACCAGCTCGAGAGCTTTATGTGCCTGGCGGCGAACCGCCTAAGGAAGGCTTCATCGGTATGGAAGTTGAGTTCAAGATTATTGAACTTAACCGCCGCCGAAACCGAGCTATCTTCTCTGAGCGAGCTGCATTGCAGGCTTGGAAGCAGATTCAGAAGATGCGTTTGGTTCAGGAACTCACCGAGGGTGAGATTCGTAAGGGTCGAGTTGCTGGAATTTCGAATTTCGGTGCTTTCGTGGACCTTGGTGGAGCCGATGGTCTTATCCACATTTCCGAATTGTCGTGGGAGCCAGTAAAGAGCCCGGACGAGATCGTAACTGTTGGTACGGAGATCGATGTATTCGTGCTTCGTGTAGACCGGGAAAACCTCAAGATTGCGTTGAGCTTGCGACGCTTGCAGCCTGAGCCGTGGGACGAGATCGAGACTAAGTTCTCGGTTGGTCAGACGGTTACTGGTACTGTGACGAAGCTTGCTAACTTCGGTGCGTTTGCTCGCATTGATCGTGGTATTGAGGGTCTGATTCATATTAGTGAACTTGCTCACCAGGTGATCAAGCACCCGAGGGATGTTGTCAATGAAGGCGACGAGTTCGAGCTGAAGATCATTCGGATTGAGCCTGAACGTCGACGTTTGGGTCTGAGCTTGAAGCAGACTACGGATCCATCTGAAGAAGTAGCGGTTGTTGCTGAAGAAGATGAAGTAACAAATGAAATTGGTGACTTCGGAGATATTTTCGAAGACAACGAATAGCACTCAGCACTGCAGTTTTGTAGTGGCCTGAGAGGGGAAGCTATATGCCGAGCAGATTTGAAAAGTTTTCGGAGAGGGCCCGTAGGGTTCTTTCCCTTGCGCAGGAAGAAGCACAACGCTTTAACCACAATTACATCGGTACCGAGCATATTTTGCTCGGTCTTGTAAGAGAAACCGAGGGAGTGGCTGCGCGAGTCCTTTCAAATCTGAACGTCGAGCATGTAAAAGTTCGTTCCGCGGTCGAATTCATAATCGGCCGCGGCGAACGCCCAACTCCGGGTGAGATTGGTCTCACTCCACGTGCGAAGAAGGTGATCGAGCTCGCAGTTGACGAGGCTCGGCGCTTGAACCACCACTACATTGGCACGGAACACTTATTTATTGGTCTCATGCGTGAGGGCGAGGGTGTTGCTGCTGGTGTGTTGGAGAGTCTTGGTGTGAGCCTGGAGAAGGTTCGCGAAGAGACGAATAGCATCATTGCCAACCAGAGCTCTGGCTCGGGTTCGAGCGGAAGTGGTGCTCCGGCTGCTTCTCGCACTAGCCGCACACCTACTCTTGATGAGCTTGGTGTTGATTTGACGAAGCAGTCACGCGATGGCGATCTCGATCCGGTTGTGGGTCGTGATACCGAGATTCAGCGTGTGATTCAGATTCTTAGCCGCCGGACGAAGAACAACCCTGTTCTTATTGGTGAGCCGGGTGTTGGTAAGACGGCGATTGTTGAGAAGCTTGCGCACATGATTGTTGAGGGCGATGTGCCTGAAACGCTTATTGGTAAGCGGGTAGTGACTTTGGATATGGGTTCGCTTGTTGCGGGTACTAAGTACCGTGGTGAGTTTGAGGAGCGCCTTAAGAAGGTTATTGCCGAGCTTAAGAGTGCTGGGAACTGCGTGTTGTTCATTGATGAGATGCACACGCTGGTTGGTGCTGGTGCTGCTGAGGGGGCGGTTGATGCTGCGAACATTTTGAAGCCTAGTTTGGCTCGGGGTGAGTTGCAGGTTGTCGGTGCGACTACGCAGGATGATTACCGTAAATATGTTGAACGTGACCCGGCTTTGGAGCGTAGGTTCCAGCCTGTGATTGTTGATGCCCCGGATGCTATTACGACTGTGGAGATTCTCCGTGGTGTGAAGGGTATGTACGAGAAGCACCACGGTCTTGAGATTACTGACGAGGCGTTGGAGTCGGCGGCTACGTTGGCGGATCGATACATTGCTGATAGGCAGTTGCCTGATAAGGCGATTGATTTGATCGATGAGGCGGCTTCTCGTGTTCGTATCAAGCATTCGACTGTTCCTAAGGAGCTTCGTGATGCTCGGAAGGAGCTGACTGCTGTCCGGAGTGAGAAGGATCAGGTTATTTCGGCCCAGAAGTACGAAACTGCTGCTGAGTTGCGAGACCGTGAACTGAAACTGGTTACGAAGATTGAGCAGATTGAGGCTGATTGGAAGAAGAAGAACCCGAATGCCGGTGAGGCTAAGGTGACTTCGGACGATATCGCTGAAGTTGTTGCTATGTGGACTCGTATTCCAGTGATGCGGTTGGATGTTGAAGAGAAAGAGCGTTTGATCAAGATGGAGGACTCGCTACGTTTGAACGTAGTTGGTCAGGACGAGGCTCTTTCGGTTATTTCCAAGGCTGTTCGACGTTCACGTGCGGGTCTGAAGGATCCGAAGCGCCCGATTGGTGCTTTCTTGTTCCTTGGTCCTACGGGCGTTGGTAAGACGCACAGTGTGAAGAAGCTTGCTGAGTATCTCTTCGGTGAAGAGGATGCCATGATTCGACTCGATATGAGTGAGTTCATGGAGAAACACAGCGTTGCACGTTTGGTTGGTGCGCCTCCTGGATATGTTGGTTTTGATGAGGGTGGCCAGCTGACTGAGGCTGTTCGCCGTCGTTCATATTCGGTGATTTTGCTGGATGAGATCGAGAAGGCTCACCCTGATGTGTTCAACATTTTGCTACAGGTATTTGAAGATGGTCACCTGACTGACTCTAAGGGTCGGAGGGTTGATTTCAAGAACACTGTGATTGTGATGACTTCGAACTTGGGTTCGAATTTGTTTCAGACGAGTGGTGGGCTTGGTTTCAACTTTGGTAAGACTGACGGTGACGCGCTTGATTATGAGCGTGTGAAGGATCGTGTTTTGGAAGCGGTGAAGGATCCTGCAAATGGGTTTAAGCCTGAGTTCCTTAACCGTATCGATTCGACGGTTGTGTTTAGGCCGCTTGAACGTGCGCACATTCTTGAGATCGTGGACATCATGATGAAGGGAGTTGAGGGTCGTGTTCTTGAGCACGGTCTGATGATGAACGTTACTGATGCTACTCGTAATTTCCTTGCGGAGAAGGGTTTCGACCCGAAGATGGGTGCGAGGCCGTTGCGCAGGTTGATTCAGGACGAGATTGAGGATCAGCTTTCTGAGAGCCTGCTTCGGGGTGAGTTCGGTGCGGGTGATTCCGTTGAACTCGATGTCGAAGCTGGTGCGATTATTGTTCGTGCTGCTAAGAAGACGAAGGCTAAGGCACGTAAGGCTAAGGCTGTTGCTTCGGATTCTGATGACAAAGAGCCGGTGCCTAGTGCGTAGAGTGGCGTAGCCACGGATTAGTTAGATATGAAAAGGGGGAGAGCTTTCGGGCTCTCCCCCTTTTTTTTGTGCGGGTGCTTTGTGCTGCTTCGGGGTCATGAATACCATTTGGTGTTGCTTAGGACATCCGAGGCTCAGGACGAGTGGTGGTTGCTTCGCGGGTTTTAGCCGCCGCTCCCTAGGTCCCTCGGCTGCGGTGTGGGTGGTCGGGTTTGTTAGTTTTCGGTGAGGGCTTTTTGGAGGGTTTCTAGGGCGGTTTCGGCGAAGGTTTGCATGTTTTGTTGGCGGTCGGTTTCGCCGGTTTCGAGTGTGATTTCGATGTTTACGTTTTCACTTGAGATTGCGATGCATGTGTGTCCGGCGGCGTCGCCGTATCCGTTGCCGGTGGGGCCTGCGGCTCCGGTTTCGCCTAGTCCCCATGTTGTGTTGAGCAGCGTTCTGCTGGTTTTTGCCAGAAGCGCTGCGTATGGTTCGGATGCCGAGCGCATTCCGTGGTGGTCGTCGAAGTTGATGCCTAGATATAGCTCTCGTGCTGGCGAGGTGTAGACGACTGATCCGCCGCCGTAGTAGGCGGATGCGCCGGGGACTGCCAATAATGCGGCGGAGAGAAGTCCGCCGGTTGATGATTCGGCGATGGAGATGGTTTCGCGGCGCTCTTTAAGGAGTGCTCCGACGGTGTTGGCGAGTGTTTGGAGTGGGGATGTGGGCATGGTGTTGCGGGGCTGATCGGGGGATGTTGGTTGAATCGGGATGTTATCTCTTGTTGAGCAGAAGGTGCGCTGCAAATGGGGTAGAAAGATCCTGAAATGAATTCAGGATGACAGCGGCGGCTGGTGTTTGTGGGCTGATGATGTTGGGCGTTTGGCGTTAGTCGCGCTCGTCATCGGATGACTCGGCTCCGCGTCGCATACTCATTCAGTTCCATCGTCGTCGTACGACTCAGTCACGCGTCGCATTTCTCCTTATCCTAGCCCTTCCATCCGGAAGGGGACAGCTGCATGGCTGGTGGCTGGTGTTGTGGGCTGAGATCGAGTACTGCGACCACTGTCGTTTGTACTTGGCGGTTAGAGAGTGAAATGGCATACTGGGTTTAGCTCTGGGCGTCGGCAATCTCGTTAGTCGCGCTCGTTACTGTGTAACTCGGCTCCGCGTCGGCAAATGGCGTTATGGCTCCGGGCATCGTCGAACGACTTGGTAGCGAGTCGTAATTCTCCTACCCTAGCCCTTCCATCCGGAAGGGGACAGTTACAGGATTCGCTATAGGCATGGCAAAGAAATCTTCTAAATCTAAGTTTGAATGTAGTGGTTGCGGGCGGGTTACGCCGAAGTGGGTTGGTAAGTGTTCGGAGTGTGGTGAGTGGAACACGGTGCTGGAGAAGGTTGTTCGTGTGGAATCGGCGCGGCAGGCTCCGGGGATTATCGATCGGGTGAGTCGTGCTGCTGATGGTTTTGGGTCGGAGAGGGCAGACGAGATTGGCGGCGTTGGCGATGGCCCGTCTTCGTTAGCTCCGGGCGTCGTCGGACGACTTGGTCGCAGCGGCAATCTACCCTCCCTCGATCCTTACCGAAGGAGGGAATGGGGCACCGAGGACCGGTTTCGTGCTGTTGAGTTGAGTCGGATTTCTGCTGATGGTGTTGCTCATATGCCGACGGGTATTGATGAGTTGGATCGGGTTTTGGGTGGTGGGTTCGTTGCTGGGTCGTCGGTTTTACTTGCGGGCGATCCGGGGATTGGTAAGTCGACTCTTCTGCTACAGGCGGCCGAAGCGATTGCGGCGTCGGGCAAGACGGTTCTTTACGCGACTGGTGAGGAGGCGTTGGAGCAGATTCGCATTAGGGCTTCTCGTTTGGGCGTGACTGGCGATCGGGTGTTCATGGTCGGCACGGGCGATGCTTTGACGATTGTTGATCATATTGCCAATTTGAAACCTGCCGTGACGATTGTCGATTCGATCCAGACTGCGACTCATCCTGATTTGGATTCACCGGCTGGGACGATTTCGCAAATTCGGGAGTGTGCTGCGTTTTTAGGTGAGGTGGCTCGGGCTAGTCATACGGCTTTGGTTTTGAGTGGTCACGTTACTAAGGATGGGAATATTGCGGGTCCGAGGGTGTTGGAGCACCAGGTGGATGCGGTGTTGCAGATGAGCGGCGATAAGGTGGGGATGCTGCGGATGTTGCACGGTGTGAAGAATCGATTTGGTCCGACGGATGAGATTGGTGTGTTTGAGATGCGGGAGGAGGGTTTGGCTGGAATTTCGGATCCTTCTCATGTGTTTATTCAGCAGCGTGCGGCTGGGTCGGGTCCCGTTTCGGGTTCATGCGTGGCTTTGGTGGTTGAGGGGACTCGGTCGTTGGCGGTTGAGGTTCAGGCTTTGGCTACTCCTTCGAGTTTGACTTCGCCTCGTCGGGTTGCGAATGGTGTTGAGATGTCGCGGGTGCACATGATTACTGCGGTGCTGGCGAAGCACATGCGGTTGCCGGTTTCGAATCACGATTTGGTGATTAGCGTTACGGGTGGTTTAGATATTAATGAGCCGGCGGCGGATTTGGCGATTGCGTTGGCGATTGTGAGTTCGATGATGGATAGGCCGGTGGATGAGACGGTTGCGGTGGCGGGTGAGATTGGTCTTTCGGGTGAGTTGCGTTCGGTTCCGCGGGCGGATCGTCGGGTGACGGAGGCGGCTCGATTGGGCTTTGCTTCGTGCATGATTCCGGATGCTGCTGGCGATGCTGGGAAGTCGGGTTCGTTGAAGGTTGTTCGACCTGCGAACATCGCTGAGGCTGTAAGATTCGCATTACAGGCGCCCGATGGTGCGAGTTCGACGTCGGCGATGGGTTCGGCTGAGGTTCGTTCTTCTATGTAGGTTGTGAGGTTGAGAGAGAATATCCTGAACTGAATTCAGGATGACAGTTGGTGGGTGCGCTCTAGATAGTTTGGGTTGGTTCCGGATTGAGCGTGACCCTTCGACGGGGCTCAGGATGATGGTGATCTAGGTTGGCGTTGTTGCTAGATTGGTGAGGTTCGGCGTTAGTAGCGTTCGTCATAGGATGACTCGGCTCCGAGCTGTAGTCTCCCCCTCTAACTCCCCCGGTCCGGGGGGGGGGCTGGTTGTAGGCTTGGGTGGCTAGGCAGGTTGGTTGTTGGTTTGACCCTGAAAACGAATTCGGGGTGTCAGCGGGTTCAGTTGGCTAATGGGTAAGTTATTTCAATATGGTTGAGTTGAAGAGGCCTGAAACAGAACTTTCTTTGGAAGAGAAGGACGCCAAGTTGCGGTCGTTGATCGCGGGCTATGGTGATTTGATCGTGGCGTATTCGGGCGGAGTGGATTCGACGTTTCTTGCCGGGGTTGCGCACGAGGTTTTGGGCAAAAACGCGTTGGCGGTAACTTCTCGATCGCCGAGTGTGGCTCCTGAGGAGCTTGAGTCTGCTTCAGCGTTGGCGGATGAACGTGGGTGGCGACATTTGATTGTCGATACCGATGAGATGAACGATCCGCGGTATTTGGCGAACGACGGGCGTCGTTGTTTCTTTTGCAAGACCGAGTTGTACACGCACTTGGACAAAGTGGCGGGCGACGAGAGTATTGGGTTTGTTGCCAATGGCGCTAATACGGATGATTTGGGCGATTATCGTCCGGGTATGGAGGCTGCCAAGAATTTCGAGGTTGTTTCTCCTTTAGTTGAGTCGGGGATGAATAAGCAGGACATTCGGGATCTTTCCAAACAGATGGATTTGCCTACTTGGGATAAGCCTGCGCAGCCCTGTCTTTCTTCTCGTATTCCTTACGGCACGATGGTTTCGGTTGATGCGCTCGGGAAGATTGGTAAGGCTGAGAAGGGTCTTCGCGATCTTGGGTTCGGTGTGGTTCGGGTTCGTCATTATGGTGACGTTGGCCGGGTTGAGATTCCTTTGGCTGATTTTGTTCGATTTGAAGTGGTTCGGTCCGAGGCTGAGGCGGTTGTTGTTGGCGCTGGATATGCGTCGATGGAGCTTGAGCCTAAGGGGTTTAAGTCGGGCGGGCTTAATGCTGCGCTTGGTGATTTGGGGACGCGGCGTTAGTCGCGGTCGTCATCGGATGACTCTGCTCTGTGTGGCGTTAGCTCCGGGCGTCACTGGCGTGACTTGGTCGCTCATCGCAATTCTCCTACCCTAGCCCTTCCATCCGGAAGGGGGACTGATTTGCGCTTATGACGTTTGTCGCTGTTGTTGGCTTTTCTATCGTGGTTGGCTGGGGATCAGGAAGACACTTTTAATAGGTATCCTGTCTAGGATTTATTCACTTCGATCCGGATGAACCCGCACAAGGAACTTTCACACTGTCTGAATTAACTGCTTATATCGACATGATTGGTGGCGCTAGTGGCGACATGCTGCTGGGCGCGATGGTGGCTGTGGGTCTGGATTTGGCCGAGCTGCAGGCCGAGCTGGATAAGTTTCCGGATCGTGGGTATCGGCTTGAGAAGACATTGGTGAACCGGGGCGGTTTAGAGGCGATTCTGGTTGATGTGGTGTTGGATGATGATGGTGAACGGAAGCGTACGTGGGACGATTTTTATTCTTCGATTGCTGATTCGACGTTAGAGGATTCGGATAAGCGTTCGATCAAGCGAATTTTCGATGCTTTGGCTGTGGCCGAGGCGGCTGCGCACGGTGGTGAGGCTGGTTCGACGCATCTGCATGAGCTTGGGACGGTCGATACGTTGGTCGATATTTCTTCAACCGTTATCGGTTTGCGTTTGTTGGGCGTAGAGAAGATTCACGCTTCGGCGTTTCCGACGGGGACTGGTTCTTCAGTCAGTAGTCATGGCGCAATGGGGGCGACTTCGATCGCTACAGCTGCGATTTATAAGGCGACGGGCGCGCCAGTGCGAGCGGGTGGACGGCAACCGGTTGGTGAGGCTGTGACTCCGACGGGGGCGGCGATTGTTACGACTTTGGCTGAGTTTATGCCGGTTGAATTCAACGCAAACAAGATTGGCTACGGGGCAGGGCAACGTAACCCTGATGGGCATGCGAACGTTATTGGGTTGTGGATTGGCGAGGGTAGGAATCGTTGGGGGCGTGGCGGGCCAGGTTGGCGACGTCCGGAGATTATGGAGCTGGAGACAAATATTGATGATTCACCAGGTGAGGTGTTGGGTTATGTGCACGAGCAGCTGATGGAGTTGGGCTGCTTGGATGTTTGGTTTACGCCGATTCAGATGAAGAAGAATCGACCGGCTACGATGCTTTCGGTATTGGTGGGTAGGGATTTGGTTGATGCTGCTGCGGAGTTGATTCTTAAGGAGACTTCGACGCTTGGTGTGCGTCGTAGACCGGTGCGTAGGTATGAGGCTGAGCGACAGAGTGTGAATGTGGATACATCGTTGGGTAAGGTGCCGGTGAAGTTGAAACGGATTGGCGATACGATCGCTCAGGCGGCTCCGGAGTATGAGGCGTGTCGGGAGATAGCTCGCGAGACGGGATTGCCGCTGGCAGAGGTGATGCGGATCGTGGTGAATGAGGCGACGATGCGCGGCTCGCCTTGGGGTGAGTAGATGTTGGGTGGGTTTTGGCGCGTTAAATCGCCATGACCGGTGCTGTTCAGTTGAAGTCGGTGGTTTGGGAGGGTGTGAATGGTCGCCCCCCTCCGGATTCGATACCGCCAATCGAGAGGGCAGGGTGATTCGGATCCCTGCGGGCAAATATCTTCACCGTTCACAGATTCTTCTTGACTCTTTCCACACTTTGGAAAATCCCTGCCCTGAAAAGGAAATGATTAGGCTGACTGCACTTGCGGGCTGGTGCCATCTGAGCGGATGGGCTGAGTCTGTTTTACGGGGCCCATTCATGAGTCAAAAAAGTGTTTCTAGCGCTATTTAAAGCGTTTCAAGTCCAATCAGCGGATTGGCGAATTTTAGAGTTTTAGCGTTGTTGATCGCTGTGCTCACGGTGTCGATGGTTTCGACGTTCAACTTCAATACCGCATCGGCGAGCCATAGTGGTTCAGTGGTCTGCGACACGGTCACGACTCACTGATATGAGCATGTGATGACCGCAGCGAATTGGGATGTTGCGAAGGCTACTGCCGAAGGTATGACTCACAACGGAGTTAGCGGGCACCTAGCAACGCTTACTTCTGAAACAGAAGACCAATTTATAGTTGCAAACTTTCTAACGGCAGTAAGCACTTCTGCTTACATCGGTGGTTTCCGCAATGGTACTTCGGGCAACAGCTGGTCTTGGGTAACGGGTGAAACTTGGGATTACACAAAGTGGTCGCCAGGCCACCCACCTGACCTACCTTAGGATCACTTGAGACCGTAGTGGAGTTCTTCCACAGCGGGTCAATCAATAACTGGACGATTGAAGGTCACTGGGACGATCAAAACAGAGCGACTGAGCGGACCTATATCGTTGAGGACGATGACGTACCCGTTCCAACACCACAGAGCGCAACGTTCGCTGGTGGAAACGTTACGCCAGGTTCCGTTGTGACAGGTGTGTAAGCAGTCTGCCAAGTTGGCGACGCGGCGTCGCCAACTTGGCAGACTGCTTACACACCTGTAAGGCCGTAGTAGCGCCGGCCACCATCGGTGATGGGCATGACTGGAGTACTGTTCCCGGGGCTAGTCAGTGGATTAGCGCTTGCACGACGCTTGATGATGTGGACTGTATTGGTGTTGGGCCTGCGGGCGGCAAGGATGACATTGTCATGTGGTACCGAATTCAATTCGACGTGCCCGCAAATTGGTCTGACGTCACGATTGACTTCACTACCAAAGTCGACAATGCTGCATCTGTTTTCTTGAATGGAAATCAGGTAGGCACGAGGATTATTGGTGGAAATCACGTCTCTACATTCCATGAATCTTTGAGCAATGGAAGCCTGCAAGCGGGCACCAATAACATCATCGTTCGAATGGAGGACTGGGGTGGTCTATCTGGTATCAACTACCGAATCGACCTCAACGGTTTGTCTACGGCACCGATTGTAGTTATCGAGCCAGATTCTGATGGTGATGGTGTTCCGAACAGCAGCGATGCGTTCCCGAATGACCCGAATGAGTGGGCTGATTCAGATGGTGATGAGATCGGTGACAATGCTGACCCGTTTGACAATTCATCCGATTCAGCGACAGTATTTGTTGGCGATTGTGACTCGGGTGTTGGCAACCAAGAAATGGCACCTGGTGCGTACTTCAGCGACTTTATCGCTGAGTTTGGTGACTCAGCTCTTCACGGTAACTACGTGGGAGCGGTTTCTGCACTTGCTAACGAGTGGAAGAAGGATGGGCTGATTTCGGGCCGTGACAAGGGCAAGATAACTTCTTGTGCTGCACAGTCGGACACAGGCAAGCCTGAGCCTAGTAAGGGCAAAGGTAAGAAGTAGTTCTTCTTTACTAAGTAGTTTTGAGAAACGCCTCGGCTTTTGCCGGGGCGTTTCTTTTTAACGATGAGGTGGGTGCGTGTGGATTCGGGAGTGTAAGATGCTGCGTTCGTTGTGCCGATTTAGGCTGGGTTCAGGGATTGTGGGGCATGGATCCTGAACCCGTTCGGCATTACTGAGGGCAGGCTCGCGCCTCGTCGTAATGACAGGTTGGTGGTGGTTGGCTTGGTAGCGGGTTTTCCGCCCGGCCGCTCCAGATCCCTCGGCTGCGCTCGGGACGCGGTGGCATTAGTCGCGGTCGTCGTCTGGCGACTCGGATCCGAGCTGCAATTCTCGTTTAGCTCCATCGTCGTCGAACGACTCAGTCACGCGTCGCAGTTCTCTTACCCTAGCCCTTCCGCCTGGAAGGGAACTCGTGCAGGTTGTTGGCATTTGGGCGTAATTGCGTTAGTCGCGCTCGTCGTCGGACGACTCGGCTCAGCGTCGCAATCTCCCCCTCTAGTTCCCCCGGTCCGGGGGAGGACCGTTTAGCTCCGGGCGTCCGAGGCGGACTTGGTCGGCAGCTGCGATCTACCCTCCCTCTAACTCCCTCCCGAAGGAGTGAGGACCGGTTAGTCGCGATTAACGTCGCTGTTCCCTTCCGGATGGAAGGGCTAGGGTAGGAGAATTGCGACGCGGAGTCGAGTTGCAAAGTAACGAGCGCGACTAAACGCTGCGATATCTATTGACCTGTTCGGGGATTGGTGGCTACTGTTAATATCGGTTGTTTTACAACCTTCGGAGCCCTTGTGGCGCAGTGGCTAGCGCAACTGATTTGTAATCAGTAGGTCACAGGTTCGAATCCTGTCAAGGGCTCCATTTATTTTGGCTCGTAACTGGTTCGCAATTTCTGGGTATTAAAAAACCTTACGAATATCGTTGCCACGCGTAGTGAATTTCGCATTTGCTGTGGTAAAGTTTTTGTTTGCGCAGGGATTGGGGAGTGGTTAAACCCAGCAGACTGTAAATCTGCCGCTTGACGGCTTCGTAGGTTCGAATCCTACTCCCTGCACCAGAATTACAGTTTGGGTAGTTTCGGGAACGCTCCCATTAAATGGAGATACCTCGGGCCCACATAGCTCAGTGGTAGAGCGCATTCTTGGTAAGAATGAGGTCCCGAGTTCAATCCTCGGTGTGGGCTCCAAGCTAAGCACCAATCAATATAAGCGCTTGATTTATAAGCGCATGGGTAGGAGACCTCCGGTAATAGGAGGCGTAGAGAGAAATAATGGCAAAGCAAGTATTTGACCGAAGTAAGCCTCACGTAAACGTGGGTACGATCGGACACGTTGACCACGGTAAGACAACGCTTACTAGTGCCATCACCAACGTGCTCGCTCAGACCCAGCCTAACGTTAAGGCGAAAGCATTTGACGAGATCGACAACGCTCCTGAGGAGCGTGAACGTGGTGTGACCATTGCGACGACTCACACAGAGTACGAGACGGATAACCGTCACTATGCTCACGTGGATTGCCCGGGTCACGCTGACTACATTAAGAACATGATTACTGGTGCTGCCCAGATGGACGGCGCTATTCTTGTGGTTTCGGCTGCAGACGGCCCTATGCCACAGACTTACGAACACATTCTGCTTGCTCGCCAAGTAAACGTTCCAAAGCTGGTTGTTGCTTTGAACAAGTCGGATGTTGTTGATGATGACGAGCTGCTTGAACTTGTTGAGATGGAAGTTCGTGAACTTCTGACTAAGAACGGTTTCCCTGGTGATGACATTCCGATTGTTCGGGTTTCTGCTCTTGAGGCTCTTGAGCATTGTGAAGACCCTGACAACAAGTGGGTCAAGTCGATTGGTGAGTTGATGCAGGCTGTTGATGATTACATCGATGTGCCGGAGCGAGACACTGACCTTCCTTTCCTTATGCCTGTTGAAGACGTGTTTGGAATCAAGGGTCGTGGCACGGTTGTTACTGGCCGAGTTGAGCGTGGAATTGTAAAGACTGGCGACCAGATCGAGATTGTTGGTTTTGGTAAGACAGTTACTACTACCGTCACTGGTGTAGAGATGTTCCACAAGACTCTTGTAGAGGGTCTGCCTGGTGATGCTGTTGGTTGCTTGATTCGAGGTATTGAGCGAGAAGACGTTTCTCGTGGTGCGGTTCTGGCTAAGCCAGGATCGATTAAACCTTCGACTAAGGCCAAGGCTCAGGTTTATGTTTTGACTGCTGACGAGGGTGGGCGGCACACGCCGTTCTTCCCTGGTTACCGACCTCAGTTCTACATCCGAACTACCGACGTTACGGGTGCTATCAACCTGGGAGCCGGTGTGGAGATGGTTATGCCTGGCGATAACACCGTTATGGAAATTGAACTTGGTTACCCTGTTGCTCTTGAAGAGAACCTTCGATTCGCTATCCGTGAGGGTGGACGAACTGTTGGCTCGGGTGTGATCATTGAGCTTCTGGACTAGTCCAGAAGCTTATGGCTGGCGCCCGTTATGGCGCCGGGCGGACATGATGCTTCCTTAGTGGGGAGCGGGCCCCCGGTGTATGTAGCGGGCGTTAGCGCGACTTTCTGGGGTTGGAAATTTCCAGATGTATTCGGGTTTGAACCCAATAGGATTTGTAGAGCGTAACTATGGCTAAGAAGAATGCGGTACGGACTTTGGTGGATATGCTTTGTACAGAGTGCAAGGCGTACAACTACCAAACCGAAAAGAACCGGCGAAACACGCCTGATCGGGTTGAACTGAAGAAGTTTTGCCCTGTTGAGCGCAAAGTAACGTTGTTTCGAGAGAAAAGGTAAGGAGCCGAGTTGGCACGAACACCAGCACGTAGTACATCGGGTCCCGGCGTTTCGGGCGCTGGAGGATTTTCAATCTTCCGGTTCTTTGGCGAGGTCTTTTCGGAGCTCCGAAAAGTTTCTTGGCCAACACGGAAAGAGGCAACTCGCCTTACTGTGATGGTGATTATGTTGTCGGCCACTATCGGGTTATTTCTCGGTTTGATCGATATGGTGTTTGCTCGACTTATTTCCGTGATTTCGGGAACATAGTTATGACTTCTTACAGCGATATTGCCGGGAGCACTTCAGCTCGTTGGTACATTGTTCACACTTACTCTGGTCAAGAAGACCGCGTTCAGAAGAATCTGGAGCAGCGGATTAACACGATGGATGTGAAGGATAAGATCCTGAAGGTTGTGGTTCCTACCGAAGAAGAGGTAGAGATCAAAGAGGGTGAGCGGAAGATTGTTCAGAAGAAGATGTACGCGGGTTACCTCATTGTTCAGATGGTGATGGATGAGGAATCGTGGTACGTGGTTCGGAACACTCCTGGTGTTACTGGATTTATTTCTGCTGAGGATGAGCTCGAGAAGCGCCCTAAGCCGATTCCGTTGGAAGATGAGGAAGTGGATCGCATTATGAGTCGCATGACTTCAGATGCTCCGCGGGTTCGCATTGGATACGAGCAGGGTGAGTCGGTTCGGATCAAGGATGGTCCTTTCGCCGACTTTATGGGCACTGTTGATGCGGTGCTTGAGGAACGTGGAAAGATTCGCGTTCATGTTTCGTTCTTCGGGCGTGAGACGCCGGTTGAATTAGACTTCTTACAGATAGAGAAGTCGTAGTTATTTAGTAATCGATTCCTGCCATTTTTTATTGTTGGTGGGGTTAGTAATGAAGGAACGTTTCGTTGGCTAAGAAAGTTACAGCCATAATCAAGTTGCAATTACCTGCTGGTGGTGCCACTCCGGCTCCTCCTGTTGGTCCTGCTCTTGGTCAGCACGGTGTCAACATCATGCAGTTCGTTAAGGAATACAACGAACGTTCTGCTTCGCTGGCGGGCAACATTATTCCTGTCGAGCTGACTGTTTACGCAGATCGATCGTTTTCGATCGAGCTGAAGACTCCGCCTGCTTCGGACATGATTAAGAAGGCTGCTGGTATCGCTAGCGGTTCTGCGACGGTTGGTATTTCGACTGCTGGCAAGATTTCACGGGCTAAGATCCGTGAGATTGCTACTGTGAAGATGCCTGACCTGAACACGAATGATGTTGAGGCTGCGATGAAAATTATTGAAGGTAGCGCCCGAAGTATGGGTGTGGAAGTTACTGGCTAGTTCGAGTTTAGAACTGGTGAGACTTTTTATTTGTCGGCCCGGGCGCAAGGACCCCGTTTAGGGGGAGCCAGGATTACCGGCTGGAGATTGAGATATGGCTAAGCACGGAAAACGTTATAACGCTGCTGCGAAGGCGGCAGGTTTTGAGGATCACACTCCTGAAGCTGCGGTTGCTCTGGCAAAAGAGTTTTCTAAGGTGAAGTTCGCTGAGGCTGTTGAGCTGCACGTTGCGACGAGCGCCGACCCTCGACATTCGGATCAGCAGATTCGAGAAATTGCTGATTTGCCTCACGGTACCGGCAAGAATGTTCGTGTTTTAGTGTTTGCTCAGGGCGATGCGGCTCGGGCTGCGATTGCTGCTGGTGCGGAATTTGTTTCGGACGATGAGTTGGTTAAGAAGATTGAGGGTGGCTGGAGCGATTTTGATGTCGCTATCGCTACTCCTGATCAGATGGGTAAGATCGGTAAGCTCGGTCGGTACCTTGGTCGTAAGGGTTTGATGCCTAACCCGCGTACGAACACTGTTGTTCAGCCTGACAAGGTTGGGGCGGCTGTTGAGAGCGTGAAGAAGGGTCGAGCTGAGATCAAGTTGGATCGTGGCGCGAACATTCACGTTCGTATCGGTACGGTTGGTTTCGACGATAATCAGATTTTAGATAATCTTTCGAGCGTTTACTCTACGATTCTTCGGGCTAAGCCTGAGGGTGTGAAGGGTCAACTGATCAAGAAGGTGACTCTTTGCACTACGATGGGTCCGAGTTTCCACTTGGACCAGTCGGCTCTTGAGGCTTTGACTCAGAACTAGTGTTGGCTGTACCGATAGATTTTTAGAAAAGCCCCGGGTGTTATGCCCGGGGCTTTTTTTGTTTAATTTGTTGGCTTGCGTGTCGTCCTTCGACGGGGCTCAGGATGATGTTCAAGGGAAGTGTCGCTGGTATGTGGGTTTAGATTTGTTGGCGTTTGTGGCGATGTTGTTGTTAGAATTGATTGCATACAGTTGAATACTGCGACCGCAGACAGTTGGTCCCGTGTGACGGGGTAATGCTTTAGGCGCCATCCGAGGTTTAGATCGTGCATGTTTCGTCGTTATTGACGAGTGCATTTTTGCCCCGGACTAGGTTCCGGGTTTTTTTATTGGCTTTTTTAGCCGGCTTTCTAAGTTGTGGTCCAGACAGGAGGTCGAATGCCAACTGATAAAGGAAGAGCGGCGGTTGCGGAGATGAAAGACATCTTCGAAGCTTCTCCGCTTGTAATTGCTGCTGAATACAGCGGTGTTGATGTTGCCGGTATGACCGGTTTACGTCAGGAGCTTCGCACTAACGGTGCGCGTTTTAAGGTTGTGAAGAACACCTATGCGCGGATTGCTGCTGATGAGGCTGGACGTTCGGATTTGAAGGATGTTATGACTGGCCCTATCGGGTTTGTTGTTTCGGATGGAGATCCGGCTGCTGCTGCCAAGGCTTTTGTGAAGTATTCCAGTGATAACCATCTGCCGATAAATATTATTGGTGGAATGCTGGATGCAGTCGTTTTGTCGGCTGATCGGGTTAATTATCTTGCGAAGCTTCCTTCTAAGGACGAGCTTATTGCGAAGATGCTTGGTTCGATGAACAGTCCTATTACTGGTTTGGTGATGGTTATGAGTGGTCCTGTTAGGGCTCTCGCCACGGTGCTTCAACGCCACGTGGATAATCTGCAAAGTGGTGAGGCTGCTTAGTTAGAGTTTGAGTTATGCCAGGGCGAAGCGTTAGTCGCTGCTCGTTACTTGCGTAACTCGGCTCCACGTCGCAGTTCTCCTGCCCTAGCCCTTCCCTCTGGAAGGGGATTGATGTGGGCAGTGCTGAAGATATTAAATAGTTAGTTATTAGTTCTCGATTGTTTTCGAGACAAATTTTGGAGAGTCCAGAAATGGCCCTAAGTAAAGAAGATCTGATCGAAGAGATCAAAGCTATGTCGGTTCTTGACCTTGCAGACGTCGTGAAGGCGCTCGAGGAAGAGTTTGGTGTTAGTGCTGCTGCTCCTGTTGCGGTTGCTGCTGCTCCTGTTGCGGTTGCTGCTGCTGAAGAGAAGGACGCTTTTGACGTTGTTCTCAAGGGCATTGGTGACAAGAAGATTGCAGTCATCAAGGCTGTTCGAGAGATTACTCCTCTTGGTTTGAAGGAAGCTAAGGACCTCGTTGAGGCTGCTCCTACGGCTGTTCTTGAGGGTGTTACTAAGGACGAAGCTGAGACTGCTAAGGCCAAGCTCGAAGAAGCCGGTGCTTCTGTAGAAATTAGCTAGTTGCGTGATTAGCTCCTGGCGTCGTCGGACGACTTGGTCGCAGCGTCGCAGTCTCCCCCTCTAACTCCCCCTATCCGGGGGAGGATGGTTGTGGGGTTTGATCGAAATATGAGGAGGCCTAGGGTATTTTTACTCGGGGCCTCCTCATATTTGGCGTTATGGCGTTAGGTCGCGCTCGTTACTTTGTAACTTGGCTCCGCGTTGCGTTCTTTTTATGACTCCGGCTGCTCGTGGCGTTATCGTTATGCTTCATCGTCGTCGAACGACTCAGTCACGAGTCGCAATCTCCCCCTCTACCTCCCCCACTCTGGGGAGGACCGGTTAACCGCGACTGACGCTAGTAGCTGTTCCCTTCCGGATGGAAGGGCTAGGGTAGGAGAATTGCAGCTCGAAGCCGAGTCGTTATACGACGAGCGCGACCAACGTTAAAAGAGGTTGTGTGATTGTCCGCCGTCGACGTTGAGGCAGGCTCCGGTGATGAGGTCGGCTTGGGTCGACGATAGGAATGCTACTGCTGCTCCGATTGGTTCTGGCCAGCCGAATTTGCCCATTGGGAGGTTTCGATCGATAAATTCTGCAACCGCTTCTTCAGTGTTGTTTTCGACGAACTTCTCCCAGCTTCCGCCGGCGTGGAGTACTGAGCCTGGTGCGACTGAGTTAACGGTTACGCCGTCTTTAGCGACTGCCATTCCGGTGTGCTTTGAAGCGGCGATCATTGCTGCTTTGGCGACCATATAAGGAGCGGTTCCGCCGTATTCACGTCCGAAGATCGACGAAATGTTGACGACTCTGCCCCATCCGCGTGTTTGCATGCCGGGTACGACGTGCTTCATTAGCGCGACTGCCGACCAGAGGTTGGCGTTCATTACCATGTGGAAGTCGGCGAGTGACGAGTTGACGAGATCAGAAGTGCCGAGGCTGCCGCCGACGTTGTTGACTAGGATATCGATCGGGCCTAGTTCGGCTTCTGTTTTCGCAACGAGATCGGCTGCGCCGGTTTCGTCTCCGAGGTCGGCTACGAATGCCCCAACTTTTACCCCAGTGGCTTTTAGTTCGTCTGCGGTTTGGTTCAGCGTTCCTTCACCACGTGCGCATATTGCGACGTTTACGCCTTCTGCAGCGAGTGCTAGTGCTGATTGGCGTCCGAGTCCTCGGCTGCCGCCGGTAACGAGGGCAACCTTGCCTTTAATTCCTAAATCCATGTTGTTAGTTGCTCCGTTGGGTTGTTTTTCAGTTTGTTGACATATGTTTCGTAGTGATTTTACGATTCGACATATGGTGTGAATTTATCCGATACCAGAATATTAGTAATGTATAGGTAACGGGGTGCTGGTATGTTGACTATTATGGTGCGTCTCACTAAATCTGAGTCAACATGGTACTAAGGTAAGTCAAACTTGGTGTTTGGCACTAGTAAATCATCTTGACTGAAGATTTTGGTGTGGTGTATCTTGACTGGGTGTCGTTGGGGTTCCAGCGACTAATAGAGATTGTGTCAATACAAAACGCAAGTTTTGGACATATGGTCTGCTTGGGTTATTCACTTAAGCGAATGTCCGTCCGTCGGACTATATATAAATTATTAAATGTGCTTGCGAACTCGTTTGCGGGCATGCAATTAGAAGTATCTTGCAAAAAGAACTTTTAGGAGGATGCCGATGCTAGGCTCCGTTATTCCAAGACGAGTAGTCATTTCCTTCGCATTGGTGGGTTTAGTTGGCCTCATGATGGCCTTATGGTCGACGGCCGTTTCGGCCGACTCTGAGGGATGGGACCTTAAGGTTGCACCGGGTAGTGTCACCAGTTTGTCACCTGGAAGTATTTCCTCTGGAGCTGATGATGTGTCCTCATCTAGTGCAGAAGCAACCTACGAGTGGTCAGTAACAGGGTCATGTGGCTCTTTCGACTCTACTAGTGCACAGAACGTTCTTTTCACAGCAGCTGACGGCACATGTAGTGGCGAGCTATCGTTATCAGTGTCACGAGCTGGATCTGCAACGGTCAACTCGTCTGTAACACTGTACGTTGTTGGTTCTGAGGCTATTGTTGAGGAAGTAGTCCTGCCTGCTACAGGTGGTTACTCACCTAATGCCATGACTTTGCTTATTGCAATGTTTGCTGGGTTTGCCCTAGTTGGCACTGGTTTTGTTGCTGCTCGACGAGCAGGATAGGCCGGGGTGAATTCCTAGTTAGATAGGTTTACGTAAAACGTAATTTTGGAAGAGGCTCACTTCGGTGGGCCTCTTTCTGTTTAAGCGTTTAGCGTGAGTTGCTCCGATCGTTGTCTGACGACTCGGAATTGCGTTGGCGTTAGGCTCTATCGTAGTCGCAGACTTGGTCTCTATCTGAAATCTACCCTTCCTCTAACTCCCTCACGAAGAATGGAGGACCTGTAGTCGCGACTAACACCGGTTCCCTTAAGGTTGGAAGGGCTTTGGCAGGAGACTGAAACGCTTGACTGAGTCGTTCGACGACGATTGAGCCTAACGACGAGCGCGACTAACGCCTGGATTTGTTGGTTCTTTTTTTGTGTAAATCTGTTCTACTTTGCAGGTTCAATATATTTGGTTTTGTTTGGAGTGGTTGGGATCGTGGTTTCGAGGCTGCTTAGCGGCGGTGGTTCAAATAGCGACGTACAGCATCAGAAGTTGATTGTTGGTGGTCTGTTTGTGTTGTCGTTTGCTTTGTATTTGGCGACGATGTCGCTCTGGATATTTCGGCGTCGAACAGTATGATTCGTTCGCTGATGCGAAAGTCGTCCGGTTGGCGTCCGGCGTTGAGTTTATTGGTAGGCTTTTCGGTTTATGTGTATGTGCCGTTGGTGCCTTCAGCTTCACCGATGGTGAGTTTGGGCGCTACTGATTCTTTCGAAGGTTTAAGGCGTGTGGAGGGGCGTATGGCGAGTTTGCTGCAATTTCAGCGCTTTGTACGTTGGTGCGTTTGTGGCTGGTGTGTTGATCGTTTCTGTGTGGTCGATGTGGTCGGGTTGGAGTGAGATTAGTCTTGCTGGGAATGATGATTCGAAATCGTATGCTGAGGCGACGGTTGCGGTTGGTGGCGGGAACTGTTTACTTTGGTGTACCAAGCTCAGGTGGCGAGTCCTGAGTTGGATGTGATGATCGTTGTGCCGGTGATGTTGCAGCATGATTGGTATTGGGATCAGTTGGTGCCGTATTACGGCGATCGAATGCCTCCGGTTTGACCAGACGGATTTTTAGATCGTTTGGAAAGTGTTGTGGCTCATAATTTGAGAATGGTACCGATCTATTCGACGGACGATGACCGTGATCATCATGACTTATTGAATCTGGTTCCCGAGGGCGATCTGTTCAGGGTTGAGTTTTAGATGGTGGGTGTTTGATGTCGGATGTTCCGCAAGTTAGTGTGATTCCGGTTTTGGGTCTTCCTGAGATTGTTGTTGATGACGATCTTGGTGCGTTGATAGTCGGACGGTGCGAGGCTACCGGTATTGAGCTATTGGATGGCGATTTGGTTGTGGTGGCTCAGAAGGTTGTTTCGAAGGCTGAGGGTGCTATCCGGGTGATTGCGTATCAGGTGCCTAGCCCGGAGGCGATTGAGTTGGCTGGGACGTGCGGTAAGGATCCTCGTATTGTTCAGATTGTGTTGGATCAGTCGAGCAGGGTTGTTCGTGCGGTGCCAGGTGTGTTGATTGTGGAAACGGTGCATGGGTTTATTTGTGCGAACGCGGGTGTCGATCAGTCGAATATCGAGCTTGATGGCGTTGTTACGATTTTGCCTGTGGATTCAGATCGTTCGGCGAGGGAGATTCGCGATCGATTGCGGGTGCTGACCGGGTGCGAGGTTGGGGTGTTGGTTTCGGATACGTTCAACCGGCCGTGGCGCGAGGGTTCGACGAATGTGGCGATTGGTGTCGCTGGGTTTAATCCGCTTCGAGATTTACGAGGGAGTAACGACGATTTCGATCGCGAGATGACGACTAGCACGGTTTCGTTGGCTGACGAGGTGGCTTCGACCGCGCAGCTTGTGATGGGCGAGAGTGGTCGGGTGCCGGTCGCGTTAGTACGCGGGGTGGATTGGATTCCGGGCGAATATTCAGCCGATCGACTTCTTCGACCGGCTGAGAGGGACTTGTTCCGATAGACGGTTGCTTATCGGATTGGCTGGCTACTTGGCTGGATTGGAGTCGCTGACGGGTTTGGCACTTGCTTTGCCCTTAGCTTCGGCTGCTGGTTTCGCGGCAGTTGCTGGTTTGGCGTCGGCTGCGCCTTTAGCTCCGCCTTTGGGTGCTGGCGATTTGTTGCCGTACCAGGATGAGTATTCGAATGAGTTACGGAACTCTTTCTTCTCACCGCAAGTTTTGCAGCTGCCTTCGCTAACAGCACCGTTTGGCGGATCGATTACCCAGTGGTGAACGCAACCGCCTTCGTTGACTTCAGCTGTTGTCTCTTCGGCAGGTGCTGGATTTTTCTTCGACGTTGGACTCATATATGTGCTGGCTCCGCGTAGTCGGGTTCTTGTGTTTGGCGATTTGCTTCAACGGAAACAAAAACCGACTTCCTCACAATTTTAACCCATCTTTGCGATTCTTGCGTATTTCTTTACTTGCTGGTCTGAATGTTCAATATTATTTGTACGGTCGACCGATCGATGGTTGAAAGTTTGCTCGGAAAGAATATCGAGCACAATGTTGAGATGTCGACCGAGTAGAAGGAATGCGTTTACTCGGTTGATGCCAAGCAGTTGACGATGATTGACAGCTGGGTACTTTGCGACTAGCGTTGAATAATCAATTGAATATGCATGGTTCCTCGGTGTTGCGATTTTCTTAACGAAAGACGTAACCAATAGGGAAAGCGGTGAGAATCCGCTGCGGTAGCGCCACTGTAACCGGGAAGACTGTTCACACGAAGCCACTGTCGATAAGACGGGAAGGCGTGGATGAGTCGTTGATCCGAATTTGCTTTTTGAAAGCATGACTGGGTCGGTGTACCGGGAGCCAGGAGACCTGCCGGGGAACATCTGAATGACTGCTCCCCGCCTAGGGTGTGGCCTTACGGTGATAGCCCTACTTAATTTTCAGGAATCAATGTCACCCGTGGACCCTTGACGAAGCAGTCAGGGGTTTTTTATTGGCTTCGGATTTTCGTATCAGCGCGCAACGGGTTTCAACTGGATCAACGGTGTTGAGGCGGTTGATATCTGGTGTGATTTTGCTTGGCGTTGCGACTGTAATTGTCGTTATCGTTGCGGCTTCTATTGGTCCGTTCACTGTGCCGTTCACTCACACTGCTAGCACTTTGCTTGATTTGATCGGCATTGGTGAGTCGAACGCTAAACCGACCGAACAGGCTATTATTCAGAGCATTCGACTTCCGCGTATTTTCCTGGCATTCATAGTTGGCGCGGGTCTTGGCATTTCGGGCGGAATTATGCAGGGCTTGTTCCGCAATTCGATGGCTGATCCTGGAATTATCGGTGTTGCGAGTGGCGGTGCTGCGGGTGCTGTTTTGGCGATCGCTACCGGGTTGAGCACGGTTTCGACTTTCTTCCTTCCTTTGTTCGCATTTGTTGGTTCAGCTGTGTCGATGGCTGTTGTGTTTCTGATTGCGTCGGTAGGTGGTCGTTTTTCAATCGCGACGTTGTTGCTTGGCGGAATTGCGGTGAGTTCGTTCTTGGGGGCTCTCACGACGGCGACGATTATTTTGACGGATGATCTGAATGTTCAGCGTCAGATTATTTTCTGGATTGCTGGTGGGTTCGATACGGCTCGTTGGGAGTCGGTTCAGATTGCTGCTCCGATCATTGTTGCGGGTTCGTTTATCACCATTTTTGTTGCTCGAGATTTGAACTTGCTTTTGGTAAGTGAGGATGAGGCGCGGGCGTTAGGTGTGAGGGTGACGTTGGTGCGAAATACGCTTTTGGTTGCTGCTTCGTTGATCACTGGGGCTGCGGTTGCGTTTTCGGGAATTATCGCTTTTGTTGGGTTGATTGTTCCGCATGTTGTTCGGTTGGTTGTGGGTGCTGATCATCGGGTGTTGCTGCCTTTGAGCGCTCTGGGTGGTGGGTTGTTTTTGCTGGTTGCTGATACGGCGGCTCGAATTGTGCTTTCACCTGCGGAGCTTCGTGTTGGGGTGCTGACGGCGCTTATTGGTGCGCCGTTCTTTATTTATTTGTTGTTGAGGTCGAATGCGAGGTTGATCTAGGTGCGTGTGGCGTTATTGCTGCGGGCGTCGTCTCGTTAGTCGCGCTCATCGTCGGACGACTCGGCTCCGCGTCGCAATTCTCCTACCCTAGCCCTTCAATCCGTAAGGGGACTGATTGTCGGAATTGATCGACGGACCGTGAAAATTAATTCAGGGGATAGGGTTCGATGATTGTTGGTTTTTGAAGTATTTTTTGAAAGAGGAAAGATTTTGCTTAGTTTCTTGGGTGCGCGTTTCGTGGTTGGGTTGATGGTCGCTTTGGTGGCTGTGTTTGTTGTGGCTTGTGGCCGGGGTGATGATGAGGCGGTTGTTACGTCGGTTGATGTGCAGGCGACGGCGACGGTTGAGTCTCAGGTTGAGGCTGCTGCCACGGCGACGGTAGTTGTTGATGTGGTGGAAGAGGAGCCGAATACGACAGTTGTTGCGATGGGTGCGGAGACGCCGGTTCCTACTGATGAATTGGAAGTAACTGTGACTCCGATTGCGGCGAGTGAGCCTGTTGTGGCGTTCGATGAGTCACGATTTGCTGATGTTGATGGAATTGTGGACCCGACGAACTTTGGGTGGCCTCGAAGTATTGAGACTTCGGAGGGTGTGATTACTTTGGATACGCCACCTACAAGGATTCATTCGTTGTCGTTGGGGCACTCGGAGATTCTGGCTGCGTTGGTTGATTTCGATCGATTGACTGCGGTTTATAGTTTCTTCGTAGATGAAGAGCAGTCGAACATTGCTGCACTTTCTTCTGTCGCGCTGATGATTGGATTTGATCCTGAGGAAGTTGTGGCTTTGAAGCCAGAAGTGATTGTTGCTTCTCGCTTTACGAATGCCGATACGGTTGCATTGATGACGGGGGCGGGAATTCCGGTTGCACGGACGGCTCTGGAGAATTCGGCGCTGGGTAATGTTCCGAATATTTTGCTGCTGGGCTATTTGGTTGGTGCGGAGGTAGAGGCGATTGAGTTGGTGGATGAGCTTGAAGCTCGAATGAAGTTCATTTCCGACATTTTGGCTTCGGACGAGCAGCCTCGGGTGCTTTCGGTTTCGAAGTGGACTTCGGCTTATGCTGCGGGTTCAGGTACTACTGAGGGCGGGATCATAGAGCAGGCGGGTGGAATTAACGCTGCTGCCGATTCGGGTATCGAGGGTCACCAGCAGGTGAGCATTGAGTCGATTGCTGCGATTAATCCTGATGTGATTATCGTTCCTCAGCCGTTGGAAGGTGCGAATACGTTCATTGCGGAGTTGATGTCGAGTGCAGCTTTAGCTGAGGTTCCTGCGGTGAAAAATGGTGAGATTTACTATGTTCCGCCGAGGTATCACACGACGCTTTCGCATTGGAATGTTAGGGGTATTGAGGGACTGGCTACGTTGTTGTTCCCTTCTCATTTTTCAGGTGTGACGTTTGAAGAGTTTGATAACTGGGGTCGTTAGTCGCGCTCGTTACTCTGTAACTCGGCTCTAGCTGCAAGTCTCCTACCCTAGCCCTTCCGTCTGGAAGGGGACTGGTTGTGGGCTGCGGCATCGAGTAGATGAAGAGGGGTGGGCTAGATGGTGGCACTTCGACGGGGCTCAGGATGATGAATTGACTACTAAAAACCTTATAAATAGTGAATCGCCGACTTCGATTTCGAAGTCGGCGGTTCAACGCGTGTTAGAGGTTCGTGATCTTTCGACACGGATTGATGGGCGGCTGATTGTCGATTCGGTTTCTTTGTCGGTGAGTCGTGGTGAGGTGGTTGGTGTCGTTGGGGCGAACGGTAGTGGTAAGACGACTTTGGTGCGGACGTTGGCTGGTTTGCTTGATGCTGATTCGGGCGAGGTGGTGGTGGATGGCGTTGTGTTTGATTCTTCGGGTGATGGAGCTTCGCGGCGGAATCGAGCACGCAAAGTTGCTTACATGCCGCAGTCGGCTGAGAGCCATCCGTTTACGGCTTTCGAATCGGTGTTGATGGGTCGGTACCCGCACTTAGGTCGATTTGAACTCGAAGGATCGGGTGATCGTGATTTGGCTTGGGCGGCGATGGAGCGGACTTCGACTACGGAATTTGTGAATCGCAAGTTGGATACGCTTTCGGGCGGTGAGCGTCAGCGGGTGGTTTTGGCGAGGGTGTTGGTTCAGCAGGCTGATGTGTTGTTGATGGATGAGCCGACGGCTTCGTTGGATTTGCGTCACCAGATTTTGACGATGGATTTGGTTCGAGAAGAGGCGAAGGAACGAAATACTGGGGTGGTGGTGATTTTGCACGATCTTTCGTTGTCGGCTCGTTTTTGCGATCGGTTGGTGATTTTGCACGAGGGTAAAAAACTTGCTGAGGGGACGCCTTGGGAGGTTTTGACGCCCGGTAATTTACGAACTGCGTTTGGGGTTGAGGGATTGGTGGAGCCGGATCCGGTTACTGGGAAGCCGCACGTGTTGATTTTGGGGACTGGGAGTTCGTCTAGCGAGAAGTTGGTGGGAACGGGTCGGATTGTTCATTTGATATGCGGAGCGGGGAGTGGTCGCGAGTTGATGCACCAACTTCGGGTCGCTGGGTACGACGTGACGGTTGGGGTTCTGGGCATTGGCGATTCAGATCGTGAGGCTGCTGAGCGGCTTGGGTTGAAGTACGTTGCAGCGCCGCCGTTCGTGAGCATTACCGACGAGCAGCACGAGGCTCATTTGGAGTTGGTGAAAGCTGCGGATCACGTTGTGTTGTTGCCGATGGCGGTTGGCATGAACAACGTTCGCAATGTTGTGGCTGGGTTGTCTGCATCGGAGATGATCGTGATTGAGCCGCCGGGAGTTCAGGGCGGAACGGGTGATTCAGAGGTTGCGGATTACACGGACGGTATTGCTGCTGGGCTTCGTCGTGGGTTGATCGAGAAGTTTGGCGAGGTTCCGGAGTCGACGGTGCTGTTTGAGCTGGCGCGGGTTGGGGCGTGATTTGCGTGATGGCGTTAGTGTAGCGCTCGTCATCGGATGACTCGGCTTCGAGCTGCTGTCTCCCCTTTACCCCCACTGTGGGTGAGGGCTCGTTAGTCGCGATTAACGCCTGTTCCCTTCTGTCTGGAAGGGGACGGTTGTTGGCTGTTGATTTGTTTGGACTTTGCTACTCTAACTGGCGATTAGGGTATTTCGATTTTGAGAACGGGGATTTCGTTGAAGGTTTTATTTGTTGGTGGGACTGGGAAGATTAGTTCGGCGGTTTCGGCTTTGGCGGTGGAGAAGGGTCTTGATCTGTATTTGCTGAATCGTGGGGTTACGGATCGTCCGGTGCCGGCGGGTGCGAAGGTGATCAAGGGCGACATAAACGACGTTGAGTCGGTCAAGGCTGCGTTGGGCGATTTGAAGTTCGACGCAGTGGTGAACTGGATCGCTTATACGGAAGAGGATATCGATCGAGATATCGAACTGTTCCGTGGTCGTACAAATCAGTACATTTTCATTAGCTCGGCATCGGCTTATCAGTCGCCACCGCTGAACTTGCCGGTGACTGAGTCGACTCCGTTGGATAATCCTTACTGGAAGTACTCACAGGACAAGATCGCTTGTGAGGATCGTTTAATGCGTGCGTATAAGGAAGAGAAGTTCCCGTTCACGGTGGTTCGTCCTTCGCACACGTATGACAAGACGATGTTGCCGTTCCAGGGTGGTTGGACGGTGATTGATCGGATGCGTAAGGGCAATAAGATTCTTGTGCATGGCGATGGAAGTTCGCTTTGGGTGTTTACGCATCACACCGATTTTGCGAAGGGTTTCGTTGGATTATTGGGGAATAATCGTGCGATTGGCGAGGCGTTCCACATTACTTCAGATGAGCTTTTGACTTGGAATCAGCTTCACGAAATTGCGGGTAGGGCTGCTGGCGCTCCGCCATTGGATATCGTTCACGTGCCTTCCGATTTGATTAATGCGTTTGATACGGATTGGGGTGTTGGTTTGCTTGGAGATAAGGCTGCGAGCATGATTTTCGATAATACGAAGATCAAGCGGTTGTCTCCTGAGTTCATGTGCACGGTTCCTTACGAGATGGGCGCTCAGGAGATGGTTGAGTGGTACGACGCTGATCCGGCTCGGCAGGTGGTGGATGAGGAGTTCAACGCTTTGACGGATCGCATTATTGCGGCCTATGAGGGTGCTTTTCCGGTTTAGCGTTTGGTCGCGCTCGTCAGCGGATGACTCGGCTCCGCGTCGCAATTATCCTGCCCTAACCCTCCCATCCGGAAGGGGACTGATATCACGTGCCTTCGGCCTTTGGCTGGAAGGTACGTGAACTTTGTTGGCTATTAGGTTAAGTGTGCTGTGTGGTTAAGGGTGACTAGTTTGTTGGGGAATTTTGGGTTGGGGTTGATGTCGATTACTGTGGTGGAGCAGTTGTCGATTGTGAGGGTGTCCATCGCTTCGTCGGGTAGGTTCAGTAGCGCGACGATTAGGCCTTTCATTGAGCCTCCATGGCCGACGAGTACGACGTCGCTGCCTTCGTTCGCGATGTTAGATTCATAGATCCAGTTTCGACCACGAACGGGCAAATTGGTGCGATTCTCACCTCCGGGTGGATCCGCTTCGTCGACGTGGCCGTTTATTAGATGGGCGTAGTTCTTTTCGATGTCGGAGGAGAGCATGCCTTCCCACTCTCCGTAGTCGATTTCTAGTAGATGGTCAGATGTCGACACTGGCATTTCGAATAGTGCCGCGGTGTTTGCGCAACGTTGGAGCGGGGATGTCCAGACTTTTTTTATGTCGTAGGCAGATTTCACATATTGGGCAGCGAGTGCGGCTTGGGTGGAGCCTTTTTCGTTTAGCGGTTGATCGTTTCTGCCTTGTTTGCGGCGCTCAACGTTCCAGTTGGTTTCGCCGTGCCTAATTAGGATCAATCGAGTCATTTGTGCTCCTTGAACGTTGTGTTGTACCAAGTCTAACTACACGCCTAAAACATCTTGCTAGAGAATCAGGCTTCTACACAAGATATACAAACGTGAAATGTAGAATATATAAGACATTATTTGTACATTCTAAAAATAGAAGATATAGGATGATTAAATTCACTAAATCAAGTGTAGATAAGCACCAATACTTACTGATTCCAAATGGGTCTATGGAGAATCGTTGATGGGAAACTTGCCGATTATTTCAGCAACGAATGTTGTGAAGACATATCGATCACGTGACGTTGTAGTTCATGCCTTGAACGACGTTACGTTCGAGGTTAGTCAGGGTGAAATGGTTGCTGTGATGGGGCCGAGCGGGTCTGGAAAAACAACATTGTTGAATTGCATCTCAGGTTTGGATTCGATTGATTCTGGCGATGTGAGCATTGCGGGTCAATTGTTGCGAACGATGTCGGATGATGCGTTGAGCGATTATCGGGCGAGTTCGATGGGATTTGTGTTCCAGGCATACAACTTGTTGCCAGTGTTGAGTGCTCAGGAAAACGTTGAGCTTCCGCTGGTTCTTGCGGGAAATTCTCAGAAAGTTGCTCGCAAGAAAGCTGTTGAAAAGCTTGATTTAGTGGGATTAGGTGGCCGAATTGATCATCTTCCGGCCGAACTTTCTGGCGGACAGCAGCAGCGTGTAGCGATTGCTCGTGCACTTGCGAACGACCCGGCAATTGTGTGGGCTGATGAACCGACTGGAAACCTCGATTCAACAAACGCTTCCGAGATTATGGAATTGCTTGTTCGGTTGAATAAAGAGGAGGGACAGACTTTCGTTCTAGTGACTCACTCGGAGGATGTTGGCGGAATGACCGATCGAATCGTGAGGATGAGCGACGGAGTTGTTGTGTCTATGGGCGATGCCAATGATGATTATTCTTCGGTTTCGGGTGTGGATTCTGGCGCCAGTACTGCAACATCTGACTCGTCGAATTCCTAAGGAGCTACGGACTTGGAAAAGCTCTTTGGGGTAGAGATGAACGTTCTTGCTGGTATTTTGGCCGGCGGGACGATTGTTGTTCTCCTTGCGATATTTTTACTTGCGCTTCGCAATAAGGTTTTATTAAAGCTGGCGTTGAGGAACATTCCGCGTCGCAAGGCGCAGTCGATTTTGATTGTGATTGGGCTAATGTTGAGCACGACGATCATCATGTCGGCTCTTGCGATTGGTGATTCGGTATCGAGTTCGATTCGCTCTTCCGTGCTAGACGCCGTTGGTGAAACCGACGTTCGTTTGACCTCGCCGGTTTCTTCACGATTTGGGGACGATTATTTGGACGCATCGCTAGTGGATCGCGTTCGTCCAGTTATATACGACGAGCGTGTCGATGGCGTTATGCCGCTGATACGAGAGAGCCTGCCCGTTTTGAACGAGGCGACTGACAAGACTGTCGCTGGCACTTCGGTCGTTGGTGTTGAACTTGCATCACTTGCGGGGTTTGATGGTCTACAGAACGTTGATGGCGACCCTGCTGATTTAAGCGGATTGGGTGATGGCACAGCGATTATTAACCGAACGCTGGCGAAGAAGCTCGAAGCCGAGATCGGTGATGATATTACGTTGGTCGCTCCTTCTGGGCGTGGCGTGTATAGCGTCATCGACATTGTCGAAGACAAGGGGCTTGCCGGTGGTAGCGAGCAGGTTCGGTCGGCTGCGTTATTTTCGGTAGAGACGTTGCAGGGTGTACTTGATCGTGAAGGTCAGTACAACATGATCGAGGTGTCGGTCACCGGTGGTCTGAGGGTCAGTGAGGCTGACTCGGACGAACTCACTAAAGATCTTCAATTGCTATTCATCAATGAACAAGCGGCGAGCATGTTGTTCAACGCTCTGAAATCTCCGGTAATTATTCAGGCGCTTCAGGCGAAGTTGGATGCTGGTGGTTCGGCAAACGGTCGGTTTGCGAGCGACACGCTCGCTGATTTGGTCGTTGAGCTTGAAAATGACGCTCCGACTGACGAATTTAGAGTGGCGATTACTAACACGATTACGCTGTCAATCATTGGCGGAGTGATCGAGGAGATCGGTGATCCTGAGTTGGCGCGGTCGCTGTTGATCCCAGCGTCGCAATTGGTCGAACTAGAGGTAGTTGCGATCAAGAATCAGGGTCTGGCGATTGCCGAGCTTGTAGGCGGGTTTATCGTTACATTGTTTAGTATTTTCGGGTCGTTCTCGATCATTGTTGGATTGTTGTTGATCTTCCTAGTGTTCGTCATGCTGGCTGCGGCTCGCACTACGGAAATGGGCATTATTCGGGCGGTCGGCACGAAGCGTCGGCACTTGGTGCAGATGTTTGCTTACGAGGGGATTGTTTACTCGATAGGTGCGGCTCTACTCGGAACGATTTTGGGGCTTGTGGCTTCGGTTGCACTTGTGGGGATCATGTCGGGATTGGTGGCTGAGGATGATGGGTTTGGCTTTAGCTACAACGTGACTTTGCAGTCGATTATTGTGGCGTTCTCGCTTGGATTGGTTTTAACTGCTCTTACCGTTGCTGTATCTGCTTACAGGGTTAGCAAGCTGAATATTGTGGTTGCAATTCGTGGTCTTGGTCAGGAGTTCGTTCAGGACGAGGTTCCTAGTTTTTGGCGTCGGGTTTTGGATGTTCTCAGAGCTGTAATTGCTCCATTGTTCTGGGTATATCAATTTGGACTGACAATCAAAAAAGGCGATCAATTTGTACTTCGGGCGATTAGTCTGCTTGCAGTCCTGCTCTTGGTTCTATGGGTATTTAAAGGGCAGGGCGCGGTAATTGCGGTACTCGAACGTCTCGCTTTGCTAATTGTCATTGCCTGGCAGATTAATCTGGCATTGAAGGTCTACCAATTAATCGCACCATGGTTGGCATCGGGCTGGCCCCTGTTGCCTTTGGGGGTTGTGATGGCTCTGTTTGGATTCCAAGAGGACAAAGGAATTTCCGGCATTGGTATTGGTAACGCAGCGGCGGTCATGACAGGGTCGACTTTGATCATCATCGGGATCGGATTGATCTCACGTTGGGCGATGAATCACAGTGGCCGCCAGATGATCGCTTATTCGATGTTGAGGCTATGGCTGCTTGGAGGAATTTGGGGTTTGGCGGTAGTTATTTTGACCCGAGCGATCCTCCGAAACAGAGTCATACGTGAGGAAACACAAAAGCGGGTTTCGATGTCGTTTATCGGTATTGCGATGCTGGTGTTTTGGGGCTTGCCGTTCGATGCGCTGGACGGTTTGACTGGCACACTTTCAGGTGGCCCCGAGATGTTTTTGCTTTCGGGTGTTTCGTTAGTTGCGGCTGCGGTTTGGACCGTGATGTACAACGCCGACCTGATTGTTTGGCTTGTATCGAAGATGATCGGTCGGTTCGGAAGTTTGCGTCCGGTTGTGAAGATGGCGATTGCGTATCCGATGTCGGCGCGTTTCCGCACGGGTCTGACTTTGGCGATGTTCTCGTTGGTGATCTTCACCATGATGATCTTTGCGATTTTGACGAATTTGGGTAATGCGATTGAGGATGAGCCTGAGCTCGTTTCGGGTGGATTCGATATTCGCACTCAGATCGATTCTGAGTTGCCGATTGCCGATGTCGATGCTTTGATCGCTGCAAGCGGTGGGAAGCTTTCTGCTTCTGATTTCACTGTGATTTCTGCACAGACGAGTTTGCCTGTCGAAGCCCGACAGGACGGGGTTGAAGAACTAGCGTTCAAGGGTGCGAGGGTTCGCGCTTCGGATGATGCGTGGTTGTTGAACAACGTGTTCGAGCTGACCCACTGGGATCCTGTTTACGGTTCGACATCGGCTGAGATTTGGGCTGCTGTTTCTGCCGATCCGACGTTGGCTGTAGTCAACGGTGCGATGATCGAGACTGGCGGCTTCGGCGGCGATGGAAATCCGGGTTCGGGTCCGACGCTGGGCATCAAAGGAATCAAGGCGAACGAGCCAGGTGAGATTACGGGCGTTGATATTACGATTCGACCTCCGGTAGGTCAGAGCGTGGGTGATTCGGTGAATCGAAAGGTAATTGGTGTTCTGCATCAGTTCGCGGATTCGTTCGAGTTCGGGACTTCGGATATTTACATGAATCCTGACATTCTGGACGAGCTTTCGAACAAACCTGTTCCATTTGTGGATTACAAGTTTAAACTTGCCGATTCTTCACGTGCCGAGGAGATAACTCGCGTGTTGGAGACTGTGTTCATTGAGCACGGTATGTCGGCGACGGCTATCGTTGCCGACATCGAAGAAAACCAGTCGCAAAACAATGCTTTCAACCAGTTGTTCCAGGGCTTTATGGGTCTTGGTTTGCTGGTGGGTGTTGCTTCGCTGGGAGTTGTTTCGTTCAGGGCAGTTGTCGAGCGCAGGCAGTCGATTGGAATGATGCGGGCGCTGGGCTATAAGGGTCGGATGATTCAGATTCAATTCTTGATGGAGTCGGGCGTAGTTGCGATTCTTGGATCGGCGATAGGAATTGGTTTGGGTGCTTTGATCGGTTGGAATATATTCCTGTCGATTAGTGCCGAGGCTGATGGATTGACGTATTCGATTCCGTGGCTGAATGTGACGATTATCGTGCTTGTTGCTGTGGTGTTCTCGTTGGTGACGACGTTTATTCCGGCGAGGCAGGCTTCGAAGATCAAGCCGAGCGAGGCGCTTAGGTACTAGGGTGTGGGTAGAAGTTAAATGAAAAGCCCCGGGCAGATATGCTCGGGGCTTTTTTTGTTAGGTGAGGTTGGATGGTTGTTGATTGGTAGGATGTAGCGTTTGGTTGGTCGCTGATTGCCACGTCGCCTCTTGGGAGGCTCCTCGCAATGACAGATTGGTCGTGTGCCGCCACTGGTCCCCTTCCTTCGGGAAGGGGTTAGGGGACGGGTAGATTGCAGCTGCGACCAAGTCGTTTGACGACGCCCGGAGCTATAACGGATTCTTTGGGTTAGCCCAAAGAATGATGACGGGGGGTGAATTTTCGGGCTTCGGAGATTTTTCTTGCGGCGTTGAGGTTTTCAGGGGTGTCGATGTCTTGGAGACTGATGCGTCGAGGGTCGGTTTGTTCGAGGTCTTCGTCGGTGAAGACTGTTACCGGCGGATAATCGGCAGCAGCGGCTTTCTCGATTGCTCTGCGGGGAGATGATTCGCCTTCTGACATTGCGTGTCCGAAGTATGGGGTCCATTGTTCAGCAGGGTAGATAGCGTGGAGAGGGTGGAGGACGCCATCGGTGCGAGGAACGACGGCTGAGAGGTTCTCTGGGCCGTCGGAGCTTGCTGTTGCAGCCATTGCGGTTACGAGGTTGCGAGACACGAATGGGTGGTCGCCAGCGATTACAAAGCTGAGCGGTGTGGTCGAAACGGCTAGTCCGGCGTGAATAGCTGCCAACGGGCCTTCGTAAGGTCTGGTGTCGGTTACGACGTGCATGTTGAGTGCGATGCCGAGGTCGGGAACGTCGTCATCTTGTCCGGGTCGTACTACCAAAACTAGTTCTGAGCAGACCATTTTAAGTGTGTCTGCGATTCGGGCTAGGACGAGTTTACCGCCAATGTGGATCAATAATTTCGACTGTGATCCGCCCATCCTTCGGGAGTGTCCTCCTCCGAGGACGATGCCGGTTATGCCTAGTGGGGCGTTTTCTTGGGTGGTCGGTGACATTGGGGTTGGTTTGGTTGGGCGTTGGCGTTAGTCGCGCTAGCCGTCGGACGACTCGGCTCTAGCTGCAATTTTCCTACCCTAGCCCTTCCATCCGGAAGGGGACTGATTGTTGGATTGGGGCGTTGTTGCGTTCGTCATCGTAAGACTCGGCTCCGCGTGGCAGTCTCCCCCTCTAACTCCCCCACTCTAGGGGAGGACTCGTTAGTCGCTGTTGAGTGATTTTGGCTGGCTCACGATGACAACCTTTCGAGGGCTATTCTGGTGAGTCGGTTAGGGCTCCGAATAGGTCGGCGGTTGGGTAGAAGCGTGACCATGCGTACCAGAATCCGGTCATGCCTGAAAGCATTTCGAGTTGGCTTCCTTTGAGTTCGCCTTCGATGCATTCACCACTGACGGCGCGCCACGTTGAGCCAGTTTGAGTATCTTCTATGAGCCACGGTTCGTAGTTGGTTCGTTCACCTTCGCCGGAGGCTGTTACTTCGGCTGATCGTCGATGTGGATTTTTAGATTTGCCTTTGAAGTTGAGCGTTCGTCCGTTCACGATTCGGGAGAATCCGGCGGCAGTTGCTGAGGAGCGTTCGTGAAGCACGATGATTGGTTGGCGCCCGAGAGTTTCTTCTACGAGTGGCTGATCGATTAGGGCGGTATATGAGTACGCTTTGGCTTCGCCCTTGAGATCAAGCCCGAGAACAACGTCCTTGCCGTGGAGGCGTTTGTCGGCTGGGTTGAGGCTGTGAATGCCGTTTCGATCGTTGGCGTAGTAGCGTTCAAAGATGTCGGTTTCGGGTCCGCCTTCGGTCGACATAACTTCGGTATCGGGATGCGCTTCTTTCCATGCAACCCACGTGGTTGTGAGTACGGGGATTTGTTCGAGCGTCCAACCGGCTAGATCGCCAGATATGGCTTGTCCGATGAACTGGACAAATTCGCTTCCTGAACTTTCAGGCAGCACAGGCGAGTTGAGAACGGTGTGGGTGTGTCGATTCAATGTGAGCGCCTGGTTGTTTGCGTTGGCGACGAATGCTCGTGCGGAGTAGGTGACTGGCGACCAAGAGACGATGAGTGGTGCGTTGCCGTATTCTTCGTTCGATATTTCGCGGACGCCGATTGCTGCGAGTGGGTATGCGGCGGCTTCACCGTTGTATACGACGCCGATTACGCGATCGTCAGGGAGTAGTTCTTCGTCTGCTTCTTCAGGATCGATGAATTCGGCTGGTTCGGCAGGTCCGTGACGGCGTTTACCTGGGTTTTTTCGATATTTTTCGTAGGTCGTGCGTTCTTGGTTCGGTAGGACGAGTGCGACTCGAAGCGAGAAGAATCCCCAGCGTGCGAGGAAGTAGACGACGAATGCGCCGACGTAGAAGCCGAATAGCAGGTCGATCTGTTGGATAGCACCGTCGGCTATAAAGAATCCAATTTGGGTTACAGCGAATGCGGCGATGAATACCAAGAAGCTGCGGAGTCGTGGGTTCAGTGTGTTCCAGTAGATTTTCATTTTGGCGTTATTTGGCGGGTTCTGTTGCGGGTGAGAATTTGTGGTTCTGATGTTATCGGTAGAGCGGTAGGTTCGGGGTTTTTGGTAGCGTTCTAGATTTACTGATGGAGTGTGTGGCTCGTGGAGCGACAGCAGTTGGCAGATTTGAACATTGCGTTGCCTAGATTGTTGATTGCCACCCGTTCGACTTCGCTCAGGGCAGGCTCGTACCTCATCGCAATGACAATGGTGCGAGTTGTTGGCTGGAAAGATCGCTTGGTTTAGTTGGCGGTTATACTGCGTCTAAGTTGTGTTAGTGGTGCTTTTGTAGTTCGTTTTTCGCTTGAGATTAGGAGTTTGACCGTTGGTTGATGTTGCCTTGAGAGTTTCAGATGATGTTTTGAAGAAGTACGAGGGCGTTTCAAACGCTACCGTGCTTGGCGCATTGGCGAAACGTGGATATCTAAAAGTGTTCATGAATGGCGTGCACAGTTTGGCTCCGGGTCGTCGTTTAGTAGGGCGAGCTGTGACTCTTCGCTACCTTCCTTCGAGGCCTGATTTGCAGGAGCATGTGACTCGTGGTGGGCATGGTGAAGGATTCAATGAGACGCCTCGCTGGGATGCTTTGGAGGCGCTGACGCCGGGCGATTGTTTGGTGGCTGATTGCATGGGCGAGAGTATGACTTCGACGGGTGGCGACGTTGTGTTCTCACGGATTTTGTCGCAGAAGGCGGCTGGATTGGTTACTGATGGCGGTGTTCGCGACGGTCATAAGGTCGCTGAGTATGGGTATCCGGTTTACGGCGGGGGTAGCACTCCGACGATTGGCGAGCCGAACGTTTTGCCTTACGAGGTGAACGAGCCGATTCAGTGCGGTGGTGTGTTGGTGTGGCCGGGTGATGTGATTCTTGGTGATGAGGATGGCGTGGTTGTGCTTCCGGCTCAGTTGGCTGAGGAGATTTACGACGAGTGTGTTCATCACGATGAGGTTGAGGCTGCGATTTTGTGGCACACGCAGAAGGAGGGAATTTCTCCGAAGTTCTTTTATCCGTTTAATGCGGAGACGGAGAAGATTTACGCTGCTTGGCGGAAGCGTTAGGGCGTTAGTCGCGCTCGTCATATGATCACTCTGCTCCGAGCTGTAGTTCTCCTACCCTAGCCCTTCCGTCTGGAAGGGGGCAGGACAGTTGTGCCCGGTGGGCGTTTTATCCTGAAAATTAATTCAGTATGACATGGACTGGATATTTACTGATTCGAGAGTAGCGTTGGGGTGGACGTTGGTTGCCACGTCGTTCCTCCTCGCAATGACAATTTAGGAGCGTGCGCGAGTTGCCAAATATGAAGACTGCTTATTTTTATGGTGGGAAGGACATCCGGGTTGTTGAGGAGGAGATTCCGGCGCCTGGGGCCGGTGAGATTCTTTTCAAGGTGATGTCGGCTGGGGTTTGCGGGAGCGATTTACACAACTATCGGGGTCATCGGGTGCGTGATGATGTTCGCTGGCAGCAGGGTCACGAGCTTTCTGGCGTGATTTCTGGATTGGGTGAAGGCGTGACGGGTCTGGGGGTTGGTCAGCGGGTTGGTATTGAGGCCGAGCATTTGCTGGGGTGTGGTGAGTGTCGATTGTGTAGGGACGGGCAGTATCACCTATGTGGTGATCGAGGGGTGCGGCACGGAGTTCGTCAGTCGAGTCACGGTTTTTCGCAGTATGACGTGTGTGTCGCCGAGAATGTGACTGTTCTTCCTGACGATGTTTCATTTGACGCTGCGGCTTTAGTCGATTGCTATGCGTGCGGGGTGCATGCGATGAATCGAGTGCCGGATGTTGCGGGTCAGAGCGTGGCGATTATCGGTGCGGGTGCGATCGCTTTGACGATGGGTCAGGTTTTGAAGGCGAATGGTGCTTCGAAAGTAATTTTGATTGGAACTCGTTCGCAGTCGGTTGAGTTGGCTGTGGAGGCGGGATCGGCTGACGTTGGTGTTGTTGCGGTGGACGTGGGCGTTGTAGAGGCTGTTTTGGCGGCGACTGGTGGCGAGGGTGCTGCTGTTACGTTCGAGACGGTCGGTGGTCAGTCGCAGTTGATTCAGCAGGCGGTAGAGATGACGCGCCGTGCGGGCGTTGTTTCGGTTTTGGGGTTGTTTACGAAGCCGCAGACGATTGATCCGGCGATGGCGATGGCGGGCGAGGTGGCGATTCAGTGGTCGAACAGTTTTTCGAGTTGGAACGGCGAGCGGGAGTTCGCTACGGCTTTGGATTTATTGACTGCCGGGAAGTTGAATCCGGAACCGATTGTTACGCATCATTTCGGGCTTGAAGATATTGAAGAGGCGTTTGCTACGGCTGACGATAAGCGGGTTTCGGGTGCGGTGCGTGTGATGGTTACGCCGTGGGGGTGATGTTAGGCAGCGGGCGTTGGCGTTAGTCGCGCTCGTTACTTGCGTAACTCGGCTTCGGGTCGCAGTCTCGTTAGTCACGCTCGTCATATGATGACTCTGCTCCGAGCTGCAGGTCTCGTTAGGTTCCATCGTCGTCGGACGACTCAGTCACGCGTCGCAGTGGGTCCTAGCCCTTCCATCCGGACGGGGACAGTTGTGATGAGTGGACGAATTATTCTAAAAATGAGTTTAGGATGACGGTTGATTTAGCGTTGGTTAGGTCGCGATATGTATTGATTCGAACCGAGTTTTGAATGAACTTTGAGCAATTGGATTTAGTTGTTGAGGCTTCGCGGTTGGTCTGTCCGGCTACTGGGTTGGATGGTCCGGGTGTTGTTGGTGTTCGGGATGGTTTGATCGAGTTCGTCCAGATGGGTGATGGTGGGAACGAGTATTCGGCGGCTCATGAATCGTTGGTGATTACGGACGGGATTCTTATTCCGGGGTTGATCGATTTGCATGCTCATCCTGCCGTTTCAGGATCGAAATTTGGGATAGATGCCGACCGGGATTTGCTACCCAAGGGTTCGACTACGGTGCTTTCGCAAGGAGATGCGGGTGCGAGGAATGTCGACCAGTACATATCGGAGACCATCGAAGGTTCTCGAACCCGGGTGAAGCTGGCACTAAACTTTTGTGCTGAAGGGGAGTCGAATCCTGAGGGTCGATTTTTCAGTCTTGATGAGGCGAGTATCGACGAGTGCGTGGCGGCGGTTGATCGTGCCGGCTCGAATGTGTGGGGCATTTCGCTAAACATTGCACTTATTCGAGGGGCAGATGTTGAACCGTTAGAAGTGATGCATCGGGGAATCGAAGCGGCTGAGAGGTCGGGAAAGCCGGTGATGTTTGGGGCGACCAAGACTGCAGAGATTCCATTGTGCGAGCAGTTGAAGTTACTTAGGTCGGGCGATGTGATGACGTACTGTTTTTACTCGGGCGATGGGGGTATTGTTCAGGACGGTCGAGTGCTGGATTGTGTTTGGGAAGCTAGAGAACGAGGCGTGTTGTTCGATGTTGGTGATGGGGCGGCCGCGTTTGGATTCGATGTCGCAGAAATTGCGGTTGCTGCGGGATTCTTGCCTGATACGATTTCGACTGATTACTATCTGCATCACTATTCGAACAACTTAGATCATGATGTTCCGCATATAGTCTCGAAGATGATAGAGGTTGGGATGACTGCAGAACAGTGTTGGCCCCGGGTAACTTCGGTTCCTGCGACGGTGCTTGGTTTGGGAGATAAAATTGGTCGGCTTGAGGCTGGGGCGGCGGCTGATTTATGTGCGGTTGAGCTTCGTGACGATCGGGAACCGATGACCGATGGCCGTGGCGAGGTGAGGATGGGTAGACGCTGGCGACCTGTGGTTACGGTTAAGGGCGGGGTGCGCGTTTAGCGTTAGTCGTGGTTTTGTTATAGCTCCGGGCGTCATCGGATGACTTGGTCGCGCGTCGCAGTGGCGTTAGGTTGCTCAGTCACTCGTCGCAGCGGGCCCTAGCCCTTCCGTCTGGAAGGGGGCCAGGGTAGTTGTGGCGTGAGGACGTTTGATCCTGAAAATGAATTCGGGATGACGGTTTGAATGGTTTTGGGCTGAAGAAGGAAGATTGAAAAGAATTGATTATTCGTCGGAGCGAGCAAGAGGCCGTGGATCGGTATCCGGGGTGTCCGCGGTTTGCGATTGCGGGTGTTGATTTTGGGCATGAGAGTTTGCATGTTGGCGATTTGTATTACCAGCCGGGACACGGTGTGCCGCATCACTATCACACGGGTGGCGCTGAGGAGACTCAGATCATGCTCGAAGGCGAGCTTGAGTGCTGGGTCGATGGTAAACGAGTAGTGGTGTATCCGGGCGATACGGTGACTGCGCCTCCGGGGACGGGTCATGCCTTTCACAATCGAACTGGTTCGGTGGGGCGGATGATTACAGCTTTTCCGGTTACGCCGCCTGAGACGATTCACATCGACGATCCCGAATTAGAAGACGCTACTTCGCATCCTGCGATTGTTCGTGCGGATTCACGACGCGTGGCTTATGGCGAGGGCGTTGAGAAGGTTGAGCTTTCGGGGAGTTTCTCGGGTGCGAAGTCGACTTATTCGTACTTTGTAGATATTCAGCCGGGTGCTTCGACGCCTGTTGAGTCGTTCGATGCTGAGACTGCGATTTTCGTGGTTTCGGGTTCGGTGGTTTCGGTTGTTGGCGAAGAGTTTGAGCTTGCTACGGGCGATGCTGTAGTTGTTGAGCCGAGTGAGTCGTATGGGTTTACGAACCAGGGCGATGGGGTTGCTCGGTTGTGCGTGGTGCATCCGTTTTTGCGTTAGCGTTGGTCGCGGTCGTCGTAGGACGACTCGGTTCCGCGTCGCAGTCACCCTAGCCAACTCCCTCGTTCAGAGAATGTCGGTGAATTTGCATCGAATTGGGTTCGGTTGTATCTCATATGTGCAGGTTAGAATTTCGTGTGCGTGCAGTTGATGGTTTTTAAGGGGCATTCCGTGATTGTTGTATTCGATGTGAACGAGACGTTGTTAGATATCTCGCATATGGATCCGCTTTTCGAAGAGTTTTTCGGATCGGGTGAGATTCGGAAAGAGTGGTTCGAGCAGGTTATTCAGGACGCTCTCGTTGTTTCGCTTTTGGATAACTACTCGGATTTCGGAAAGATCGGGGTTTCAGCTTTCGAGTTGATTGCAGCTCGCCGTGGAGTCACCGTTGTTGAGTCGGACTTTTCGAGGGTGGTTGCGGCGATGAGATCGTTGCCGCCGCATGCGGAGGTTCGAGGGCAGTTGGAACGTCTCAAGCAACACGGTGTTCCGATGGTTACGTTGACCAATTCGCCGCCGGCGTTGGTCGCAGCGCAGCTCGAGAACGCTGAAATTTCTCATTTCTTCGATAAGCAGTTGTCGGTGGATGCGGTGAAGGCGTTCAAGCCAGCGGCGAAGGTTTACAAGCACGCGGAGACGGAACTTGGAGTCGATGCTTCTGATATTTGGCTAGTTGCCGCTCACAATTGGGATACTTCAGGGGCGATTTCTGCTGGGTGGAACGCTGCGTTTGTTGCTCGGCCCGGTAAGGCGTTGAGTCGACTCGATGGTAAGCCTGAGATAGTTGGCGATTCGATGGTTGAGGTTGTCGATCAGCTGCTAGAGCGATTTGCTAGTGAATGATCGAATCTGTCAAAATTGCTAGTCGAGGTTGCTACTTTCGAGCGGGGTTTCGTCAATATCTGTAAACTTTCGCTTCACTGTCCCTACGACGTTTGATCGTAATCGAACCTGCCTTCCCGGAAAGAGACCCATATGACAATCCTCCGACGAACTGATCAAGAAGAGTCCTCCCCGATGGAGGGCGGCAAGCTGCTTACTATGGCTGGCGCTTCGACCGGGGCTGCTATGGCCACGGTTGGTGATCTGACCGTTCAGCCGGGAGTACGATCGGGTTATCACCTGCATCCGAATACGGAAGAGGCGATTTTTGTTGTTGAGGGTGAGATGGAATTCAGGGTCGGTACGGCTCGGTTTAAGGCTTCGGATGGCGACTGCGTTTTGGCTCCTGCTGGGATTGGCCATGGTTTGGAGAACGTTGGAGATTCACCGGCGCGTTTGATTACGATTTATCCGACTGCTGAGCCTGGGCGTGAGGCGTTGCAGGATGTTGAGTACACGGATGGCGATGCACCTTCGACGGTGTTTGTTCGCAGCAAAAATGAGCCTTATGAGTTTATGGCTGGGGTTTCTCGGCACGATATGGTTGGCGATTTCCTTGGTTCAGCTTCGCTGTATTTGAGCGAGTTGACGTTCGCACCTGGTTCGATTGCACCGAACCACTATCACCCGGGGCATGAGGAGTCGATGTTCTGTCTTGAGGGTGATTTGATGGCGGTGTATGCGGATGAGAATAATGTTCCGCTTGCTGCTGGCGATTGCTTTACGTGCGAGATTGGGATTCGACACGGAATTTACAATGCGGGTAGTGGATCGGCGAAGTTGTTGGCAATTCACCCAGTGTTGAATCCGCCGCCACGTATTGACGTGGACTAGGGCATGTTTGCGTGGGCGTTGTGGCTCCGGTCGTCGTCGGATGACTCGGCTCTGCGCCGCAGTCTCCGACCCTCTAACTCCCTCGGAAGCTGAGTCGTTTGAAGGGAGTTTTTTGGCGTGTGATTGGGACCAAGCTGTTCTGTCAGAAATCAGCGTCGGGGCAGAATAGCATCATTCCTCATTTACTGAGGGGATCTATTTATGTCCTGCCCACACTGCCTGTCTACGTCAACTTCCAAGAGAAAACTTAGAACCTCGCTTGGCTATCGGACTTTTTACTGCCGAGACTGCGAAAGGCGTTTCAACGAACGTTACGGCACACCCCTCAATGATCTCCAATTCCCGAACGAAATCGTCTTACTCGCTGCTCTCTGGCGATTGAGATATAAGCTCGGATTCCGTGACGTTGTAGAGCTTCTTTTACAGCGAGGTTTCGAAGTTAGTTATGAAACGATACGGATTTGGGAGTTCAGGCTTGCACCGCTGGTCAGTGAAAACCTTCGCACTAAACGTCGTGGAAAGGCCGGACTACCCTTGTACTTGGACGAGACATATATCAAGGTCAGTGGTCGATGGGAATTTCTCTACAGAGCCATAGATCGAGATGGAAACCTACTCGATTCGATGCTGAGTGAACATCGGAACAAACATGCAGCTCGACGTTTCTTGAGGCGTCTGCTCGATAGTGCTGGGCAGAGGCCACTTCGGATGACAACCGACAAACATCCGGCCTACACGAAGGCAATTCGTTGGATCGTCGGTCGAAAAGTTCTTCATCGACACAATCAGTATCTGAATAATCGAATGGAGCAAAATCACCGAGGAATCAAGCAGCGTTACTATCCGATGCTTGGGTTAAAACAGTTCGAGTCAGCGAGTCGTTTCTGCAATGCTTTTGATGAACTACGCAACTATCTACGAGTCCAATCCGCGGGTAAAGAGCACGTTCAAACAGACACTCGAAGGAAGATCTTCACCAGCAAATGGTCGACTCTAATGACCGATCTGTCAGCTTAAATACAGAGGTTGATCATGTATTTAGGTCGGCTGTATTTTGTGGTGAGCGCTGAGTTCTGACAGAACCAGTTCCAACTGACCCAATGGTA
>ERZ890510.218-NODE-218-length-49948-cov-12.264787_pt1 | contig 49948 bp, 52 predicted proteins | sample MGYA00521265_ERZ890510 | MGnify/ENA primary metagenome ERZ890510 (study PRJEB32303, sample SAMEA104408624) | aquatic metagenome | biome: Brackish water; feature: Chemocline; material: water | place: Baltic Sea | collected 2014-10-26T21:54:00 | depth 110 m ... | reverse complement strand
CCTCCAGATATTGCTTCCAGTACCTTGCTCATATTTAAATTAGATTTTGAACCGAAGGCAATTCCCTCAGAAAGGCCCTGTATAAGACTTGCTATGCACAATTGATTAACCATTTTTGTTAATTGTCCATGACCGCTTGGCCCAATATGAGTAATGGATTTTGAATACGCTTCTAACACTATTTTAACTTTAGATAGCTTTGCCTTCGGACCACCTAGCATTATTGAAAGCAAGCCATTTATTGCCCCCACCTCACCCCCGCTCACAGGCGCATCAAAGAAAGATATTTTCTTATCAAGGATGTCGGGATGATTTGATATGGTTGAAACTAAGTCTAGAGAAGTGGTCGAGTGATCAACAATAAAAGCATTGGTTTTGATTGACTTTAATAATCCGCTATTCAGGATTACTGATGAGATAGAAGCGTCATCCTTTAGGCATGTGATGATCCCATCAAATTTTATAGAGCATGAATTTAAGGATAGAAGCTTAGCACCATGGTATTTTTTAACCCACTTATCTGAAGTCTTTGAAGTTCTATTAAACACATAAACATCTAGATTAGGATTCTTGGATAGATGACCAGCCATAGGGAAGCCCATGGTACCTAAACCTGCAAATAAGTATTTTGGCTTAGATTTTTGCAAGCTGTGATTCCGCGGAGGATACATCAAGAGCACCACCCTCCTCTATATCTATGGATTGGATAACGCCATTCTCAATAGTCATAGCAAACCTCATGCATCGCTTACCAAGACCAAAGCCGGATGCATCCATCACTAAGCCAAGCGCTTCTGTTAAGTCTCCATTGCCATCAGCAATCATGTTGATTCCAGTAGCACTAGAGGCTTCAGACCAAGCTTTCATCACAAAGGGATCATTGACTGATATGAAGTTCACTGAATAGCCTTTAGCTTCAAAACTTGAAAGATGCTCTATGTAACCTGGCAAATGAGACACATGACAAGTGGGCGTAAATGCGCCTGGCACTCCAACTAGCATGACTTTTTTATCAGCCAAGTACTCGGATGAATCTACCTCTTGTAATTCTCCGCCCACAACCAAGCGTAATGTCTGAGCTGGAAAATTGCTGTTTACTTCTATTGTCATAATAACTCCTTAATTTATTTTTAAATTTTAACCTATTTTGCATCAGAGTATATTTTTATTCTTGTTGTATTGTTTTAGCATGCTAAAACAGATAGAATCGTTTTTATGAAATTACCAAACGTTATAAATGAGCTTAAATCACCCAAAGAAGTTGAAAATTTCTTTAAGGACTTATGCACCCCCTCAGAAATTAAAGCCATAAATGAAAGGTGGGAGGTAGCGCAATTACTGTATAAAAAAGATAAAACTTATAGAGAGATTGCAGCAGATCTAAAGACATCTACAGCTACTGTGACTCGAGTAGCAAGATTCTTATTCTCTGAGTCAAATAATGGATACCAAACTGCATTCAAGAGAATCAAATGAAAGAGAAAAAAATTACTATTGCCATTCAGAAAAAAGGCAGGCTCTCTGATAATAGTAAAAACTTATTGGAGAAGTCCGGCATTAACTTTCGAACATCTGGTGAAAAACTTCTAGCTCGATCTTCGAATATGAATATAGATATTCTACTTGTTCGTGATGATGATATACCTTCACTTGTTTCCAAGGGCGTGGCAGATTTGGGCATTGTCGGTGAAAATGTCCTAGCCGAACAGTCAGCAACAAATACTCACCTCAAAGCTCACACTATCTTACCTCTAGGTTTTTCAAGATGCTCGTTGGCTTTTGCACGGCCCTCCTCCTCAAACATGAAAAGTCTAGCCAACAAGACGATTGCGACATCCTATCCCGGCTTGGTAAAGAAATATCTAAAACAAAATAATATTAAGGCAGAGGTTATTAAAATTAATGGCTCTGTAGAGCTAACACCCTACATTGGCATTGCAGACTGTATATGTGATCTCGTCTCCTCTGGGGCAACCTTAGAGGCTAATAACCTTGTGCAATTCAAGACACTGATGGCGTCTGAGGCTGTCCTTATATCAAATCAGAAATTAAAAAACATTAAGGAGCAAAGGGTATTAAGTCTTGTAAAGAGATTTGAGGGAGTAATTAATGCCGCAGAAAGTAAATATGTCATGCTGAATGCTCAGGAAAAATCAATTGATAGCATTTGCAAACTTTTGCCAGGAGCAGATTCTCCAACCATCATCCCCTTGAAAGAAAAAGGCAAAGTTGCCATCCACGCCCTTTGTACAGAGCCAGTATTTTGGGAGACAATGGAGAAATTAAAGATCAGTGGCGCTTCATCAATCTTGGTCATGCCAGTAGAAAAAATTCTTTACTAAGATGAAGTTAATCAATAGATCTATTAACAAGCAATCCATTAATTGGTTTTCTTCTTCAGAGTCTCACGATGATGTTGAGGCAGTGGTCAAGAATTTTAAAGATTTAATTCTTGCACAAGGCACCCCTGCACTAGATACAATCAACAAACAATTAGGACTTAAAAAGCTGAAAGCATACAAGGTCAGCTCGAAAGAAATAAGTAGCTCAGATCAAGCCGTCTCTGATGAAATGAAGAGTGCAATTTTAACAGCGTCTAAAAATATCCAACTTGTTTGTGAGAACGAGAAAAGCAACCTTTCATCAAGCCCAATAGAAACTACTAAAGGTATCACTATATGGAAAGAATTTAGGGCCATTGATTCGGTTGGCCTTTATGTCCCAGGTGGGACGGCGCCCTTGATCTCATCGCTATTAATGCAAATTATTCCAGCAACCCTTGCCGGGTGTTCAAATATTATTATCTGCTCCCCCCCAGATATCCACGGAAAGATTTCACCTGAAATACTATGGATTTGTAAACTATATAATCTCAGTAATATTTACAAGGTTGGTGGCGCCCAAGCAATCCTTGCTATGGCCTATGGCACAACTATAGTTCCCCAGGTTTCAAAAATATTTGGGCCAGGTAATGCTTATGTAAGCTATGCGAAGGAATTAGTATCAAAGGATGTAGCGATAGACTTACCAGCAGGCCCCAGCGAAGTCATGATTGTCACAAACGAAGTTAAGAATGCTTCCTTAGCTGCTGCAGATGCGCTGTCTCAACTTGAGCATGGGGTCGATTCAAAGGCCTTCGTTGTCTCTCAAAAACTTAATGTGTTAATGAAAGTAAAGTCTGAAGTGCTGAAGCAAAAAAAGAATCTTAAGCGAGAGACCATACTAAATAAGAGCATAAAAAATTTAATTTTGATTAAGTGTAAATCTGTTATTGATGCCTCTCAGCTTATCAATGAGTGCGCACCAGAGCATTTAATTTTATTAGATGAGGATTATTCTAAGTACCTGCCATCCATTAATAATGCAGGGTCTATTTTTTGCGGCTCTCTATCCCCTGAATCTTTTGGTGATTACGCTTCTGGTTCTAATCATGTTCTTCCAACAAATGGTCATGCAAAAACATATTCAGGTTTAGGCATCAAAGATTTTGGTAAACAGATTTCACTACAGGCCGCTACAGCAGAAGGTTTCATGAACCTGAAAGATACTGTTACTACCCTGGCCTTGGCTGAAGGTTTAGACGGTCACGCAGCCGCAGTTGATATCAGAAGAAGTCGAGTTTTAGAGATTGATAAATCTAGGTCCTGCGTAGAAATTCGAAAAACTAACGAGACAAATATATACGTTAATCTTAATTTAGATGGCACTGGTAAGTACTCAATCAATACAGGTCTTAATTTTTTAGACCACTTGTTAGAGCAGTTTTCAAAGCACAGTAAAATCGATTTACATTTAACATGTGATGGTGATTTACATATAGATGAGCATCACACGATAGAAGATATTGCCATCACGCTGGGCTCTGCAATCAACACAGCATTAAGTGATAGGCTTGGTATATCTAGATATTCCAGCGTTGAGACATTGGTAATGGATGAGGTTAAGTGCTCTGTCAGTATTGATCTTGCGTCTCGTCGATACTTGAGCTTTCAATGCTCTAAACTGCGAGAAATAGTTGGAGACTTCCCTGGTGAAATGCTTGAACACTTCTTTATATCGCTAGTTAACTCTGCTGCCTTTACCTGTCATATATCCACTGTCGGCAGTAATTCACATCATTTGCTTGAAGCTACCTTCAAAACTTTTGCCAGAGCGCTAAGGCAGGCAATAATAATAGAGAGCTCTGACTCATCTTCGACCAAAGGTGTTATGTGAGCGTAGCTATTATTGATTGCGGAGGAGCAAACCTAAGATCTGTGCAACATGCACTAACACTCAAAGATCAAGAGGTGGTAATTACCACAGATCCTGCTCAGATATCCCAGGCCTCTCATGTTGTTATTCCTGGCGTCGGCTCTGCAGGACGGGTAATGAATACTTTGCGTACTTTAAACCTAACAGACACTATCAGAGAGCTTCGTCAGCCAGTATTAGGCATATGCATTGGAATGCAGGTTTTGTATGAACAATCTGAAGAGCAAAACACTAAATGTCTTGGGATCTTTGCAGGGAGAGTCAAAAAACTTCCAGTTAACCATGGAATAAAAATTCCTCAAATGGGCTGGAATGAATCAGCTTTTAATTCCAGCGCCCTATCCCACCTCAGCAATCACTATTACTTTGCAAATAGCTACTACGCTGAAGAATCAAGAGATACCGCAGCCACCACAGAATATGAAATAACTATGACCTCGGTAGCGATTAAAAACAATTTTATTGGATGTCAGTTTCATCCAGAAAAATCATCCGCTGCTGGTGAAAAATTTCTTAATTATTTTTTAGAATTGAAATGACTATATTGCCTGCGATTGATCTAAAAAATGGCAACTGTGTTCGTTTGGTACAAGGAGATTTTAACCGATTAACCAACTACAGCCTCGACCCAATCAACCAAGCCAAAGAATTTCTAGATTATGGTTTTAATTATCTGCACATTGTTGATTTAGATGGTGCTCAAACAGGCTCCCAAGACAATCTTCCCATCATCAAAAAACTCGCTTCTAACCCTCAGTTAAGCTTAGAGGTTGGTGGTGGAATTAGAAGTATTGAAAAAGCTTCAGAGATGCTTGAACTTGGCGTCACTCGGATTATTGTAGGCACAGCTTTATTTGAAACAGCCAACTTTTTGTCTGAACTTCAGTCAAACTTTGATCCAGATCAAATAGTCTTAGGACTAGATTTCAAAAGCATCGAAGATCAGCGGATGATTTTTACTCACGGATGGCAGAATCAATCCTCTGTTAGCTTGATGGAATTTTTAAACTCTTATTCATATTTTACAAATATTTTAGCTACAGACATTAGCTTGGATGGTGCAATGCAAGGACCAAGTCTAGAGGCCTATCAAAATATTATTGAAGCATTTCCAGGTATTAATCTTATTGCGTCTGGAGGAATTTCTTCAATGCAAGATATTGAAGCAGTAAGTGCCCTGGGCTGCAAGGAAGTGGTAGTTGGGAAAGCAATTTATGAGCAGGCTATAAGCTTGCAGGAATTATCCAATGCTATGTAAAAGAATTATTCCATGCCTGGATGTTCAAAATGGATTGGTGGTTAAGGGTGTTCAGTTTAAGAATCATGTGGTCATGGGTGGTATTGTCGAGCTCGCTGCCAAATATTCTGATGTGGGTGCAGACGAGTTAGTTTTTTACGATATATCTGCAAGCACTGAAGAGAAAATGGTTAATAAAAATTGGGTTAAGAAAATAGCAGAGGTTATCAATATTCCATTTTGCGTGGCTGGAGGAATTAAGTCCCTAGAGGATGCGAGGCTAATACTTAATGAAGGGGCTGATAAAATCTCAATTAATACACCCGCCTTACTTAATCCAATGCTTATCAAGCAACTTAGTGATGAGTTTGGCGCTCAATGCATCGTGGTTGGAATGGACATTAAAACAGTGAATTCTAAGCATCTTGTTTATGCTAAAACTGGAAATGAAGCCACAGCATACTCAAGCAAGATAGAGGCTTCGGAATGGCTAGAGACTATTCAGACTTTAGGCGCCGGCGAAGTAGTCATTAACTCGATGAACCAAGACGGCATGAGAAATGGTTATGATCTCCAGCTCATCAAGGACCTTTCAAATCATTGCACTATCCCAATGATTGCTTCTGGAGGCGCTGGATGTATGGAAGATTTTACAGAAGTATTTAAATCTACGAACGTTGATGGGGCCTTGGCTGCAAGCGTTTTTCACAAAGATATATTCACAATACAGGAGCTTAAAAATTTCCTTCAATCAAATAACATTAACGTAAGAGGTTAAATCATGGAATTAAATTGGGACAAAGTTAATGGTTTAATACCTGTGATAATCCAGGATGCGCGTACCTTGAGGGTTTTAATGCTGGGATACATGAACGAAGAAGCTCTTGGTCAAACACAGCAATCCGGACTTATTACTTTTTACAGTAGAACACAACAAAAATTATGGACAAAAGGCGAGACCTCTGGCAACTCTCTGCATGTTCAAGATATTCATTATGATTGTGATGGCGACACCTTGCTTATTACAGCCCTTAATGATGGCCCAACATGCCACCTTGGCAGAGAGTCATGCTTCCCTGAATCACCAAAAAATAATCCATTTATTAAAAAATTAGAGACGGTTATTGATGAAAGTTTTAAAACAAAGAGTCCTAATTCATATACTTACAATTTATATGTAGAAGGGATCAAGGAGATGGCTAAGAAAGTTACAGAGGAAGCTGGTGAAGTAGCAATTTCTGCAGTCACACATGATGGTCGGGTTAAAGAGGAATCAGCAGACTTAATTTACCATTTATTGGTCATGCTTCGAAAAATGGATGTCAGTTTTAGCGAAGTGATAGATGTCTTGGAGGCACGCGCAACTAAATAGATGTGATATTAGCAAAGTGCGTGTAATTATTTCTCCATTACGTAGCTGGTCACCTGCTCTTTCATTTCCTTCCTAAGAACAAATAGCGCTATTAAATTTGGGATTGTTACCAGGGCGACTACAACATAAGCAATATTCCATATAATGGTAGTGTCTATGACTGCTGCTGCTATAAAACTCACAACATAGATCATTCGATACCATGGCACGGCACCTTCACCAAATATATATGCTGTCGATCTATCTCCATAATAAGACCAAGCTATCGCGGTTGAGAAAGCAAACAACAACAAGCCAATAGCTACTATGTATTCACCATAAATACCAAGAACACCTGAAGCAAAAGCCTTGGATGTAAGTGCAGCCGAATGAATCAGTGACTTGCCCTCCACTTTTACCGAAGAGTCCTCAATATCACCGTTACTTATTTCCAGCACACCATTAAAAGGTAGGCCAGATTGATAGAAGACTACATCTTCAGCGATAGAATTATTATGGAAAATAGTGATGTCATTTTCTTGCAATAGACCATCGACGACAGTTAAATCACCAGAGAAATTCTTAACAGCCGTCGTATTGCTAGTAAAGTTTCTAGCATCGAGAATATATTTACCTAGCTCTTCAACGTCACCTGCATTAGATTCATTGTAAGAACCTTCAAAGATTGCCATGGATGATCTCTCAAACGTATTATCATATTTTTGAGTCCATGCACCGCTAGATAGGATAACAATAGCCGTAACGCTGCAGACGATAATAGTATCGATAAATGGCTCTAATATAGAAACCATCCCTTGCTCTACTGAATGCTCAACTTTTGATGATGCGTGCGCGATTGGAGATGAGCCTTGACCAGCTTCATTCGAGTATAGGCCTCTCGCCACACCAAGTTTTAAGCTCATTGCAAAACTAGCTCCCAAGAAACCACCCGCTGCCGCAGAGCCAGAAAAAACTTGTGAAAAAATTGAATGCAAAGAAGGAATAATATTTTGGTAATTTTCAACAACCACAACCAAAGCCCCACCAAAATAGATAACAGCCATTAGTGGAACTAATTTACTGGCGATTTTAGCAATTCTTTTAATTCCACCTGCAATAATTAACCAAAGCATGACTCCAAGAATAAGCCCTGTAGCTAGTTTGGGGATAGAAAACGTAGAGTCAAGAACGCTAGCAATGTTATTAATTTGAGGCATATTGCCTGAGCCAATTGCACAAATCATCATCAGAGCTGCAAATATAACGCCAGCCCATCGCTTGTTAAAGCTTTTTTCAATGTAGTACATCGGCCCACCTGATACAGAGCCATCTGTCAGAGTGGTTCGATACTTATGAGCCAGTGTGACTTCAACAAATTTTGTGGTCATGCCAAAAATAGCTGTAATCCACATCCAGAAAATTGCAGCTGGACCACCGATCCAAATTGCTAGCGCTACACCACCTATATTTCCCGTGCCCACCGCCCCAGACATAGCGGTCGTTAGAGCTTCAAAAGGACTAGTCTCCCCTTTTGTGTCTTCCTTGGCGTATTTTCCAGTGACTATTCTCCATCCATGAGCAAAAAATCTAAATTGGGGAAACCCAAGGTAGGCAGTAAAGTAAACGCCTGTTCCGATCAAAAATGCGGGAAACCACCATGAGCCACTAAGGTAACCATCCAAAAGCAGTAGAAAATCATTAAAAGCAACCATAATTAGTCCTTGTTATTTTGTAGCCAGTCCTCGAGATCTGTGTAGCCACCTATTAATTCATTGTCGATAAATATTTGAGGCATAGTGCGAGCATTAGGGTTTCGATTCATCAGAGTATCAAACACCTCAGGTGTTTCCACATTATGCTCGACAAAAGAAATATTATTTTGTGTAAAGTAATTTTTTGCTTTATCACAATAAAGACAATTTGATTTAGAATATATTTCAACATTATTAAACATCAGGGAATTATAAGCCAAATGTCATTATTTAATTTAAAAAACAAGTCATTTTTAATCACTGGATCCTCCAGAGGCATTGGTAAATCTATTGCATTAAATGCAGCAATAGAAGGTGCAAAAGTCATCATATCCAGTAGAAAAATCGATGCATGTAATAAGACTGCTGATGAAATCAATGAGCTGATTGGCTCAGAGGTAGCATTTCCCATTCAAGCTAATATTGCTGATGAAAGCCAGCTCATAAATCTTGTCGAAGAAACAAATAAGATTTTAGGAAAAATTGATGTGCTGATATGCAACGCAGCCACTAACCCATTCATGGGATCTATGGCAGATATTCCATCAGATGCATTTGATAAAATTATGAATAACAACATAAAAGCGAACCATCTGCTCACAAACTTGGTAACCCCTCAAATGATCGAGCGGAAAGACGGGGTTATCATTATCATTTCTAGCGTAGGAGGAACAAGAGGCAGTGATCTGATCGGAACATACAATATAAGCAAAGCTGCAGATATACAGATGGTCAAAAATATTGCTGTTGAATATGGTAAATTTAATATCAGAGCCAATAGCATTGCACCAGGGTTGATCAGAACTGATTTTGCAAAAGGTTTATGGGAAAATCCGAAGATACATGATCACTATACAAAGACTCATCCGATGAGAAGAATCGGCGAGCCTGATGAGATAGCTGGAACTGCGATCATGCTTGCCTCAAAGGCTGGCACCTATATAAACGGTCAAACAATTATTGTTGATGGAGGCGCAACAATTTAATAAGGGCTATCTACAAAGAGCTTGTAATTTAAAAATAAAATGACTGAGTCCAATTTGCTCGTTTAGCGAAGGCACTAAATTAAGCGAAACCTTATATTCAATGAGGTCATCTATCAGGCCTGAAAGCTCGCGTGAATCGGGTGCTTTTTTATCCAGAGCGCTCATCATGGGGTTACTTTTATAAAACCCTAATAAGATGCCTAAGTTTGTTTTCAGGAAGAGGATCAAAGAATCAACCTTTTCGTCTAAAGTAACATCTAATTCTTTGTAATATTTCAGGAGATCAAATGTATCGATCTCTCCTGAGCAATAAGCGTTAAGTTTGTTTGTGAGATCTTGGTAATGAGTTACATGATCTTTGGTAATAAGTTTTTCTATAGCAAGGGGCGTTAAATTAGGGGCAAAATTTAGCGAAGAATAATCAATAAATCCTTGGCTAAGTAGCCAGCGATCAATCTCTGCAGTTGATGGGTTTTGTATAGAAAGATGAGTGGATCTACTGTAAATAGTAGGTAGAAAATTCCTTCTTTTATTAGAGACTAGCAGAATAAATTTATTTTCAGGCAGCTCCTCGAGAGTTTTAAGCAATGCATTTTGCGAGTTAATATTCATTAGATGAGCATCAAAAATAATCCCGACCCTTGTTGAAGAAACAGAATGAGAGAGAGAAATAAACTCATTCAAGGACCTAATGCCATCTATTTTTTTTGATGTAATTGAATCTTTTTTTGCGTTAGTTGGTGCTAATAAACTAGAAGAAGAATTTTCAGCAGACAAGAAGCAGTAATCTGGATGTGATCCAGCATCAAAATAAACACACGAATTACACTTATTGCATGGTTTAGTCAGATCAAGGCAAAGTAGTTTTTTAGCAAAATAGGAAGCAAGAACCTGCTTTCCCAATCCAGCCTCTCCATCAATCAAAAGACAGGATGGAAATCGAGAATCTGAATATTGGTTAATTGCAGCAATTAACCATGGGTAGTGACGCTCGATCATAATTGGAATGATGACCTTATGAGATCAATAGATTGTGAATGAATAGCATCCTGCTCAGCGTCCGCATGAATTAGATGAACCTCTGGAAGAGATTGAGATAAGGTTATATAGCCAGACCTCACTCTTTCAAAAAACTCTAACCCAGATGATTCAATTCTATCTTTTACATCATTAGTTTTGCGCTTGAAGCCAGTCTGCACATCTAAATCATAAAGGATGGTTAAATCTGGCCTTGGGCACTTTGTACCAAGTACGAGGGAATCAATAAAATCTAGAGACAGCTCTCTGCCATAACCTTGATAGGCAATTGATGCGTGGTAGTAACGATCACATAAAATAAAGTCTTCGGAAGGTGTTTCTAAATGCAATCTAATCATTTCAGATCGTGCTGAAAACATTAACAAGAGCTCTGTTTCAAAGGAGATATCTGAATTGTTAGATAAAAGTAACTCTCTAATTTTTTCACCAAAGTCAGTTGACCCAGGCTCTCTTAGCAATTTAACGCTATACCCACGATCTTCAAGCCATGCTTTAACTAAAGTTATTTGAGTGGACTTCCCTGCCCCCTCAATTCCTTCAAAGGTAATTAATTTCATATTATTTATTGTAATTGGTGCTGTCTTACGGCCTTCAAATGCTCCGCATAGTCTCGTGAAAAATAATGAGTGCCATCTCCCTGAGCAACGAAATACAAGTACTCATTAGGTTGCCCTAATATTACTGCTTCCAGGGAACTTTTGCTAATGATTGAGATGGGAGTTGGCGGCAGACCAGAAATTTGATAGGTATTATAGATATTAGATCTATCTTGCAGATTTTTTTTGGTTATATTTCCATTGAAACTTGGCAGTAAACCATAAATAATAGTCGGATCTGCCTGTAACCGCATATCTCGCATCAACCTGTGCAGAAATACCCCTGCAATGATTACCTTCTCCTCATCGTTACCAGCTTCTTTCTCCACTATGGACGCTAGAATTAGCGCATCTCCGAGCGTTTTTAGAGGGTTGGATGGATTTTTTGATCGCCATAGCGACTGGGCGTAATCTATAAATGTATCCTGGGACTCCAAAAGGATGGTTGAAATAGGAGCATTAAATTTATAAAAATATGTATCAGCCATCAAAGTTCCTTCAATAAAACTAAATTTCTGATCAAGACATTTAAAGTTAGGGCAATCTAGTTCGAATGGAGAGGCTTGAATCAATCTTTCAAGTTCATATAAATTTGACCCTTCTTGAATTCTAATTTTAAATTGCTTGATTCTTCCTTCGGCTATGTCAAATAGAAATTCACGCCAAGTCTTAGAGACAAGACTGTAATGGCCTGCTTGAATAAAATCTACATTATTTAAAAATAGGAATGTTTTTAAAAGCAGTTTATCCGAGGTACTTGCTGAAAGTTTCCTAAAAACAGCGCTTAATGAGTCGCCATTCTCAATGGTGATATATTTATTATCAGCAGATATTAATTTATATGAATGCGATTCTGCAGTACCAACCAGCACCACCCATAAAAAAATCGTGAAAACAATGACTTGTATTATTTTATATCTGTTTGAAAACAAGGGTAGAGTTAGTTCCTCCAAAACCAAAGGAATTATTCATTGCAAATGAAACATTTTTCTCAACAGCCCTCAGAGGAGTGTAATCAAGATCACACAAAGGGTCGGGATTCGTTAAATTAATAGTTGGAGGAATTACATTATCATTAATACTTTTTATACAGAAAATAGATTCAATAGCGCCAGCTGCTCCAAGGGTATGCCCAGTCATGGACTTTGTTGAGCTGACACTGGGGACAGAGGAGCCAAATATATTTTTCAAAGCATGAGTTTCAGCTAAATCGCCCAGTGGCGTAGAAGTGCCATGAGCATTTATGTAATCTATTTGGTCTGGATTCAATCCAGCATCTAGCAGAGCATTCTTCATCGAGAGAGCTGCACCTCTGCCATCTGCTGGTGGAGCGGTCATATGGTATGCATCCGAACTCATGCCAAAGCCACAAATTTCAGCATAGATATGAGCGCCTCTGGACTTTGCATGCTCATACTCTTCTAATACTAGCGAACCAGCTCCGTCTGAGAGGATGAACCCATCCCTGTCTTTGTCCCACGGTCTGCAGGCAGATTCAGGATCTGGGTTTGTTGAGAGAGCTCTCGCTGCTATGAAGCCAGAGATTGATAAGGGAGTTGAAGCCATTTCAGCGCCACCAGCGATCATGACGTTTGCTTCTCCATACGCAACTGATCTTGCGGCAGTACCTATACAATGATTACCAGTAGAGCAAGCTGTTACAACCGAAGTGTTCGGACCCATGAAACCATGCTTAATTGAGACGAGTCCTGAAATCATATTTACAATTGAGCCAGGCACAAAAAACGGAGAGACTTTTTTATGACCCTTGGATTCTAACAATATTTTATTGTTCTCAATAGTTTGAATGCCACCGATACCCGCTCCAAAATTAATACCTACCAACTCTTTATTCAGAGATGGGAAATCTAAGATACCTGAATCGGCAATAGATTGATTGGCAGCTATAACTCCATATTGAATAAAGGGATCAATTCTTCTAATCTCTTTAGGATCAAGAAAGTCCGAGGGATTAAAGTTTTTTAACTGGCCGCCTATTGAAACTGGGCTATCAATAATGCCTACGTCAACTTTGGTTATACCGGATTTTCCGCTAATACAGGAAGACCAAGCTTCCTGTATTGTGTTTCCAATTGGAGATAATATACCTAAGCCAGTAACTACAACTCTTCTGTGTAGTTGCCTCATGAAAGCTGCTTAGCTGTTTGAATTAATGTAATTTACAGCCTCTTGAACAGTTGAAATTTTTTCAGCCTCTTCGTCAGCTATTTCTAGTTCAAATTCTTCTTCCAAGGCCATAACAAGCTCTACTGTATCTAGTGAGTCTGCGCCTAAGTCGTCAACAAATGAAGAATCATTTTTAACTTCTGCATCTGAAACACCTAGTTGTTCACAAACAATCTTTCTTACTCTTTCTTCGATACTCATTTAGCACCCTCTATATTAAAAAACACATTCTACCGCATTATTTAAGCACAAAACAATCAAAAGATTAGCTCATGTATAAGCCGCCATCAACAGAAATCGTTTGCCCTGTAATATACTGCGCCTTATCGGAGGCCAAGAATACAGCAAGGTCTGCAATGTTCTTGGGCTCACCAAATTTTTGAGATGGGATGCCTGACAGGATTTGAGATTTCTGAACTTCTGTTAACGCATGTGTCATGTCACTTGCAATGAATCCAGGGGTAATGGAGTTAACAGTAATATTTCTTGATGCAACTTCTTTAGCTAAAGATCTTGTAAAGCCACCAATCCCTGATTTGCTAGCTGAATAATTAACTTGACCAGGGTTTCCCATTAATGCTGCAACGCTAGAAATATTAATGATCCTTCCCTCTCTAGCTTTAACCATAGATTTAATAAAAGTTTTGGTAATATTAAAGACACTCGTGAGGTTCGTATTAATCACTTGATCCCAATCGTCATCTTTCATTCTAAGGAATAACTGATCTTTGGTAATCCCAGCATTATTTACAACAACGCTTGGTAAAATAGATCGTGCATTCAGCAATTCTAAGCCATGCTTAATTGCATCTCTATCTGTAACGTCCAGAACCATGTGAAGACAATTCTTTGTGCCTAATGCAGCCTCGAGGTCGAACTCACTTCGAGAGGTCCCTATGACAAAATACCCATCCTCTAAAAATGCTTTGGCCATTGACAAGCCTATGCCGCGTGACGAACCTGTGATGAAGACTGTTTTATTTAGCATTGTTATTTATTTTCTCATGAAACTGAGCATCTGATGTTGAAAAAAATGCATTGATTCCGTTAGCTTTCATTAATCCGCCTAGAATCTTGCCAGGACCGCATTCTATTGCAATGCATTCAGACTCTTTAATAAGCTCGCATACCCTCACCCACTCAACCGGTGAGTACAATTGCTTTGTAAGTAGATCAATTATCTCCTGAATTGATGAGCTGATTATGCAATCAACGTTATGAATGACTTTAATCTTTGGAAGTTTAAAAGCTGATGCTAAGAGATATACGTTGAAGGATTCGGCTGCTGTCCTCATCAGAGAACTATGCGCTGCTATGCTAACATTTAATTTAATAGCACGCTTAGCACCTCTCTCTATGCAAATATTCTGGGCTTTATCTATTGCATTGAGAGAGCCTGATATTACCGTTTGCGATGGGGAGTTTAGGTTAGCGCACTGAATATTAAATAAGTCATCTCTTGATATTTCCTCACATATCTCCTGAATCACAGGAAGATCAAGTCCAAGGATTGCTGCCATAGATCCTCGTGGAGCCTCTTCCATCAAAAGACCGCGCTGGCGCACAAGAGTCAAAGCTTGCTCAATAGTTAGGGATTCAGCCGCAACCAAGGCGGTATATTCTCCCAGAGAATGGCCGGCAAAAAGTGCTGGCTCAATATTCGTGTCAGCGATTAATTTTAGGTAGTGAAGGTATGAAGTTAGAAGTAAGACTGGCTGAGTAATTGATGTTTTGTTTAAATTATCCTCTGGGCCATTTTCAATTAACTCTAGGCAATCTGCTTGGATTAAGTCACTGCAAATATCAATAAGAGGCGCATATTCAGAAGATTTCGCAATATTAAGTAACCCGCCTTGCGACAGCATTTTAAGATGTTGCGAACCTTGGCCAGGAAAAACAATAGCAGCAGAGAGGGCCATTATCTATTTAGGTGTATCAGCGTCCTCTAATTCTTTTTCTGGTTTTCTGAGATCTTTTATCAGACGACCTTTGTAGAAACCATCAGCAGTCATTTGATGGCGCAAATGACGCTCACCAGAAACTGGGTCGGTAGATAAGGTTAGATCTGAAAGGTGATCGTGCGAACGAATCATCCCTCTTCTAGATCTCGTTTTTTTACTTTTTTGTACTGCCATAATATTTTAAAAAAAATGCATCCTATCAGATTAGATTAACTTTGAATAGTCAGTAAACAAAGCTTGCGTAAGAGTATATCAAATTCATCATCAAGTGGAGCTTTATAAGTAACTTTCACTCCGTCTCGATCATTGAATTCAATAAAGCTCGAGTGCAATGCTAAGCGATTTACGCCGGTTTCTTTAGATATAACTTTATTAGCAGCAAAATTACCGTACTTCTTGTCATTGACAATTGGTAGATCAAGGTTTGCACTTTGTACTCTTATTTGATGCATTCTCCCTGTAAATATAAGTATTTCTACATGTGAGAAGCTGCCTAGGCTTTCTATCAATCTAAACTCCGAGATAGCATCTTTACCATCAGAATTTTCCTGAACCTTGTGCAGGAATTCCTTAGTTGATGAATCTATCTTTGTTTCAATTCTTCTGTTGCCCTTGAATTGACCCATTAGAATTGCTTGGTACTTTTTTGTGATCTCCTGATTCTTCAATTGATCGTGAAATATCCGTAAAAACTTCTTGTTTTTAGATAACACAATGCAGCCAGAAGTTGACTTATCGATTCTATGGCATAAATCTATCTCTTTATTCTCATGTGCCGCTCTTGCTATATCAATCAATCCGAACTGGTTACTCGACCCAGAATGAACGCTTAGCTCAGGATCTTTGTTAAATACTATGTAGTCGTTATTCTCAAATACTACAGATTTCCAATATTCTGTAATTCTTGATGGTGGGATTTTAATTTGCAGTTCGTTATCGTCAAAATCAATTAAATATGGTGGAATTCTAATCTCATCGTTAAGTTGGAGTTTTCTAGATGGCTTAATGCGCCCTGAATTAACTCGAATTTCGCCCTTACGAATCATGTTGTATATTTTAGATTTCGGCAAAGATTTGTAAACATAAAATAGATAATTATCTAAGCGTCGGCCGGCATGATCATCACTTATTTTTAGGTTTTTAGCGCTCATTGGGGTAGAATACTCGAAATTAGGAGCTTTAAATAAAGTATTTAACGCCCTAGACAATAAGTTTATGCATGTTGCATGAACAATAATAGATCGCTTTTAATAAAAAAGTGTATCAAGAGAGAGTTTAGAATATGCGCAAGAGCGCAAGAAAGTTAAAAAATTAGATTTACTATAAACACCATGAAATTTATTACATGGTGCTAGTTTAAGAGCTCCCCAGGGTAAGACTCTTAAAACTTTTAGATGCACGATTGCTGTTCTCTTTCTCTATATCGGAGAAAAAAATGAAAAGAATTTTAATTAACTGTTCCTACTCAGATGAACTGCGTGTTGCTCTAGTCGATGGAGCAAAATTATTTGATTTAGACAATGAGTTTAATGCCCAGGCCTTGTTAAAAGGCAGTATTTTTAAGGCAAAGGTTTCAAGGGTTGAATCAAGCCTTGATGCAGCTTTTGTAAATTTCGGTAATGAAAGGCATGGTTTCTTACCGCTAAAAGAGCTCTCTAGCGAGTATTTCACAAATGGATCTGACGGCAAAAGAAAATGCATTCTTAAAGAAGGCGATGAAATTCTGGCACAGGTTCTTAAAGAAGAGAGGGGCACCAAAGGAGCCGCCCTTTCGAATCAAATATCTCTTGCAGGTAGGTTTATAGTTCTAATACCCAACTCAGAAAAGTCTGGCGGTGTCTCAAGAAGAATCGCTGGCGAAGAACGGGATGATATTAAAACTGCGTTAAGTGAGATTACAATTCCGGAAGGCATGAGCGTGATTGTCAGAACTGCTGGCCTTGGCCGGTCTTCTGAAGAATTAAAATGGGACTTAGATTATTTGATGAATTTATGGGAGCAGATCCAAGCAACAATTGCCGATGCTCCTAGCCCTAGCCTTATATACAAAGACGATAAGTTGATCTTAAGAGTCTTTAGGGATTACTTTAGAGATGATATTGAAGAAATTTTAATCGACGATGAGGCTGTGCATGCTGAAGCTTTAGATTTTGCAAAGTCAGTGATCCCAGATCATGCCGATAGAATAATTTTTTACAACGAAGAGATACCTCTGTTCAACCGATATCAAATTGAAAGCCAAATAGAATTAGCCTTTCAAAGGGAAATCTCTCTCCCTTCAGGTGGCTCTATTGTGATTGATCCAACTGAAGCAATGGTTTCCATTGATGTTAACTCAGCACGATCAACCAAGGGCAAGGACATTGAATCTACAGCCTTCACCACAAATATAGAAGCAGCTAAAGAAATAGCAAGACAACTTAGATTAAGGGATCTAGGTGGGTTAGTAGTCATTGACTTTATTGATATGCAGGATGAGAAACATCAACAGAAAGTTGAAAGCACATTCAGATCTGCTGTCGGGTCTGATCGAGCAAGAATTCAAATTGCTGCAATTTCTAGATTTGGACTGCTTGAACTCTCCAGGCAAAGACTCAGACCTTCTCTAGATGAAACCTATGATATTCAGCATGTACAAGTCAGGGGCACAAGATCATTGGGACAATCAATTTTAAGGATTATTGGCGAGGATGCTGCAAAGGAAAATACAGGTGAGATTCACGTGTATGTTCCCGCAGATGTATCTAGCTATCTCCTCAATGAAAAAAGACGGGACATTATTGCAATTGAGAATAGCTACCAAGTTAATATTCTAGTTATCGCAGATCCATATAAATCAAGACCTTATTATAAGGTCGCAAGAGTTAAAGCTGTTGCTGGCAAGAAACCATTTTCATATGATATGACACCAAATAGCCCTGAACCCTCTATGGATTGGAGAGATTCCAGTACCAATAAAAAAGTCCTCAAACCACTTGTAAACGTTGCCGTTCCACCAAGAATGCCGAAAAGAAAAAAACCATCTCGTATTGGCAGTTTCTTCAAGGCTCTATTCAGCCTATCTTTTCTTCGATCAGAAAAGAAGAATAAAAAGAAAGGTTCTCAGCAAATGAATAAGAACAATTCAAAAAGAAACCCAAGAAATAATTCTGGTGATAAGCCACGGAATCCTAGAAATAATAGAAATAATCCACGCAAAGCTCCAATTTTAAATAAAGCTGATGGTGAAAAATCACCCAAGCCAGTAGTAATTCCGCCGAAGAAAGTTGCAGAAGTAGCTAATGAGCCTAAGATTAACTCAGTACCAAAAACTGAATCTATTGATAAAGTTGAAAAAGATGGCAATAAAATTGATAGCGTTGTTAGTAGCGCGGTCTCTTCAACCAGCTTAACTCCAGCGCCAACACCGGCTCCGACTCCAGCGCCAACACCGGCTCCGACTCTAGCACCAAAGCCTACAAGAGCTTTGAACGACCCGAGATATAAGAGCGAATAAGCTGACCAGAAATTGAAGTATCAGGTGGAATGATAGGTAATTTATCTATTTCAAACCACCTGGCTTCTTCAAGCTCTTCATCATTAAGGATAATTTCTCCGCTCTCATACTTACAAAAGTAACCCAGCATCAATTGAGATGGGAATGGCCATGATTGAGAGCCATAATATTCTATATTAGACACTTTAATATTCACTTCTTCCAACACCTCTCTTGCAAGAGCTTGCTCAGCATTTTCACCAGCTTCAATGAATCCGGCCAAGGTACTAAACATTTTGGGTGGGAACAATTTACTCCTTCCTAATAAAACTCTATTCCCATCGTGGATCAAAGTGATGATGCAGGGAGAGATAATTGGATAAGCAGGCGCAGCTGAGCAATCGCAATCAGGAGCACCCTCTAAACTATTGAAGGATGTTTTAACTCCGCACGAGGAGCAATAGCCATTAGCCTGGCGCCACTTGTTTAATACGGTTGCTCTAGATAGAAGTTGAAACTGATCTGACGGAATAAATGACAAAGTTAAGCGTATATCAATAAACTCTATCTTGATTGGGTCCATAAATATTCCAAGCACCTGGTCGTTAGGCGCAACATTAATAACGTAATAATACTCACCTGCGACAGTATTTTGACCAATACATAAATACGGAAAATGTTTGTCGAGCGAATCTAGGTTTTTTATGTCAAAACAGTAAGTTTTTAGCTCGTGATCGTATAAAATCTTACCATCGCAAAAAAGAATTACTTTTGCCAGAGGTTTGAAAGTATCATGCAGCTGCCTAATTAGTTCCATGCAAGTAAAGGTATATAACTATGTTAAAAAATCTATATCAAATGTTTCTAGGGTCATCCCCAGAATGGTACAAAAATACCATCATAGCGTTTTTGATGTTTAATCCAATTGCTTTGTATGCTTTGAATTATATTGGCATAAATGGAGCATTTTATATTGGATGGGTTCTACTGCTTGAATTCATCTTTACTTTAGCTTTAGCCCTGAAGTGCTACCCTCTTCAACCGGGTGGATTATTGGCTATACAAGCTTTAATTTTAGGTCTCACAACACCTTACACCCTCCTGCATGAGGTTGAAAACAATTTAGAAGTGATCCTCCTCTTGGTGTTTATGGTTGCGGGAATCTATTTTATGAAAAACTTAATGTTAAGTATTTTTACTAAGCTATTACTCAGAGTTCATTCAAAAACCAAGCTCTCATTATTATTTTGTTTTGTAGCAGCATTTTTATCGGCTTTCTTAGATGCTTTAACAGTAACTGCGGTGCTGATAGCTGTAGGAATTGGATTTTATAGAATTTTTCATCTGGCTAATTCTGGCGCTGATTTTTCCTCACCCGATCACAATATGCTTGATGATTCAACGCTCTCACATGCGGGTCAGGAAGACTTGGAGAACTTTAAGGCATTTCTAAGAGACCTGATCATGCATGGAGTTGTGGGAACAGCATTGGGTGGTGTGTGCACTATTGTTGGAGAGCCACAAAATTTATTAATTGCAAATATAGCGGGCTGGGAGTTTATTGAATTTGCAGTGAAGATGGCACCTGTGACAATCCCAGTTTTTATTGCAGGCATGATCACTTGTTTTTTCATTGAGAAATTTAGATTATTTGGTTTTGGAACCCACCTACCCTTACGTATAAAAAATATTTTTCACCAGTACAATGATTACGACCTCTCTCAGAGAACTGACATCATGAGACTAGAGCTTATAATTGAAATGGTCGTGGGCATCTTATTAATCTTTGCTTTGGCATTTCATCTGGCGGCAGTTGGCATCATCGGTCTAGGCGTAATCATCTTGCTAACCTCTTTTAAAGGCATTACAGATGAGCATGACCTTGGTGAAGCTTTTAAGGAAGCTCTGCCGTTCACAGGACTGTTGGTAGTTTTCTTTGGCGTTGTAAGCGTCATTTCTGATCAAAGTCTATTTAGTCCAATTATCAATTATGTATTGTCACAAAATACAGACATTCAAGCTCCCATCTTTTTTGTTGCTAATGGTCTTTTGTCAGCGATCAGCGACAATGTTTTTGTTGCCACGATTTACATCAAAGAAGTTAAAGAAGCGCTGGATACCAATGTAATTACTCGAGAACAATTTGATCATCTTGCTATAGCAATTAATACTGGAACAAATATTCCAAGTATTGCCACACCTAATGGACAGGCCGCATTCTTATTCTTGCTTACCTCGTCCTTTGCTCCCTTAATTGGTCTTTCTTACATGAGAATGGTCATAATGGCATTCCCCTATACCGTTATACTTTCTATCGTAGGCTTTATATCGGTCGTAACTTTTCTCTAGTAAGTGACTCTCCTTAGCCATCGTTTTTGCATTGCACCAATGATGCAGTGCACCGATATACATGATCGATATCTTTTTCGCTTGATTACAAAAAAAGCAATTTTATATACTGAAATGGTTACTACAGGAGCAATTATTCATGGTAGTTGTTTAGAACAACTAAATTTTAATGCAGAAATTGAGCACCCTGTAGCTGTTCAGTTAGGTGGTTCTGACCCTAATGATCTCTCAGTATGTGCAAAGATATGTGACGAGCTTGGCTATGATGAAATTAATTTAAATGTAGGCTGTCCATCTGAGCGTGTTCAAAAAGGAGCCTTTGGTGCCTGCTTAATGAACGAACCTAACTTGGTTTCAGAGTGCATTGCTGCGATGCAAGAATCTACAGACCTACCCATCACTGTTAAATGTAGAATTGGTGTCGACAATCATGATGATTATGAATTTTTACATAACTTTACCTCTCAAATTGTCCGAACGAATACACCCACTTTAATTGTTCATGCTCGAGTTGCCATCCTGAAAGGACTATCACCAAGGCAAAATAGAACAGTGCCCCCATTAAAATATGAACATGTGTACATGCTAAAAAATGATTTCCCTGATCTTGAGATCGTTATTAATGGGGGAATAAAATCAGTCAACGAATCTCTCGAGCATTTAGAGAGGGTTGATGGCGTAATGCTAGGTAGAGCAGCCTATGATAATCCAATGATTGCTAGTGATGTGGATGAAAAGGTCTTCAATGAAGCCCCTCAAAGCCTTGATAGGAAAGAAATTTTAAGTCATTACTTGAGATATTGCATGGATCAATATGAACTGGGGCATAGCTACAACAGGACGCTTAAACATGTATTTGGCATTAATAAAGGCATGCATCATGCGCGTCAGTACCGCAAATTAATTCTAGAGTCTATGCAGAAAGAAAACCTCAGTAGCAATATAGATAATCTAGTGTCAATGGTTTAAAACTCATCAAGAATAAAGTTATCCATATCGTCTACAAAATCATCTATCTGGTCTTCACCATTAGATAATTCAAACTCTTGGTATTGCATATATGAATCTCGAATAAACGAATATCTATCACCAATGATTAATGATTCCACTTCAAGATATCGAGCTCGTGTCTCGAGAGCATCTAGGCCTGTAATTGCAAGTCTCACATCATTTTCTTTGATTGCAAAGGTGCCGCTTAATACTGAACTCACGCTACGACCCGTTAAACTCCTTGGTGTTGAGGGACCGTAGATAGGAATCATTAAATAGGGCCCTGAGGGGACCCCCCATGATCCTAGGGTTTGACCAAAGTCTTCATCGTGCCTTTCGAGACCCAGCCGTGAAGCAACATCAAGAAATCCTGCAAGCCCAATAGTTGAATTGATTATAAATCTAGAGAAGTCGTTTATGGCAAGGATGGGATGTCCCTGAAGCACTTGGTTTGCGGTGTTATCGAGTTCATTAATGTTTCTAAAGAAATTTGATACAGCCACTTCCACAGGATCTGGGGCAATAGACGTGTAAATCTCTGCTGTCGGCTTCGCAAGATTGTTATCAAGAAATTCATTGAAAGCCCAGATCTTTCTGTTAAAAACCTCAAAGGGATCATTGGCAGACAGTGGAATTGATACCAAGACCAAGGCAAAAATTAAGTGAGTTGAAATTTTGGGATTCATAATATATCTTTTAATGCATTATAGGTTGTTACGAATAATTTTGTAGACTCTTCTAGGCGGAAATTTAATAAATCATCACTCCTTGGAATGCTTCCAAGGTGAGTTAAATCTAAACCTTCTAAAGGGGATAACACAGATAAACTTTGCTCTTGTTCTAAGGGTTTATTGCAATGAGGACATGTTAAAGAAGACATATTTTGAATATAACCTGCGATAGGTATATTTAACTTTGTAAAGACTGCTTTAGATTTAATGGTGTCATGGATAGCTAAAGGGCTTTCCGTTGTAACTAATATGGCATGATCTGGTTTTAAATCCTGAGCTACAGTTATGTAGGCATCACCTGTCCCAGGAGGCATATCAATGAAAAGGTAATCCAAATCTCCCCATTCGGTAGATTCCATGAGCTGTTTTATTGCTCCGCTCAACATGGGGCCTCTCCACATAGCAGCCTTAGCTGCATCCAAGATAAAACCCATGCTGTTAATAGATATATTACCTGCAGATACAGGAATAAATTTCTTTTTTCCGTCAATCTCAATTACTTCGGGTTTAAGGTTGGCAATGTTAAATATGAGGTGTTGGTTCGGGCCATATATATCTGCATCAAGGATTCCAACAGAATAGTCTTTTGAAAACGAATAGGCTAAATTGGCGCAAATAGTAGATTTCCCCACTCCGCCCTTGGCAGACGCAATTGCAATTATTTTTTTGATACCCATGGAGATAATTTTTTCATTTATAATACTTGATTCACAGGAACATGGAACTCTAATTACCAAACTAAGAAAAATTATAGTCACTAGCGCCCTACCATATGCTAATGGCGATATTCATGTGGGCCACCTTTTGGAACACATTCAAACTGATATCTGGGTAAAACATTTAAGAATGTCAGACCATCATGTGCTTAGCTTTTGTGCCGATGATGCTCATGGCGCACCCATCATGATGAAAGCCGAAGAATTAAACTTAAAGCCAGAAGACTTTATAGGCCCTATAAGAGAGGCACATATCTCCTCGCTCGCGAAATTTGGAGTTGAGTACTCAAATTATCATTCTACGCACAGCTCAGAAAACCAAGAGCTTTCAAATGAAATATACCTCGCGGCTAAGGACGCTGGATATATATTCAAGAAGGAAATTGAGCAGTGTTTTGACGAAACAAAGGGTATGTTTTTGGCTGATAGATATGTTTCTGGGGAGTGTCCGAAATGTGGTGCAAAAGATCAATACGGAGATGGATGTGATAAATGTGGTGCAACCTATTCAGCAACAGAATTACTTCATCCCAAATCAACCCTCACTGGCTCAACACCAGTCCTAAAGAATTCTGAGCATATTTTCTTTGATCTTGAGCAATCTAAGGCCCACCTTAAGAATTTTTTAGCAACAGCAGCGATCCAAAAACCTATCGTTGCTAAATTATCTGAATGGCTAGATGGCGATTTAAAAAGCTGGGATATTTCTAGAGATAATCCTTACTTTGGATTCTCTATACCAGGCGAGAATAATAAGTACTTCTATGTCTGGGTGGACGCGCCCATTGGGTACCTTGCAGCAGCTCAAAATTGGGCAGCCTCAAATGAATCTACATTAGATGCTCTATGGGGAAATGATTCAGAGTATGAGATACATCATTTCATTGGTAAAGATATCACCTATTTCCATGGATTATTTTGGCCTGCCCTCCTTCAAGCCAGCAAGTACAAACTGCCTAGCAATATACATGTCCATGGATTTCTAACAGTCAATGGTGAAAAGATGTCGAAATCAAAGGGCACTTTCATTACCGCCGATCAATTCGCAGAAGTATGTAATCCCGAGCTACTACGTTATTACTATGCGAGCAAGTTAAATTCGAAGATAGAAGATCTAGATCTTAATCTAGACGACTTATCACAAAAAATTAATTCAGACTTGGTTGGTAAGTTTTCTAATATCTTGAGCAGATCAGCCCCTTTTGTCTTAAAAAATCATAATATTTTGGCTCTTTCCGTTGATGAAATTCACTTAAATGATGCAAGAAAATTCGAATCTGAGATTTGCATCCACTTAGAGGCTAAGGATTATTCTAAAGCCCTTAAATTAATCATGGAAATTGCTGATAATACTAACAAGTATATAAATGAGCAGAAGCCATGGAAATTAGATGATGAGGCCGCATTAGTTGTTGCAACAACTGCCATCAATGTTTTCAAAAACCTCTGTATATTATTACTCCCAGTGATTCCAGTGATTTCAGGGCAATTGCTCAAAATGCTAGGTATCACTAATGCTACTTATGTTGAGCTTCCAAAGATTTTAGCAGGCGTAAAAATAGAAGATTTCCAGGCTGTCCTCTCAAGGGTCGAGCCAATAAATATCAATCAATTTCACAAGAAGGATGAGCGTATGGAAGAGAAGAATGAAGACTTTATATCTATTGATGATTTTATGAAGGTCGACATGAGAGTTGCTGAGGTTATGGAAGCATCACATGTTGAGGGTGCTGATAAGTTAATATCAGTTAAGTTAAATCTTGGGGAGCTTGGAGAGAAAAGTGTGTTTGCAGGTATTAAGACTGCATATGACCCAACAGACTTAGTGGGCAAATTAGTTGTCATGGTTTATAACCTAGCTCCCAGAAAAATGAAATTTGGAATTTCTGAAGGTATGATTTTGGCTGCCAGTGATTCAGAGGGTGGCATATTTGTCATTTCTCCAGACAATGGAGCTCAACCAGGACAGAGAATTAAATGAAAATTGAAACTGATATTTTGGTTATTGGTGCTGGGCCAGTTGGTTTGTTTACTGTCTTTGAAGCTGGTCTCCTTGGCCTAAAATGCACCCTAATTGATAATCTTGATAAAGTGGGCGGTCAATGCTCAGAGCTATATCCAGAAAAACCAATTTATGATATTCCTGGAGTTCCTAATCAAACAGCTCAAGAGCATGTTGATGCATTGATTCAACAGATAGAACCCTTTGCTTATAATTTACATCTATCCCAGAGAGTTGAGGTTATTGAAACCGTTGGAATAGATGAGGGAATCACCACCTGGAAGGTGACAACAAATGAGGGTTTAGAATGCATTACTAAGAACATCTTCATAGCCGCTGGAGCAGGTTCCTTTGAAGCAAGAAGACCACCTAATATAGAAGATCCTGATAAATTTTTAGATCATGGCGTCAGCTACTTTGTTAAATCTGTAGAAAATTACAGGGATAAGAACTTGTTTATTTTTGGTGGCGGCGATTCAGCCCTAGATTGGACTGTTGAATTAGCAAAAGTAGCCAAAACCATCAGCTTGGTTCATAGAAGAGATGAGTTCAGAGGGGCGCAACATACAGAAGCTCAGATGAGAGAGCTTGTGAAAACCGGTGGCGTTAAACTTCTGACACCCTTCCAAATTGAATCAATCCAAGGCGCTGATAAAGTTATTGGAGTAACATTAAAAAACTTTGATACCAAAGAGAATGTTGCAAAGGAAGCTGATGAGTTACTTTTCTTGTTTGGTTTGAACAAAAAATTAGGCCCCATTTTAGACTGGGAGCTTGAATTAGAGCAAAAAAAAATCTCTGTAAATACTGAAAACTTTGAAACAAGTAGAGATGGTATTTTTGCGGTCGGGGATATTAATGATTACCCGGGCAAACTAGATTTAATTCTTTGTGGATTTCATGAAACCACACTTGCAGTTCAAAAAGCATATAAACGCATTCATCCTGGCGAAAGAGTGCCGTTTGGCTACACAACTTCTAATACCAAGTTACAAAAAAAGCTAGGTGTTATCGACTAGCTTCATGGCTGAGTTAATAGATCTAATAAATGCGTCCTTACCCCAATACCAATGCGGAAGATGTGACACCCCTGGTTGCAAACCCTACGCCCAATCAATAGTTGATGGCGCCCCACACAATCGATGTGTGCCTGGAGGATTGGATACCTTAAATAAGCTTGAAAGACTTACTAAGAGAGCCACCCTGCCCTTAGATCATGACTATGGGCCAACTCTTCCCAATCAAATAGCTCGTGTGGTTGAAGAAGAATGTATTGGATGTAAAAAATGTATTGATGCTTGCCCAGTTGATGCGATCGTAGGCGCAGCAAATCTCATGCATGTAGTTATAACTGATATTTGCACAGGCTGCGAGTTATGCATTGAGCCGTGCCCTGTTGACTGCATTGATCTTGTTGAGATAGATGAGCAAAAAGCCCTTATAGCTCGCGAGTCGTCTCAAAAATATGTTGAATTAAAAACCTTATTAGGGACTAAGAGATCCAAGGTCTCTCGGTTGACTAAGAAGAATACATTAAATCTACTCATGGGTGCAAAAATCAATTCAAAAATTGAACGCAGGGATATAGATCAGAAATCGGCCTTACAACAACTGCAAAAACATATTCTAGAATCACAAAAGATAGAGAAACTTCTCAGAGCAGATCAACTAGATGAATTGATCAAGAAGTTATGAGACCGAAGCGTTCATTGCCTGCAAGATGCTAATGTTGTTAGCTTGACCAATCTTCATGAAATTCACTGCCCGCTCGGCAATGAGTTGAAGGTCCGATTCTATTTGCTTAGAGTTCCTACCTAAGATGTCTTTTGTTAAACCGATGACGCCACCTGAGTTAATTAAAATATCTGGTACATAGTGAATTCCCAGTGCCAGCAATGCATCGTCTATCTCCATGGTCTTAAGTTGGTTATTGGCTCCACCAGCAATGATTGAGCACTTTAGCTCCAGAATGGATTCGCGATCTAAAATTCCCCCTATTGCACAAGGCGCTAATAGATCGCACTCTTGGCTCAGGATATTCTGAACGGGGATAATGTTTTGACGATCAATGCCCTCTAGTTTTGTGAAATCAATATCCTGAATATAAACAGTGGCCCCTGAGTCAGCCAAATGATTTGCCAAGGTTAGGCCAACGCTGCCGGCACCTTGAATGGAGATGCTAGATCTCTGTAGGTCTTTATGTAAATAGTACTTTAACGCAGCCTCAATGGAATAGAAGATTCCTTTAGCCGTGTAGGGTCCCGGATCTACATTATCCAAAACAAAAGCAGAGTGTTGGCCAACAAATTGAATATCCTCTAAGGTTATTCCAATATCTTCTGCTGAGTAATAGGCACCTTCAAGTAAATTTAAGAAATCTGCAAGAGCACAAAGGGTAGCTTGTGACTTGGGATGATCGGCAAAAATTATCGCCTTGCCCCCTCCAAATGGTATCTTGGCGGCATTATTTTTTTCGGTCATGCCTCTTGAAAGACGCAAGACATCAGTGAGACCTTCTTGGAAGCTCGAGTAATTCCTAAACCTACATCCACCTATGGCTGGACCAGCTGATGAGCTGTGAATGGCTATGATAGATTTAAATCCAATCTGTGGGTCCTCATAGTAATAGACTTTTTCATGATCAAATTCATCGTGACTCGAGACATCAATGGACTGAAAAACGGTGTCTGTAATTTCTAGAAATATCATATTAGTGGGTCTTTATCGTTTATATTATACGTTCATTTTAAGGGGCTTAAATGTTAAAAGATAGATTTAGAAAATTCTTACCAGTGGTGGTTGATTTGGAAACTGGTGGCTTCGATGCAGTTAAAAATCCGATTCTTGAAATTGCCATTCAGTTAATTGATTTTGAAGATGATAAATTGACTCTTGGGCAGTTACATAGGCATCACATTAAGCCGTTCGAGGGATTAGAGATCAATCAAGATTCAATAGATTTTTTAAATCTAGATTTAAATCATCCATTAAGAGTTGCAGTTGATGAGAAGGTAGCTTTGCTCGATTTATTTAAAATAATTAATAAGCATAAAAATTTATACGAGTGCTCAAGGGCAATTTTGGTTGGCCACAATGCATTTTTTGATCATAGCTTTTTACTTGCAGCTTGCCAGCGACATGGCATTAAAAAATTCCCTTTTCACCCCTTTTCCCTCATAGACACTGTGAGCTTGGGTGTTCTTGCAACTCAGCAAACAGTTTTGGCTCGAATATGTAAAGAGCTTGAAATAGACTATGACAACGATCAAGCGCATAGCGCAGCATATGATGCCAAGGTAACAGCTGAAGTTTTTTGCCGTATTGTTAATGAATTTGATAAGAAGGCTTAATGATATCTTAGAGTGTTAGAGTATCGCCTGTTTTATTGCATATACTTAAGACAGACCTTTTTGAGTTAAAACTTTCGGTAATCGAAAGCAGCCAGGTGATGAACCCTTTCGAGCGCGATGGCATTATTCCGGTAGCAAGCATGTAACCAGCATTGAGTCTTGCTTTGGTTGCATGAGCCTCATTCTCACTCATAGAGACTTTAATTAACCCGAGAACCTTAACCTCATCAACTGTAAGGATACAGGCACCGACTGAATCAAATTTTAACTTTCGATCAATCGTATGTGGCTCATGGAAGACGCTAGAACCGTCTGCTGTGATCTTATAAGCAAAGGTGCTTGTATGGTACGGACTTCCTGCAGCAAATATTTCTAGCTCCATAGTACCTAATTTATATTTAGCGCCAAGCTTTACCGTAATGGTATTGGTAAACCCGTGATTGGTTAGAGTCTCTTTGGCAGCATTAGTCGTATAAATAGGAATATCTAAGGAAAACTGATTCAAGCTTTCAAGGTCTAGGTGATCTGAGAAATGGGCCGTGATAATGAGATAATTAACCTTCTGAACTAGATGGTGTTTTATTAAATATGCTTGTTCGCTAGAATGCCTATAAAGCAACCATTTCAAAACTGGAAATGTTTGTGTTGAGGTGAGCCATGGATCTACAGCTACTAAAATAGAGCCATGTGAATAAATCCAAGATTGGTAATCATCGCCTCTAATAATCTGCATTACACAATGATTTCATAAATGATAATAATTACCATAGTGAGAATGATTATCATTAAAAAAATACCTTAAATCAGTTATTTAAATATGGTATATAATAATATATATTACTGAATATCAACCCATAAAATCTACTAACTACTATGGAAATGAAAGACCTAAATGTTGAAGTTGTATGCAATACACTAAATCAAATTATGGAATATGAGCTAGCAGGAGTCGTTAGATATACACATTCCTCACTTATGGTAACTGGCCCTTACAGGCTACCAATTGTTGGCTTTTTAAAAGAACAAGCTAGCGAATCGCTTCTCCATGCTCAGCAGGCTGGCGAACTGATCGTCGGACTTGATGGTCACCCAAGTTTAAAAATAGCTAAAATTGAGGAAACTCATCGACATACCATCAAAGATATTTTAGAAGAAGCATTAGAGCATGAGTTGCATGCCCTATCTCTCTACAAGGAACTTTTATCAAGTGTTGCAGATGCTTCCGTATACTTAGAGGAATATGCTAGAGGGTTAATTGGGCAAGAAGAACAACATTCATTGGAGCTCAAAGCCATGCTAAAAGACTTCGGCTCAGCCTAAAGACTTGATTTTTTAGCAATCCCGTCGATTAGTACTTGTAAATCGCCGGCTTCATGCATTTCTGAAACGATATCACAGCCACCAATAAGCTCACCTTGCACAAAGACTTGAGGGAATGTTGGCCAATCAGAGATATTGGGTAGCGTCTGTCTAATTTCTTGGTTTTCTAAAATATCGACATATGAAAATTCAGCACCACAATCAATAAGTGCTTGAACTGTTTTAGCAGAGAAACCGCATTTAGGTTCATAGGGGGACCCTTTCATATATATCAGAATTTCATTGTCTTTAATCTGACTAGTAATTTTTTCTTCAATGGACATTAGATTTCTCGAGTAATACGTAGGTATTGTATTATGGTGTCCTCGAAGCCATATTTCAATGCATCAGTAATAATTGCATGACCTATTGAAACCTCATCAACCAACCCGCATTTCTTTAAGATTGGCATATTATCAAGATTTAGATCGTGACCAGCATTCACTCCAACACCTAGTTCTCTTGCCCTTTTAATAACGGCCCTAATCGACATGCATTCTGATTCAATGGCTTGAGGGTTATTTTGCCTGCAAGCGAGAGCAAAAGGCCCAGTATAAATTTCTACTCGATCAAATTCCATCTTGGCTGCATACTCCAATGACTTGATGTCAGGATCAATAAACAGACTGGTTCTAGACTTACGAAGCTCCCCTGATCTTAAAAACGACTGCAATTCTTTTGAGCGATAGTCTAACGGCCACCCGCTATCAGATGTCACCTGCCCCTCGGTATCTGGTACTAGGGTTACCTGCTCAGCTTGTGCTTCTGAGCAGATTTCAAGAAAACCCATGAATGAATTTTTAGCACAAGAGAATGGATTGCCCTCTAAGTTAAATTCTAAAGAGTGACCTTTACATAGCGCAGCAATAGACAGAGCATCTTGACTTGTTGCATGCCTATGGTCAGGTCTTGGATGAAGTGTAATGCCTTGAATACCCAAGGCAATTGCTTGATTAGCGTACGCTTCTAACGAGGGGCTGTTAGAGCCCCTGGAATTTCTAAGCAGAGCAATTTTATTGAGATTAACACTAAGATCCATGGCTATGTATCCATTAGCTGCGGTTTTTAAAGTTATCGAAATTAATGCCAATAGAATCAATATTATGCGGTTGAGTAATGGAATTTTCATCCCAAAACGCTCTACCGCTAATGATTTTACCTGCATCATTGACGACAAAGTGATCGACAATCGAGATATTCATGCCAGAGTTATCAGAAGTATTTCGCACCTCCATAACGGCCTGCAAGATACCTTCATTTGAACATACTATTGTTTTAATATTAGTGGGTTTAATTATCATGCCTTCTGCATGACCAAAATTCCAAAATTCAGAAATTGCTTCAAGGCCTTCACAGGGAACTGCGCCTACTGGGTCCTCAAAAATCGCTGCTGAATCCCAGAGACTAAGGAATAGCTCTTTGTCGTTATTGGAATAAGCTAGAACATAATTATCTAAGGCAGATTGCACTAATTTTTTCATGATTGATCCTCTTTTTTCATGCCCTTCTCTTTCAATAAAACCTTTGTAAATTGAATGTCTGGGCTGATTGGAGATACTTGCTCCCATATTCTGTCGTATTCAGAATGGCTGATAAGCCAGCTACCATCAACCTTAATATACTTGTCTAAATAAAGCGCGGTTCCTTGGGTGACAGTATTATGATCAAGGTTATAAAAAATATCTTGTAGGTACCATTTACCATGAGCCTCAGTCTCCGACAAAACATCAATCTCTGGATGATGTCCCGTATGCATGGCGCAGGCTTGGTCGTGAAATGAATACCTGAGACTGTCCGTTATTTTTTGTTTGCCTTGTGACTCCCATCTATAAGTACCACCTCGATAATCCACTGTAATATCTTCGGTAAAAATAGAATCAAGTAAATCAAAATCAGCCATGTCTATGGCTCTAAAATATCGGTGCTTGAGGTTTTTAATCTCTTCAATATCTAGAAGTTTTTGTAGTTGGTCCATAGTGCTTACCTTAAAAAAGCTTGGCCACCATCAAGCATAATTGTTGAGCCGGTGATATAAGACATGCCGTCACTAAATAAGTGGCAAACGGCCTCACCAATGTCATCTTTACAGTCACCCACTCGGCCTAGTGGAATGGTTTGAACAAAAGCATTTGCCTCATCTGGCCTCTCATTCATCCACCACTCCATGCCGGTTGATTTTGCAAGCGGCATAATACAGTTGACCAATATATTATCAGGGCCCCACTCCACAGCAGCAGTTCTAGAAAGAGCTCTAGTAGCCTCTTTAACAGAGGCGTAAGCACCATAACCTTCTGAGTCTGCTCTTAACGATGACGAGCTGGCAAGATTAATAATCTTCCCGCTACCCTTGAGGTAGGGATGACACAGTTTCATAAAACGAAAAGTGGCAAGTGGGCCGGACATCCAGCCATTTTCAAAGGCTTGATCATCAACATGAAGCAAATTACCCAATGGCACTTCTTGCGCATTATTAACAAGAAAATCAATAGAAGAGAATTTTTTAACGGTTGCGTCAATTGCAGATTGAATGGCGCTAACATCTTTTACGTCACATTCTATGGCAATGGCTGAACCGCCGTTGAGATTAATTTCATCGGCAACTGCCTGCACCTTTGAAAGCGTTCTGCCGACTAAGACTAGGTTTGCATTATATGAAGACAGCGCTAGCGCTATACCTTTACCTACTCCCTGACCAGCGCCCGTAACGATTGCTACTTTCCCTGTAAAATCCATTTAAAAATTAACACCTGTAATATCTTTTGCAGCTAAGTATCCAAAGGTCATGGCCGGTCCTAGCGTTGAGCCAGGTCCTGGGTAGGTCGGCAGGAGCGCTGTTGTAGTATTGCCGCATGCATATAACCCAGGGATCGTTGTCCCATCTGGTTTGAGAACCCTAGCCTTAGAATCAATCACGAGGCCGCCAGCTGTGCCCATTTCACCAGGATACAAAACCATGCAGTAAAATGGGCCATTTTCTAGTGGAGCTAGACAAGGGTTTGGCTCAACAGAGGGGTCGCCATAATATCGATCATACACACTGTCCCCACGCTGTAAGTCAAGATCCTTACCGCTGATAGAGTATTCATTCACTTTAAGCTGGGTAGCTAATAAACCTTCTGGATCAATCCCAACTAGTGCCGCTAGGTCTTCAAGAGTATCGCCCTTGGATAAGAAAGAAGGTGTCCACCATTCTTTTGGAACAGCTGAATCAGGTTGCATGCTGCCTTGAAGCAAAGGGCCGCAAGGTCTGTTTTTCCTGAAAGTGCTGTCAAAAATCATATAACACGGTGCGCAGGGATTGCCCTCATCAAATTTTTTGAACATATCGTTAACAAAACTAACATAATTTTGTGATTCGTTAGAAAACCTTTCACCGTTCTTGTTGACCGTATAGTTGCCAGGCATTGATTTATCGACCATTGATAGCCAGCCTTTCTCTTGGCCTGGAACCTTCATGGTAGTAGACCACCAGCCAGCATCCATTTGATGGGTGTCGGCACCTAATTTTAAAGCAGCTTTCAAAGCATCGCCTGTATTATGGATGTTGGCGGCGCTCCATTCTGCATTGCTAGGTTTGGGAAGATACTTGTCTCTTAAGTTCTGATCTCTCTCGAAACCACCCGCGGCTAAGATAACTGCTTTTTCTGCCTTAATAGTAATTTCTTTGCCATCTTTGAGGGCTTTTATTCCTATCACTCTTCCGCCCTCTTCTATCAGGTCCGTCATGGCAGTTTGTATCCATAGATCAACATCCCTATCTTTAAGAGACAGCAACAATCTTGCAACTCCAGCATTGCCCATGGTTAATCTTCTGTCTTTCCAACCCCATTTCATTCTCATGGGGATATCTAAAATATATTTAGTAAATAATTTGGCAAACTGCATTTTCCATCCGGGAAGAGCCCCCAGTAAAAGCTGGCCTTCAACTTGGGTGAAATTCATGTTGATCGGGCCCATGGTGAAAGCAGTTTGAGGGTGCTGTTCGCGTAATTTAGAAAGATCATTTCCTAGCGCTGTTCCAAATATTGGTTCCGGCTCCATTGACCGGTTGCCAGCTTTTCCGCCTGGATTGTCAGGAAAATAATCTGGGTAATGTGGGAGATTTCTATATTTAACTTGAGAGTTCTCATGGAGATAGTCGACCATTCTTGGCCCCTCAGAAATATAGGTTTCAATTAATTCATCTTTAATCATGCCATCTGGAGAAACGCTATTGATGTACTGCCTTGCCTCCTCTGGTGAATCATCAACATTTTCAGCTTTTGCATAACGATTATTAGGAATCCATACGCCCCCACCCGAAGTTGCAGATGTGCCGCCAAATTGATCACTTTTTTCAATGACTAAAGTTTTTGCTCCTCCATCATGAGAGCATAGAGCAGCTGTTAGAGCTCCATTACCAGAGCCCACAACTACAACATCAAATTTATAGTCCCAATGCATAATAATCTTCCAGTTGAATTAACTTAAATTGTAACTAATTCACTATAACCTATGGTAATTAAATTAAAAATGATCAATTTATAGCCAAACATGTTGACATTATTTATCTGATTGATACTCCACCCTGCTCATATTAGTTTGTATAATCTTAAAAGTTACTCAAGAAATTCTATATATTATGAAAACAGATATTTGTAAAAAACTTGGCATTGAATATCCTATATTTGCCTTCACTCATTGCAGAGATGTTGTTGTGGCTGTGAGCAAAGCAGGAGGCATTGGAGTTCTGGGGGCTGTTGGCTATTCGCCAGAGCAATTAAAAGAAGAGCTTGATTGGATTGATCAGCATATTGGGGATTACTCTTATGGTGTTGATACTGTCATTCCTCAAAAATATGAAGGCATGGACGAGAAAGATCCTGAAATCCTTTTAGAGCAGTTGCAAAAGATGATTCCAGCTGGGCACCAAGAATTTGTTAATACTCTGCTGCGTGAACATGGGGTTCCCGAAGCACCAGAGTCTAATGGCCCTAAAGGAGGGTTGTTAGGTTGGACTGAAGCAACAGCTGAACCGCAAATTGAAGAAGCCCTAAAACATAAAAACGTTAAACTTATAGCTAATGCGCTAGGGACACCACCAGCAGACATGATTAAAAAAATTCAAGATCGAGGTGTTTTGATTGGAGCGCTTTGCGGAAAAATTAAACAAGCACTAGCGCACAAAGAAGCTGGATTAGATTTTATTGTTGCTCAAGGTGGAGAAGGCGGAGGCCACACAGGTGAAATAGGCAGCATTGTTCTTTGGCCCCAAATTATTGATGCCGTTGGTGATATGCCTGTGCTGGCAGCTGGTGGCATCGGGAATGGCAGGCAGATGGCTGCTGCAATGTCGATGGGTGCTCAGGGTATATGGTGCGGGTCACTTTGGCTGGCAGTCGAAGAAGCTGCAGCACAACCTGCTGAAAAGGAATCATACTTAAATGCAACAAGCGAGGATACGATTAGAAGCAAAGCTTGGACTGGCAAGCCTGCTAGGATGCTAAAAAATAAATGGACAGAGGCATGGGAGAACCCAGAAAACCCGGATCCACTTCCTATGCCACTTCAAGGCATGATAACTTTTGACGCAATGAGAAGAACTTCGATGTATGCGGGTACAGGCCAAACACAGGAAGTAGCATTCAATGCAGCGGGCCAAGTAATAGGTCAGGTGAATCAAATTCAATCTGTGAAAGACGTGATGTTTGGATTAATCAATGAGTATATTGATGCCGTTGAGAGATTAAATGAGCTGCTTCCAAAAGATTAAATTCTAAAATGGTATCTGAGTTACTTGCTCAACTTCAAGAATTATTATGGGGCCTAGGCCTGATTTCCGGAGTTATCCTCTTGTTATGGGTGATCCCGAAATCCTATAGTTTAAAGCTTGGTGAGCACCCCCTGTTGCTCATATCAATGTTTATAGTCATTATGGTAATCATAGTTAATATTTTTATGTAGGAGCCGAAATGTCATTTGAAGAGCTTAGAGTCATCATTGTTGTGTATTCAAGCGCCTTAATTCCATTGATCTATCTCTTATATTCTTATAAAAAATTACCAGCTTGGGTGCCATCAATTTACATAGCAGCCTTCATTGCTTGCGCATTAGGATGGGAGGTATGGTTCACCTATGGGTTAGTAGATGGTGATGCGGTTGATTTGAGACGATCTGCTGTTTTGAGCTCATGGATTCCATTGCATCTAAACTGGTTTTTAAATTCATTAGCAGATGCTGGAACAGTAACCTTGGGTGGATTTTGGTTGATGTGGAGGATGTGCTCCAAAGATAACCAAATTTTTAGTACGTGGAGCTGGAAAGCTTTTGGTGTGTTTTATATCTGGTGCATATGCCAAAATATATTTGTTGAGCTCTTCCTTTACCACGACCAATTGGCTGATGGAAAATTACTATCATGGGCGCCCTTGGCACCTCTTGGAAGTTATCTCAATCCTGAGTTATTTTCTTTTAATGGGCGATCGGTCATGTTACAAACTCAAATACCTTGGATTATTCTGCCAGCGGTAATTTATGCAGCGGTGATTAAATACTCAAATAGTCAACTTATTAAAAGCACTTAAAGCGTTTGGATCGTTAGTTAGTTTTGTTAAAATCAACAGCAAACTCTTCAACTAAACTAATAAAGGCTTTGACACCATTATCCAAGGCAGCATCATCAATGTAGAAATATGGTGAATGATTTGTTGGCATGCTTTCAGCCTCTGGTGGATTGACCCCCAGAAAGAAAAATAGACCCGGAACTTGTTGAGCAAAGAAAGAAAAGTCTTCCGCCCCTGTTCTAGGGACTAAAGCTTCATAATAATTATCATCTGCAGCTTTTTTAAGAACCGGTCCATATTTCTTGGATAACTCAAGATCATTAAATGTTACTGGGTAGCCACCATAAATTTTAAAGTCCACTGTGGCAGTTGCATGATGAGCTGCTGCAACACTCTCTGCGATTAACTTAATTTCATCGCGTATCTGATCAGCGTAAGAGTCTTGAAAAGTTCTGATGGTACCTTCAAGCATCGCATGCTGAGGAATGATGTTATTTCTTGTGCCAGCCTTCATTATCCCAATAGAGACTACAGCCTGACTATCAAGAAGATTGAGACGCCTACTTACGATTGTTTGCAGTGTCGTTCCAATATTAAAAGCTGCAACGATTGGGTCCGCTCCTTCCCAAGGTCTAGAGCCGTGAGTTTGCTTGCCTTCGATATTAATTCTAAAGGCTTCAGCAGAAGCCATCGCCGGCCCAGGTTTCAGCATGATAGTTCCATGTGAAAAATTCGACACATGAAGGCCAAATATAGCATCAGGCTTTTCTAGCTCGAACAAACCTTGTTTTAGCATTAGTTCTGCGCCGCCATCTTCACCAGCAGGTGCGCCCTCCTCAGCTGGTTGAAAAATAAGCATGATATCGCCATTCAATTTATCAGTATTTTGCGAGAGGAAGCTGGCCACGCCAAGTAAAATTGCAATATGTGCATCATGACCACAAGCATGCATGACGCCAATTTCATTTCCTTGGTAAGTGGTTTTCTCTTTCGAGGAAAATGGTAGATTGAGTTGCTCTGTTACAGGCAAGCCATCAATGTCTGCTCTTAGTGCAATGAGAGGTCCAGAGTTTTGGCCTCTAATAAAAGCTGTGACGCCAGTTATTCCATAGTCCAGATTTGGTTCTAGGCCCATTTCAGTTAGGGCATCAGCAATAGATTTTTGAGTTTTGTACTCTCTATTAGACAGTTCTGGGAACTGGTGAAAATGATGTCTCCAATCAATAACCTTAGTCATGACTGCGTTTATATTCTGATCCAAGGCAGATGTTAATTCAGCTGTAAAAGCTGGAACAGCCAAAAATAAAGTGATAAAAAAAGTTAAGATAATTCTCATTGTGCGTTCCTCTTCAATAAATTTAAAAATATAGCTGGTGTCGTGTCCATGTAATTTTGAAAATCTGGCCGTCTCTGTAAAGACCTATTATCCATCATTGACACTGATCCTATTGCAATCAAAGCATACATGATGAGAGCGCCAATCAACACCCAGGCAAATGATATATTGGATGCTATGGCAAACAAGAATAGACTAAACCAAAATAATATTTCTCCAAAATAATTTGGATGGCGTGAATAGAACCATAAGCCTTTGCTCATGGTCTCAGGTTTTATAAGAGATTTTCTGAATGCATACATCTGCTGATCTGCAATAATTTGTATGATCACCGCAGCAACACCCACAATGTATGCGATCCAGTCTAGCCAAAATACATCATTGCCTTGAAAATATAGAGCCATGCACATCGGCAATAGAGCCATATAGACGCATAAAGTTGGAATTAAATGAATGGCGCCAAAGTCTATGGTGAAATATTGAAATCTATTTTTAGCTTTTCCCTTCATCATGATGTAACGCCAATCCTCATGACCAAAGCCATCCCAGGATCTTAACCAGTTATAGGTAAGCCTGATTGCCCAGAAAAGCAAACAAGCAAACATGATCAGTGCCCTTAAGCCATTGCCAGATGACTCTATGTCAATCCAGCACATGAAAGCCAAAACCACTGGAATAACAGACCAAAAAGCGTCATACCAGCTAGAGTTTTTAAAAAGTACGCTGAGCAAGTAAATAAATAGTGTGGCCTCGATATGGCATATAAGTAGTCTTACAAAGATATGGGTATCAAGAAATATATTCCATGTAATAAACATAGAGTAGATACAGAGGGCGTAGCCTAAAAAGATCATGGTCACAGGAAAAAATTTCATATGCGAGTGGCCTCTAATGGCAATGGTGGGTGGTAATCATTAACAATAGGTTCTAATGGAATTTTTTGCAGGTCCACTAACTTAGACATATTGGTATTCAATGTCCTATAAAGGGTATTCCGTTGAACAAGATTTAATCCTAGGGATTGAGTGATCTCTAGGACCTTATCTAACTCTAACTCTTGTCCAAAGGAAGCTCCAGCTGCTTTGGTAATACTTTCATTCATTAGCACGCCACCTACATCATTAATGCCAGCACTTAGAAGAACCTTTAATCCAGGCAAACCCATCTTGACCCAGGATCCTTGGATGTTCTTGATGGTGTTATGAAAAAGTATTCTCGAGACCGAATGGACTAATACGGCTTCTTTGAATGTTGGCCCAGGCCTTGATAAGCCCCTCCTATAGATAGGAGCTTCTTCTGCAACAAAGGGTAACGGCACAAACTCTGTTATGCCACTAGTTTCTAATTGAATTTTTTGAATTGAGGCTAGGTGATGGGCAACATGCTTCATACTTTCTACATGGCCAAACATCATGGTTGAGGTTGTAGGTAAGCCCACAGCATGAGCTGTTTTAATAATATTAATCCACTCCATTGAATTTAATTTATCAGGGCAAATGATTGCACGAATATCGTCATGTAGAATTTCAGCCGCGGTCCCTGGCAATGAATTCAATCCAGCTTTTTTTAGCTCTAATAGAAACTCTTCGGTTGAAATATTAAGGGTTTTGCGTCCATGATCTATTTCTAAAGGTGAAAAGGCGTGAATATGCAGAGTGTCTGAAACGGATCTAACCGCTTCAATAATATCTAAATATGTTTGTCCAGTGTAGGCTGGATGGATTCCGCCTTGCATGCATACCTCTGTAGCACCTCTGGTAAGTGCTTCTTTTGTGCGTCTTACTATTTCATCTCGCGAAATGTTGTAAGGCTTGCCTCTTAGGTCGTCATGCCCCTTACCTTTAGAAAAAGCGCAAAAATTACACTTAAAAGAGCAAATATTTGTGTAGTTTATGTTCCGATTAACAACGCAAGTGACAGTATTGCCATGAAGATCCCTGTTAAGTTCATTTGCATAATCAATAATGTACTTAAAATCTCTACCATCACTTTCAAGAAGAGCTGAAATCGAATCTATGTCCAGCTGAGCTTGAGCCTTGGTGATGACATCTTTGATACCAGATGTCGATCTCAGATCATTATAATTGGGGGTAGACTGGCTGACCCCGGATACCCATGCATCTTCTCTAAGCAAGGATTGAGCATCAACCTTTCTAAGTAATCTAGAGGATATATCGGGGGTAGAGAATTCATCCAATTTAGAAAAATAATTTGGGTACAAGGTAGTTCGAGGCAAAAGAAACTGGCCTAGACTGGATACGGTTTCCTGTAATAGCTTAATTTCTGGCCATGGGGCTTCTGGGTTGACAAAATCTTTGGTCACAGGTGATATCCCGCCAAAATCGTTGATGCCTGACATAGACAATTGATCTAAGTGACCAGAATTAAGGTTGGGTGGTACTTGCAGGCCTATATCAACTGGAAGAATTAACCTTGCCATAGCCACAGTCCATAATAAATCATCAAAGGATGGTTCCGGTGCATTGGCCATCAGAGTATTAGGCTTGGCTTTAAAATTCTGCACTATCACTTCTTGAATGTGGCCATAGAGAGAATGCAATTCAGCTATTTTTAATAATGCCTCAAGTCGCTCGAGACGAGTTTCCCCTATGCCGATTAAAATACCAGTAGTAAATGGAATTTTTTGCTTCCCCGCCTCTTCTAAAGTTTGCAAGCGGAATGTAGGGTCTTTGTCTGGCGATCCATGATGGGCTTGACCTTTTTTCATCAACTCCTTTGATAGGGACTCAACCATAAGCCCCATAGATCCGCTTAAAGGTTTTAACATGGTTAATTCTTCAGGGGTTAAGCATCCCGGGTTTAGATGAGGTATCAGCGAGGTTTCATCTAAGACTGCTTGAGCACAAGCGGCTAAATATTCATTGGTAGACGAATAACCCATGTCCCTTAAAGCATTTCTTGCAGCGTTATATCTTAGTTCCGGTTTATCGCCCAAGGTAAATAAGGCTTCGTGACAGCCTTTTAACTCCCCTTCTTTAGCAATCTCCACCACTTGATCGATTGAAAGATAGGGTGATTCAACATTTTTTGGCGTTTGGGCAAAGGTGCAGTAATGGCAAACATCCCTACATAGAAAGGTTAATGGGATAAAGACCTTGGGAGAAAAAGTTAATTTTTTACCATAGTAATTAAATTTCTTTTTATAGGCTGACTGTATTAAGAATTCAGAGATTGCGACATTGGATAAAAGCTCTAGATCAGATGGTTTGCAACTTTCATTAGCAATAAGATTTCTTAGAGCTGAATTTGAATAATCCTTAATATCCATGGGTTTTATACTTCGACATATTTCATTAGTTTGAAGTAATCATCATCTGAGTCAAGGTCTTGCTGCAATGATGTTATGGACGGAGACTCGAATGTAAAAACATGCTCTTTAAATGCTTGCTGAAATAAGTTGAAACTATTAAGCCCGAAATGAAATTTAAACTTCAAAGTTGAATCAAATAGCAAACAGTTAGTGCCGATACCATGGTCGTCTGTGATAATTGTAATCGAGTTATCAGAGTGACTCATGCATAGCAACTCTATGTCACCTGCATTAATTCTTGGGAGGTCTGCGTGAGTAATCATGATTTTACCAAGCGGCATAGTGTTAGCTATGGCTTCCTCTAATGCTAAATTCAGGGATAAGGTTGATACAAAAATCTCTGCGCCCTGAATTACCAAATGGGGGTCATTGGTCACCACGGTTATGGTGCTATCTATATTGGCTTGCGCAAAAGCGTTAACGGTGTTCTGCGCCATAGTTTTTGCTAAAAGCGCCCTCTCACTATTTGTAAGAATATTACTTAAACGCTCTTTTGATTCAGTGTATTTTTTTACAGGAATAAATATAGCTATTGGCATCTTTACCTTCTCTCTAAAGAACAGACTATAGACTCAGCTAATTGTATTTTTGATTGCAAGGACTTCATCACTAATGGTGCGATGAAAGTCTTAAAGCCAATAGTGTGAAGACAATCCAGTTGATCATTATCCAATTCATCAACAAATATTGTGCTGGCATAATCTTTGTAAAAATTAGCTATCGAATTAACTGATACTTCAAGACCTAGCTCGATCATTATTTTTGATGTTGGGCCTTTTAAGGACTGGGAGTTTACTATCGGACTTACTACATTCACCCTATCAGGGTGTAATTTTAAGAATTGATTCAAGCCTTCGAGCTGAAGGATTGGGTTAATGCTAACGAATGGGTTTGATGGGCAAATAATAATTTCATCAAAAGCTTCCAGATCAATCAATGGATTAAATTTTGCCTTATCTAAGCCCTTAAAAACAAAATTAGTTACCGGAGGCTCGCATTGAAATTTTACAAAATACTCTTGAAATGACAGTAAGCGGTTTTTTGTTTGTATGTATGTTTCAACGGTATCATCGCTCATAGGTAGCACCTTAGATTGAACTCCAAATCGACTGCAAAGCTCTTGGGTAACCTGGGATAGATTCGCGCCATTAGCTAGTAATTGAGTTCGAATGATGTGGGTTGCTAAATCCTTATCTCCAAGTTGAAACCAAGACTCTCCGCCAAGTTGTTTTAATGCGCCGAGCATTTCCCAAGATTCATCTGCTCTTCCCCATCCCTTAGACAAGTCAGACTCATTGGCCAAGGTATAAAGAACAGTATCAAGGTCAGGGCAAATCTTGAGATTTAAATGTTTGAAATCATCTCCGGTGTTTACTGCAATTGTGAGATTTGATTCTGCTAGAATTTTAGAAAAACCAAGGGCTAATTTAGCTCCGCCTACGCCACCACATAATAGTAAATAATTTTTCACCTAAAAAGATCCTCAAGCTCACTTCTAATTAGATCTTTCCCGGAAGCATGTTCTGAAAAATTAGTTTTATAACCTCGAATTAACACGACTGGCTTTTTTTGATCCGCCTGACCCATCAGTAACGAAGCTGCAGCCGCAAGTTCGTCAGCAACAGCTATCTGGGTTACTTTTAATATATTTCCATAGAGATCTTTTTTGCCTCTCTCGTCAACTACACATTCTATGTTAGAGCTACCAATGGCAAATCCAACAATGCCATTTCTAAATGGCCTGCCCATGGTATCTGAGATAATTAATCCAATATTTTTATTGAAATACTTGGCTATAGATTCACGTAAAGATTTAGCTGATAAATCTGGGTTCTCAGGTAAAAGCAAAATCTGGTTTGAAGTTTGATCAATGTTGGAGCGATCAATTCCCGCATTTGCATGAATGAAACCAAGCTTATGCTCGACGATGAGCACGCCCATTCTGTATCTTACGACTTGTTTGGATTCATTTAGAATGGCCTGAATAAAGTGAGGGTCCTTGTCAATTTTTTTTGAGAGTGATATTGCTTCATCGGTCGGAACTAAAGTAGAGATATCCAGGTATCTATTCTCAGATTTAGATACTACTTTTTGAGCAATGATTAAAATATCCCCATCTTCAAGTTGAAGGTTCTGCCTCACCAATTGATCAATAATCAGGTCCGCAAGATCATCTCCTGGCTGAATGAGGGGCAAGTTCTCTAAGGCTATTAAATTAAGTGAGTTGATAGGATCTCTCTTGGTGTTTATTTAAATGCCAGTAATCTTAATGCCAGAATGTTGCAAAGAATGCTTTTTATTAATGGCAATTAAGATTGATGTTAAAGCTTCGGCAGCCACAGAATTACACAGGGGCCCAGCATGCCAACCCTTTAAACCAGCATCTTCCACTAACCCTATGACTGTAGTTCGAGCCTCTAAGAAATCTCCGGCAACTAAGACATCGCAGTCAATCTCTTTATCAGTCTGTAGCAATTCAGCTGATATATTTTGAAAAGCAGAAACCACAATAGTTCCTTCGCCTAGTAAAGCTTGGGCTTTTAAAGCCGCTGATCCCTCTTTCGGTAATTGCACTCTCATGACTTTAGGTGGGACCAATGGAACTGTTGCATCAATAAGGATTTTATCAGCAAGCTTATCCTCAATACTTAATAAAGTTGTCTCTTGATGTGCAAATGGAACAGTGATGCAGGCGATTTCACAGTGAGCTGCTGCGTCTATATTTAGGTAGGCAGAAGATTTGGGGAGCCCTAGTTCAAGAGCAACTTCCTGCGCTTTAACTAAATCCCTGCTTCCAATAAGAACCTCATGATTTGCCTTAATCCAACGCGAGGCCAAGCCTTTGCCCAATGCCCCTGTGCCACCGAGAATTGCAATTTTCATAAATACGCTCCTAGTTAATATAAAGAATAAAGACATAGATTATACAAACTTATAAATGAATCAATGGGTATCATTTCTATTAATTTTGTCAATTATAAAATTTTGTAATTACTGGATGATTTCTATCTCAATGGCCAGTCGAAGGTTATAATTTAAAAGAAGTAAATTTTTAGGTATCTTGTGTGACTAGTATAAATTTTAAAAATAAAACCGTTCTTATTACTGGTGGCACAAAGGGAATAGGATTAGAAATTACTAAGACATTTTTAAGACTTGATGCCAATGTGGTCGTTTTGGCCAGGAATAAACCTTCTAGAAAAATTCAAGCCAAAGGGAATGCAAGTCTTTATGTTGAATGTGACATCAGAAACCTAGAGTCCATCGATAACGCCTTAAAAACAATCAAGTCTCAATACAGAACACTTGATATTTTGATTAACAATGCAGGTGGCGGACCACTGGTTGATTCAATATCTGCATCTCCAAAGTTCCACCAAGCTATTATTGATCTTAATTTAATGGCTCCATTAAATGTAAGTCAAAAAGTTGGGAAGTTGATGATGAAACAAAAAACAATTTCCAATATTATTAATATTTCTAGCGTGACGGCTACCAGACCAACCCCAGGAAGTGCGGCTTATGGGGCTGCCAAAGGCGCTCTTGTAAATCTAACCAAGACTCTTGCAATAGAGTGGGCTCCTAAAATTAAAGTGAATGCCATTATTGTGGGCTATATAGAAACAGAGAATTCGCTTCTCCATTACGGCAGTAAGTCTGAAATTAATAAGGTTGCCAAAACCATTCCTCTCAAAAGAATGGGTAAACCGCAGGATATTGCCAACGCATGCATGTTCTTCGCATCACCTTTAGCAGAATGGATTACTGGCGCAGCTCTTGAGGTGCATGGAGGCGGAGAAACGCCCTCTTACCTCGATGTTGCTAAACCTAAATAATGATTGAACTTTTATGCTGATAACCCTGTCATACTTAAACACAACAATTTTTTATAACTACAAATGAACGAAAAATACATACAAGCCATCATTCTTGGCTCCATTATTGGCTTAGCCATTATTCTAGATGACTTTATTGGCCCTAAGCCTGGCCGCTCGATGGAGAGACACGTCATGATGGTTGATGGTAAAAATAAACCTCATCAAATGAAAGGTCAGTGGAAGGCTAAAGACGGCAAGGCTATTGACCTGCATGAATTGGAAGACCATAACGTCATGATTTTTAAGACAGACGATGATGGTGTTGAGAAAAAAATTCAAATAAAAATAGATGCTGGCGACATAGAAAGTATCGATATTGACAAAATTTTAGATACTTTAAAAAGTGATTTAAGCGAAGACGACTTGAATGCTATTAAAGCTAAAATTAAAAGCTCAAAAATGAAGCTTTCTGAATCAAAGCATGGGCTTAAAGAAATTGAAGTAGAGGTTGAGGTTTTATAAAGAGTTACTAGCCAAAAATCTTTCTAACAAGTTTATTCCCCCAGAATATTTTTAAAGCACTTTTTAGCTGTTCGAGGGATTTATCGGTGTATGGATAAGCGGAAGCTGATTTTTTTCCAATAATAATTGGCATGGCATGCGCATAACCTAACAAGCCTTCTTTTCCATTAACCACGCCTAGGCCACTATTTTTTACTCCTCCAAAAGGCACCTCATTTACACCATAGCTCATGGCCATATCATTGACAGAACAAGCGCCGGTCTCCATAGAGCTAGCAATTTTTTGACCTTTAATAAGATCCTTGGTCCACACATTACCGTTAAGACCGAAGTGAGACTGATTCGCTAGCATTAGAGCCTCGTCTTCAGACTCTACTTTCATGATTGATATGATGGGACCAAAGGTCTCGTCTTTCATGATCTTCATCTCATGGGTCACTTCAACTAAAACAGTCGGCTCGAAATAAAGACCTTTAAATGCTGGGTTTCGCTTGCCACCAGCTAAAACCTTTGCGCCCTTAGCTATAGCATCATTAACATGATCTTCAATAATATCTATTTGCTTATCCCAGAAAGTTGGGCCAACATCACCTTTGCAGTCGTTGGTTTGAATTAAAGATTTGGTGATTAAGACAACTTCTTTCACAAATTCATCGTATATATCAGCCATCACATAAATTCTCTCAGTTCCACAGCAGTATTGCCCTGCATTCATGCATGAGCCCATTACAGCTCCACTTGCTGCGTCCCTAATGTCCGCATCTGAGCAAACGATCATGGCATCTTTGCCGCCAAGCTCTAAACTAAAAGGAATGAGCATCTCGCCGCACTTAGCAGCAATTTTCTTTCCTGTCGCAACACTTCCAGTGAAAGAAACCTTATCAGGACCTTGATTGATAAGTTCGGCTCCGGTTTCGCCATCGCCAATAAGCGTTTGCACTAAGTGCATTGGGGCGTCTGCTAGCGCAAAAATCTCTTGCACCAATGCACCAGACATAGGGGTCACTTCTGAGGGCTTAACAACCACACTGTTACCACATAAGATTGCTTGAATCACTGGGTTGATTGAAAGAATAAAGGGCCCATTCCAAGGAGTGATAACTGCCACCACACCTCTTGGCTTGTAGGTAATGATTGTTTTTTTAAGAAATTTCATTGGTCCGTGCATTTTAATTTTTTTATCACTCAGCCATTTTTCTGCACGATTTGCATAAAAGACTAAGGAATCAACCGCTGAGAAAACTTCCATAGACATGGCTTCTTGAATAGGCTTGCCAGTCTCCCGCATCACAACTTCCATGATCAGGTCTTGTTGCTGAATCACTACATCTGCAACTCTATGGATTAAGGCTGCTCGATCTTTTAAGCTAGTTTTTTTCCATTGAGCTTGGGCAATTTTGGCATTCGTCATTACCTGAGCTATGTCTTCTTTTGTTGCGCAATCATAGGTATCAATATGCGATAGATCGACAGGGCTCTGAAGGGATAATTGTTTTTGACCAGACTCACTCTGGGAGATTGAAAAAATTGCCATGATTAAAGATCCTTGAGTTTTGCTTCTAAGATTGGTGTAACGTGATTGTTGATGTGTGCATTGAGGCCCATGGGCATAATTTCATAATGCTCTAGCTTGCGCACTACCTTGATCATAATAACTGCAAATTTATAGAGGGCTAAAATATAAAAGTAATCATAGTTATCGGCGCTATGGCCAGTTAAAGCTTCCCATTTAGCTATGGTTGCTACAGGCCCAGGAAATCCTGACAATCTATCTACGCCAACTCCCTTACTGTTGCAATCATCTATGGCAATGCCCCAAGCTAAATCCATGCAAGGATCGCCGAGCGAGGCCATTTCCCAATCAAGGACCGCTGAAATTGTTCCATCAGGAAGGTACATAATATTCGCACAACGCGAATCGCCCCAAATAATTGAGGATTGCTTCGAAATAGGTTTATTAGCTTTGAGCCATTCGCGAGCCTGATTAGCAACCGGATGTTCTTCTCCTTCCATTGCCCAGTCATGAAAATTAAAATAGTAATTGAGCTCTTGGTCTAGATGAGAGTCTGCCAGTTCTGGCCTATTAAGAAAGTCATAATCTCCATTAGAAATATCAACTTGATGAACTTTAGACATTTCTTCAACCCAGCCCCACCAAATTCTTTCTCTTACGTCTTCAGAAGCATCTGCGACCCACCCCTCTTGGTGAAAAGGAGGGTTATCAGAGGGCGCATCTCCCTGGGCCATTTCCATGACGTAAAAAGATGTACCGAAAACCTCGTCACTCTCCTCATACCAAAGAACCGTTGGGACCTTAATGTCATGGACAGCTAATTTTTGCATAATTAAAAACTGCTTGTGTATATCGTAGTCTGGAAAAACAAAAAAGCCTTCTGGATAGAATCGTAAAACTAAACCTGAGCTCACTTGCTCATTATTTAGAGTATAGGAAACTTGAAAACTTAAAGTTTCATTTGAGAAGCCAGTATTTTCAGGGCCACCTAAAATCTCAACATGAAGATCGGATGCTTCATGTAGCTTTTCAACTAACCAGTTTTGAAAAATAACTTTGGTTTCTTCTTGATTTCTTTCTTGTGGTTTTGGCATCTTAAAATTTATATGATTTACTACTAACCATAATATATTGTTAGTTAATAAAAAAGAAAGACATGGCAAAAGATTTTAAACAAACCTGGAATGATTTTTGTGATGAATTAAAATTAGTTGGCGAGATTGTTTCCAATCAAAAGGACTTAAGCGAGACCGATGAGGTTGAAGGTTATCGATACCTTACCAGGTTGCTGAGGTTGGCTTTAGAAATGAACATTGAGCACTCGAATGCTAGCCACCCATCGTTTTACAGCCTGTCACATGAAACTGCAAAAATAGGCGCTGATAATCCAGATAATATTTATTTAAACTCAAACATTGATGGGTCTTTTTCATATGAGGTATATGGCAACATAGGAGAGGTGGATTATCTAAGCTTTGGACTCAAAGAAAATAGATATTCCATTGACGGGACTATGGTGTCTATGGGAGAGATTGATCTCTCGCTGATGGCCGTCAAGGAGGATGGAAGTTTTAGATTAAGTTTAGGACCAGAGCCAACATCTCAAAACTATTTACACCTCCCGCCAGAGGCTAATATGCTAATTGTTCGTCAGACCTACTCTCGCAGAATGCATCAAAAACACTCGGTTGTTCATATCAAGAATCTTGGCGAGTCAGAGCTAACCAGCCTCTTAACTGCAGAGGATTTAACCAGGCACCTAATAAACTCCCTTGCATTTGTCAGAGGAACTGCTGGAACATTCCTTGCCTGGGTCAAAGAATTCAAAGAGAGTCATAAAAATGCCCTACCTCTTGGAGATCAATCATTTTTTCAAGCCGCTGGAGGTGATCCAAAAATTTACTACTTGCACGGGTATTACGACTTCAAAGATTCAGAATACCTAGAAATTACTACAGCAATACCTGAGTGTGAGTTTTGGAATTTTCAACTGGAAAATTATTGGATGGAATCACTCGACTATAGACACAACCCCATACATTTAAATTCTAAAACAGCAAAACTAGACACAGATATAAACTCTGTAAAAATTGTCGTGAGTCACCAGAAACTTAACATCCAGAACAACATCATTACAGAAGGAAGGAGTAATGGAGCAATGCTTCTGCGCTGGGTAGATGCTAGAGAGTGTCCCATCCCAGACATTCAAATAAAATCAATCACCGAACTGGAGGTTCAAGATGCTTAATTCAACAGCGATTGTTAAAGAGGCAGAATCTGTCACAGGATTAACCAATCTAGGTAACCCTTTATTCATAGAGGGCTTTCATAAATTAGTTGACTCAATTAATCATGAGGCTGATTTAAACGACATTGGTATTCAAGCTCAGCAAAATAGATTAACGGGCATTCTTGTAAACATGCTGCGCTTAGAAGCAGAGATTCAAAAACACCCTGATATCTTAGATGAATCGATACGAACACCTGTTGTCATTGTGGGCCTCCCTAGGACTGGCAGCACAATGACTCATAGATTATTAGCTGCCGACCCTA
>ERZ890510.217-NODE-217-length-50207-cov-22.428876_pt1 | contig 50207 bp, 33 predicted proteins | sample MGYA00521265_ERZ890510 | MGnify/ENA primary metagenome ERZ890510 (study PRJEB32303, sample SAMEA104408624) | aquatic metagenome | biome: Brackish water; feature: Chemocline; material: water | place: Baltic Sea | collected 2014-10-26T21:54:00 | depth 110 m ... | reverse complement strand
TGAGCAGAGATTATGAGCGCACCTCCTATCATCACTGAGTTTTCAGTGGAGGCTCTAGTGCCCTTGTTTTTTGCAATATCTGCGGCCTTGTTATTTTGGAATAGAATCGTTCCAAGACAACTACGAGGTTTACAAGTTGCCTTTGAAACTGGTGACAAAAGATATGAAGTTCACAAAGTTACACAATCACTACAAGATGCCAAAGATTTACTCACTAGCAAATATATGAGGTTCGGAGTTTCTTCATATCTATTCGCATTGACAGGGACTCTTCTGCTCTTTTTTGAATATCTGATGATTCGTTTTGAGATTTATTCGGGCTATCATGCACAAACATTAGCATTGGCACTACTGATGATAATCTGGCCTGCAGTTGTCTCAAGTGGTGCATCTCTTGGCGCTCAAGTCATCAAACCACTCGGCAATACAAGAGCGACTTTACAAGATTCTTCGATTTGGAGAACATATTCATATTTGTTATTAGCAATCGTTTGGTTTGGTTTGGTCGCTATCATCGCTTTGGTTTTAAATCTTAATAATGTACCACGGAGTCGTATTTTCTCGATAGCTGCATTTACTGCTTTCGCACCAGCAGTATTAGCCTACGGCAGAATACTAGGTTCTTCATGGCAAGCGCTACATCAGTCTAGCAAAAAAATTGCTGCTGGAGAACCTTCACCCTTCCACAACCACATCCCATCTACAAAACAAATCGCCGTCGCTTCAATCGTAAAATGGAATCTAATAGCAATGCCGTTTGTCGCAATTAATACTGTGCTTTCTCTAATTGCACTATTATATGACCCAACTCTATTTGTTCACTCCGATAGGGTAATCGGGCTTCCAGAGTATAGTATTCAATCAACAATAATGGAGGAAGGAGGTTTGCTCGGATTTGGATTAATTGAACTATTCGCACATATTCCTCAAGCCGGCATTAGAGTTCCAATCGTCACTGCAATGCTCCTTTTCCTCCTTCTCAACGTAGCATTAATTGGATTCCTATTCATCTATGAAGTTGCAAGGATTCTTTTCCTCGATATCCATGATGTTTCTGGTAGAGGAGGGATAAGGTTAGCTGATTCAAGGTTATTAAGAGCAGAAATCTCCGTCCAAGCAAAGGTTCTAAATTTTTGTTTCACCGGATTTGCTGGACAAAGTATGCTATTGCTCTCGCTGGCAATGATAACATTCTGGGATTCAAGTTTTCTACCTCAAGGTGAAACATGTGGCTCTTGGGAGAATAGCGTTTGCAGCATACTGACAAAGGATGGTTTAGAAGAATTAACATGGATGTTAGCCGCAGGTGGTCAAGTTTCTTTCCTCTTTGTATGGGCAGGTTCTATCAACCGAGGCAGTAAATTAGAAGATATCAATTTTGATGCTTCAATGAGTGAGAATAGAGAGATGTTAACTCAATTAGAAGATAAAATATACCTCAAACAAAAACCGATTTCACAACTAATCGCTGATGATGAATGGGATCGGTTATTCAAACAACTGGACATAATTTTAGAAGGGCATGGAGAAGAATTAGAGGGGCTTGACCTAGTTAGGAGAATTAGTGCCAAAATGACCGTATATTGTAGTCTTGGACGTTGGGATGAGGCTGAAGAGGGAGCTGTTTCATTACTGGCCTTGCGCGGTGGTAGAGAGGCTCAAATCGCCAGACTAGTGCTAACTGCTGCTAGCCTTGCTCAAAGAGATTTAGCCGAAGCCAAACCTCGCTTAGCATTCTTATCTGATGATGACATTGAAGGTGCTAGGCTACAATGGTTTGCCAGTATTATAAGCCCTAAATCAAGAAAACTTTCACCTGAATTTCATGCAATGCTTGCTGTAGACCCACTGACTAAGAGAAATATGGACTTGATAAAGAGATTGAGCACTGGTACTTCTGTCAGTAAATTGAAACCACATAATAATCCTGCAGGAAGGATGCAATTTTTAGGAGATATTGCTAGGCTAAGATTAGAAGGGCAATATGAAAGAGCAATCAATTTACTTGAGGAGTTTATTGAGGAAAATAAGATTAAAGAATGGCCACATGGAAACTTAGTTCGTGCTTTAATTAACTACGACGAAGGTCGAATTAATACCGCCGCAGATATGACTGAGAAATTATTTGATACAAATTCACGCCATCCGCATATTCGCACATTTATTCATCATTTAGCCACAATCGGCCATACTGAATATTCATTGAATGAAGAAACTGGAATGGAATGGTGTACTGATTCAGGATTGGATTGGGTCGGTTCTTGGGAAAAGATGCACAATGTTGCACCAGCACCAGAACTTCGTAATAAGAAATTGAAAAAACATGCTTGGAAAGCAAATGCTTGGATTGCCCATGATGTTGGAAATGGCTTACAATCGGCACTGGCCAAGAAGGCAATGGGTTGGAAGACATTGAGTATGGACGATTCAGCCCTTCCGATTTGCCTATACACCCATCTAACTGGAATTGTTGTAACCTTGGGTGGAATGCCGGTTGATTTGGGGTTACCTGGTTATCTTGATTTGAAGAGAATCAAGGAAAACGGTCTAATCGATTTGTGATTCATTCACAAAACATTCTTGATTAATTCATCCAAGTCCTGTGGTCTACCACAATAGTGGCAACGGATGTGTAATGGGTCCCTGCTAATCACCTTGAGTCGATGCGGTAGTGGTTCTCGCAAATTGGTAGTAATACAATTAGAGAATGTACAACGAACAACATTAAAAACTTCAGTTCCAAGGTTGATAGTTAACTTTTCTGCTACAGAATATGCTCTAATAATCGCCACATGAGCATCTGGTGCAACTAAAGCAAGGCGGTCTAATTCTGTTTGAGTTAATTCACGGTCTTCAACCTTGATGATATCCTTGGCACCCATTTTCTTAGATGGAACATTCATGACCAAAGAAACTGGTACCGATGACTTACCACTGATTCCGAGCATCTCAAGAACTCTGAGTGCTTGACCGGATGGAATATGATCAATAACAGTACCGTTACGAATTGCCGTTACACGGCGCATGCTATGTTCATTTGCCATCAAAGTGCACCCCCTTCAGATTCAATATCGATGGGAACTTTAACCCCTAGAAGATAGCAAATCAATGCCATTCTAGCAACAACTCCATTGAATGCTTGATTGAAATAGCAAGCATGACGGGTTGAATCTACACTTGCGTGTATTTCATCAACTCTTGGCAATGGATGCATAATAATCATTTCAGACTTTACATCGCCGAGATTGTCTGCATGTAGTCTGTATGCTCCTGCGCAGCGGGCATATTCATCCTCATCTGCAAACCTTTCCTTCTGAATTCGAGTCATGTATACCACATCAGCATCGTTGATTGTTCCTAACAAATCCTCAGTCTCAACCACAGTTGCACCATGCTCTCTAAGGTCTGATACGATTTCTGGTGGCATCTTCAATAATTCTGGACTGGCAAAAATCAATTCACAGCCGAATCTAGTTAATGCGTGTGATAAGGAATGAACTGTTCTCCCATATCTTAAGTCACCTGCTAATACAACCTTTAATCCCTCTAAGGTCCCATGTGCTTGCCTAATAGTAAACAAATCGAGCATTGTTTGGGTTGGATGATGTCCAGCGCCGTCTCCACCGTTCATAATTGGCACACGTGCTGAATCTTGTGCATATTGTGCAGCACCTTGACGTGGATGTCGCATAGCAATGATGTCAGTATAACCATCGACCATTTGAATGGTATCGAAAAGAGTCTCGCCCTTCACTACGGAGGAGTTTTTTATATCTCCAAGGTTTACTACTTCGCCACCTAAACGCTTCATTGCAGTCTCAAAAGACATTCGAGTCCTGGTGCTTGGTTCAAAAAACAAATTGCCCAATATTCTTCCTTGTAACAGTGGCAAAAAGAGTTCACCTTTAGCCACTGGGAGTAATCTTGTAGCATCATCTAGAATATTGATAATCTGTTCATTTGTTAGGTCGTCCATCGTGATGAGTCCCGCCATATTCTTCCCTCTCCTCAGCAAGCCGGCGCGAGTCGGTATTGAACATTGCCACTAAACAAAATAGGGTGATTGTTATGGCTGATTGATTACTAGGCATTTCTATGCAAGCATGGGCTGATGTCGAAAAAGCGATTCAGGCCGAGAAATTAATGCGTAATAAGAAGATGGATAACCTTGTTAATTTCAGTGCTTTTTCACTATTAGCTGCTGCAATATGGTTAGCATGGCCGGCACTTAATTCTGCAATTGAAGGAGAAAGTGGAATTGTTTCAGGATTGGGCCTGCCAATCATAATATTACTATGGGGAGTAATAATTCAAGACATGGTTGTTGATGACGCTAAAGCCCGTTCAAGAGTCGGCGGTGGAGCAAGTATCATTTGGCCAATATTGTTGATGGTCGGTGCGTTGAATGTAGATTTTACCCTCTCAACTGCGACTTTAGGAAGTCTCCTAGTGGTAATAATCGCATTCTTTTGTTACAGGTCAGCCTCAAATACCCTACAAGGCAACCTCGGAGTACTTCGCTTTCGCTCTTTGATGACCGGTGTTGGCTGTTTGACATCTTTTTCACTATTTATTGGTAAAATGCCTGAAAGTATGACTACACATTGGTTTTTAACAATCTCAATACTATTGATTTCATTTGCTGAAGTAACCTATACCTGGGTAAAAGGTGATGACCAAAAAGAGATTAGGAAAAGGTTTAGAAAATTATTAGACCAAGTTGAAAATCAATTATTAGAATTGAAAGCAAAGGGTGCAGCTGTAGACCAAGCCAGTAGTTTAGTGACAACTGCGAAAGAGGAAGGACATATTGATCCAGTTTATGGAATGAGGCTACTAGATGATGCTCAAGAGGAGATCAAACGCTCAATATCACTTGCTGGTGATGTTAAAGTCATTATGCAAGATGCAAGGTCTGCGGTCGATGCTGCTGAAGATATAGCACCTATTGCAAAGCGTCCAAGGAAGTCTTTCAATGCTGGTGTTAGAGAAGTTGAATTAGGTTCATTACGTGATGGAGAGTTACTCTTTAGGCAAGCCAAGAAGTCTGCAAATGAGATTATTGAATGGTGGCTTCCTGCTGAAAATGCAATTAGTGAAGCCTCACGACAATTAAGTGGGAAAAGTGGAGATGCTGTTGAGCACTTAGTAGAGATGTTGACTGATGCCAAGAAAAAATTATCCTCTGAAAAGCCAAAGGAGGCCTTTGAGTATGCGGTGGTAATTCCTCAACAATTGGCAGCAGACGGTGATGCGCAAGCCAAAGCGGAGAAATCTGTCAATGAAGCAGATAGGCATCTCAAGCAAACAGATGGATTAGATACCTCTGAGATGGAAACGCGATTATCTCAAGCAAAAGAAGAAATGGAAAAAGGTAATGCAAGCCAAGCGATGGGATTGGCAGATGGAGTTGTAAGGACGATTATTGCTGAACGGGCTGCAATGGATGATGTTCGCAAAGCATTACGTCAACGCAAGAAATTGAAAAAGCAATTCGAATCAAGAGAGGATATAGAAATGTGGCAATCTAAACTTGATGATATTGATGCTGCTGCAGATGAAAAGCAATGGACACATGCTGCCACTCTGCTCGATAGGATGACCAGAGAACTCGACAAAGAAGGCCGTGCTAGCGATGATGCTCTGGAATTATATGATTTCGTAATGGATGAATGGAGAATACTTCGCAATCAATGTGAAGCTGCATCCATCAAAGTTACTGACGATGACCGTCGTGACTGTGAACAGGCGATTGCTCTTGCAGAAGAACAGCTCGGAGTTGGAAAAATACCCGAATGTTTGGAACTATTATCAAAGGCAGATTCTGCAATGGAAAAATTACGAAGAAGGATCTAAGCAGCTTATTCTTCTTCACTTCTAAGCAATTGCCGCATATCACAGGCCTTACATTGCTCTCCTGAAGTTACATTACCACAAGACGGGCATGCTTTTGCCGGCGCAGGAGGATTCTTTCTTCCGCCTAATTGTTCAACCTCATCACGAAGACCTTTGATTTGGTCTGCCATATGCAATAGTGAATGGCGTGTTCCGGGAGTATCTGCTTCCATTTGCGCAACCAAATCTCTATGGCGCCATCTCAAAGCACCTTTGGCGTTTGGACATTCTTCATGATGGAGAGGTAACTCTCGGTGCAGAGCATAAAGGTGCACTTCTTGTTCAGGTACCCAACGAAGAGGTACAATCCTAGGTGCTAATCCTTCAACCAGTGATGCAGAATGAGGTGCTAAGCGAAGAGTTCTTTCCAAATCACCATTTGACATATTCATCAATACAGTTTGTGCCATATCATCCAAATTATGACCGAGTGCAATAACATCAGCACCAACACTCGCAGCCAGGTGATTAATTCCCTGTCGGCGGAAAACTCCGCAATATGAACAAGCTAGCCTAGGAGCACTGCTATTTTTCTTGGCCACCATTGGCAGGCGTCGAACTACCTCATCCATTTCATGGAATGATAGTTCAGGATATGAAACTCTAATGTATTCAACACCAAGTTTGTCACATAACTCTTGGGCACAAATAATCGATGGAGGCCTATATCCTTCAATTCCTTCATCAACAGTACCTGCCACAATTCGGACATCTGGGTTTTCTCCGAGTAAGTCAACTAATGAATCAAGCAATACCGCCGAATCTTTACCACCCGAAATAGCCACAAAAATAGTTGTTTTCTGTCCTTTAGGCAATGTCAATTGTAGTCGTAGTTCTTTACTGATCTTCTTACGAACTGATTTTGCTAAGTGCTTACTGCAAAGAATTCTACCCGAATAAGCCTGTTCAACAACCGCAGGGTGCTCACAAGCATCGCATTGTGGCACGGTAAAGGCTGAACTCTCTCCGGTCATAACACAGGGCGAGACTTCGCCTTTTTTCAAGCAACCCCTTGTGAACACCATTACATTATTTTGATTTGATGAAAATACAGAATAAAGTAGTGACCAGTTCAGACTTGTACTCTCTTTGGCTAATTCCACTAAATAACATAGAAATACAGACAAGTATTTCCAATTGCAAAATTAATTTTCCAATTGAAATATAATCGCTACTAACCGGAGTTATTTTGAGACAATCCATACGCCAGGAGGGGCGGTTTCAACCAATTTTAGTCGGTTTTATTGGCCAAATTATCCTCTGAATTACGCGGAAAATAGGGCATTCTGACTGTTCCGCGATTGAATTTCGCTTATTTTACAGTTGGAAATTTAATTTGGGTCTGTAAATCCCCCTTTAGGGGGATGGAAACGCAAAGGTTCTTGAAGGCTACAACGCTGACAACGAAATTGAGCATACATGCTACAACGAGTTCTTGCCGGTTTGCTTCTAATTGAAGGGGTTGAACAGGCCATGTTAATTGATGATAACGGCCGTTTGATGGCAAGTGTCGGAAATGAAGGTATATTGCCACCTCTGGACAAGGCGATTAAGATTACAACTGCTGCATTGGAATGCGCATACGCTACTGAAATTGGCGATGTGTTTGAAATTTGGTGCGAGGGGAGTGAGAGAATGATGATAGACATCGCATCTCCAAACCGCATCGTAGTGCTAAGTGGAAAGGGTGGTCTTCTTGCTAGATGGCGCCATGCTTTGGACCGAGACCGTCGTATTATTGCGACAACACAAATGAGTTGATACCTATGTTTGACCTACCAATTGGAAAGCCTATCAAAGAAAAAATATCTGTTGAGGCAGGTTCTATACAGTTATTTGACCATGGAATAATCACCACATGGCTAGGAAAAAGGAAAACTCCTTCTGGCCATCGCTTAATCCGTGCTGGAAGAACCGTCGCATGGATTTGTGAAAATGAAACTGGTAATTACCTACTTGCTGGTAATGAGGCAAAAGAAAGACTGGAGGAAATCGAAAGTGCTGGCGCCAGATTAGAAGGCAGTCAATACTCCATGGCAGGATTGGGCTGCGTCGCAGAAATTATTCCCGAATCTTTTGAATTCAATGCTGATCGCCAGGGATTGATTCCTCGCGGAAACTCTGTTGAACGGCTACTATCACGTGATCTTTCATCCGTTCTACGCATAATTTGTGAAAATGTCACGGTTCGTGGCGCTATTGCAGTTGATTCTGGTATGCTAATCGATAGTGTTGGTGAATTACCTGGTGAGGCAGAGGAACTTGCTGTCCAAGTAGGAATCGCAAAGTATGGTTCATTATCAAATAATCTAGGCTTAGCCAATGAAGGTCATTGGACACTTCGCACCATTGATGGTGCGCTATTACTTGCCCAAACTGGTGAAATTGCAATAGCCGTTTGGACTGAGGCAAATTCTGACCATTCAAGAATAATTACTGCTGCAACTGCTGCTCTTGATGGAGAGATCGGAAGTATTGGCGCTATGGGTTCTAAATTACCCGACGGTTTTGTACTGCGTGAAGGAAAAGGAGGCCCTGATGTAGTAATTTCAATGCTTGGGGCTGCAGTTAGTGAACAAGTAACTGGTCATCTCAAATCGGGAATAACCGAAAATACTGCTGTATCTCTTGTACTAAGGAAGGGTATACCAGTGGCAATTTCTGCACCAAATAATACTTCTCTTGAAGAAGCTGTGTTGAATTTAACTGACTCCAAGCGAATCCTAAAATTACACCGGTTACCTACGGGAACAATCGTATCAAGGGAAAGTGGTAACCTTGATGATTTTAATCTCGCCGATTTTAGGGATTTAATCGCTACAATCCGAACTCGTACCAAATCAAGAACGGAGATATTGATGCAAAAAATCAACCTTTTAATCGGATTTGAAATAGGTGTAGATAAATTGCGTAAGGCTAGAGCAAATGCAAAATTCAAGGCGACTATTGATCACATTTCACAAGGCCTGCCTGAAATTGAAGCTGAACCTGTTGCAGCCATAGATGCTGGACTGAGAAGAAGATTAGAGGCTGCGGAAATTGAAATTGATGAGTTATCCAAAGGTAATGCTTCCTTGAATGCCAAATTAAATGAGGCTCAAACTGCAAAAACTGCTGCTCAAGGTCTTGCCAGACATGCCAATGAAAGTATTGGTGAACAGGTATCTGCTTTGGAATCTGCCAACTCATCTCTAAATTCCATGCAACTTAATCTATCTCAAGCCGTATCCAAGAGCGAAGGTGCAGAATCTAGAGCGCTTCGTTTGGTAAAGAGAGTGAATGAATTAGAGCATCAAGTTAGTGAAAGAGCAAGTCAATTAGCTAAAGCCCTAGGGGATTCCAAATCTAGCGAGTCTCTTAGAGATGCAATTCAAGATATGGCTCTAAAAGAGGCTGAATTAAATTCTTCATTAGATGAAGGGAGCGAAAGGTTGTCAACAATCCGCCAGCAAGCAGATGATGATGAACGCCGCCTTCGAGTATTACAAGAGCAAGTTGAAATTACGCGTGAACGCCACGCAAGGGCTCAAGCCGAAGTAATGCAATTAGAAGAGAGAATTCATGTTGCAAATACAAGCCTTGATGAAATTGATGGTGAGGCAAAGGCCAGTAGACGTAGAACTGATGAAAGTAGAAACCGTCTCGCTCAAGATGAGGCACGATATAATCAAGTGCAAGCAGAACTAAGAGAATTAATGGAAGAGCGCCGCCAAATATTACGAGAACTAGGCGACCTTGGAGGTCGTAAAGGTCAGAGTGAAGCTGAATTGCTATCATTGATAGATAAGGCTGAAGATTTGAGTCAAGCACATGAAGAAGCATTACTGGACATCCAGGAAGCGCAGAGAATCCGTGCTCGTCTCGCTGACGAACCTCTGGCTCAAGCATTATTGGATGATGCTTCAACCTTTGAGGGACTAGGACCAGTTCTTTCACGCCTTGAAACTGCACGGGGACTCGGATATTCAGTGACATTACTCGATAGAGCAGTAGAGCGTGCATTACAAGTAATTCAGTCAACCGTTGACCATGTAGCAACTACTCCGAGACATCTACTTTCAAATGAAGTGATGTCTCTGCTTGAAAGACAAGTTCCGCAAACCGCTGGAGCGGTAAGAGGATTAGCACGTTGGTCAGTACAACAGAGATTAGAACATCAGCTGGGAGATACAGTTGGCCATCTTATTGTTGATTTGGAGAATTTGTTGGAAGATTTCGACCGTTCTATTACAATGCTGCGACGCTTACGCAATGTCCTTGAGCAATTAGCCAAACTTGGTGCACCTGTAGATGAAATCGAAGCACTGTTAGCAAATTGTAATCGTCCTGAAGCATTACCAAGTATTGCAAAGGCTACTCATAAATTGATTCGTGTCGCATTAGATGACATTTACTTAGAGGCTGATCAAAGAGATGCTGGAGAATCAATCGCATTAGAAGAAACTGCAAGAGTTCTTGAGGAGTTAATTACTCAACTTGATGCCAGTGGTTTAGCCGATGGTAGACCGAATGGTATCATATGGGAATTCCAAAGAGATGGATTGTTACCTTATGAGAGAAATACCATGCCTGCTGCACAGCGTCTTAATGTCAATGAAGAAATGATTTCTCACATGGAACCATCATTAGCAGGAGAGATTCCAGTCTCATTGGATAAAACAGTAAATGGTGATACTTTAGGGGCTTCCTTAGAAGATAATGAAGATGGATGGCAGCAAATGCCCACTCCAAGCGATTCAACTGAAAGTACCGCTGCAACATATATTGCTGCCCCTGAAGCACCTGCTCTTCCCCAAACTGGAACTATCAATGAAGATGATGAAAGAGCATTGCTAGATGAAGAATTAGCGCGCCTAGATGCTGCATGGGACCATAGAAATGAACCAAAGGATTTGGCAATCGACCCTGCACTATCTGCATTAGAAGCAAAGCTTAGCGGATTAGATATGTGAACACGGCTTTGGTCGTAAACGAGGAGGAATTGTATTGAGCGAAACACTTGTTGGTCGTCAAGAAAAGCAAGGTCGATACTTTCCAATGTGGTTGGAAAGGTTAATACTTGTTTCAGTTATTCTTACAATGTATCTATTTCATTCAGATGTTGCTGATTTATTCCAATCACAAGGTGCGCCGAATTGGTTGGTTTTTATCGCCGAATGGTTATTACTGCCAATATCATTACTAATGCTATCTGAATTGATTGGCAGGGTAATGCAAGCAATTCACAGTGATTGATATCAAACATCAATTCGTATGAACTCTTTGTTATCTTGTGCTGTTTCGTTATTTGGTAAACGTGACTGAATTAGACCCCAGACTCTCTGCCAAGGGATGAAGAAGCGCATCACTGCCATCAATGATAAGAACATCAATGCTGAGATTACTAGGCCATAGGTTAGGGTCAATTCAATCGATTCACTAACTTGACCTGCCCATTGAGAACCTGTGTTATTGCTAACAATTTCCAATAGCACACTATGGAATCCTAATGCCACCATCGTTGCAATTGCTGTCAATCCTAAGAATCCAATCGTATGTCTTAGATGACCGTTTAGCATATTATCCATCTGTCTAACATATTCTGGGTCTCTTTTACAAGACTCTGGGAGGCGGTAGGCATATTCAAGATAACGAATTACTCCGTATGATGATTCTTGGAAGACCATGATTAGTATTGCAATAGCAATCAAATTGAATTGCTCTTGAGTAACCAATTTGAAACCGAGTAGTCCAATTGTTGGAGAGCCCACCTGACTTTCAAGTGTTATGAATTGGGCTCCATATGAACCGAGTTGTCCTTTGATAAGCGGGAAAGTCAAAATTGCATGTATTCCTAAGAAGATCAAAGTGAACCCTATTGCCCAAGCAACTGAACGACGGCTTAATCCCCAAATTCCTCTGGTCCCCATAATAACTGGTAGAAGATAAATGAAGAGTATAATTATTGACATTATCATCAATAGTGGCCATTGAAGAGTTTGTAGTTCTGAATCATTTGGTAGACGCAAATCAAAAGAAAACAACATTCCAGTTAACCAAGAAAGGATTAGACGTCCCACTAACATTACAATCAAGGTAATAATAAATCCAAGTTTGATTCTCTGCTGCATTTGTGGTGTTTGGAATGCTAAGAAGGCCATTCCACCTCCAATAGACATTCCAAGTATAAGCGGGACAAAGAAGCGACCTAAGCCATCTCTACCTTCACCTGTTAACCAATCTCCTAATGGCAGTTGGTCGCCAATTAGTAATTCAATTGAATCAAATAACATGGTGTGGTCAATAGAGCCAACAACATATGTTGAAACAACTTCAAGATACATCGCTACCAGAGCAACTGTTGCTAATATTTGCAAGGTTAGAATTTGCCATTGCTTTCTCAGCAATTTCAAGTGAAGGGTGCGGGCACCAACCCCATCTGTCATTGTGACATCTGACTGAACATCGACTTCACTTGCCATTTCAGTACCCCCTAACCTGCATTAATGCCTGTGACAAATCCATGTCCGGCATCCAATCAATAACCTGTGCACCAGAACCTGCTAATGTCGTCAAACGGTTCTGTCTTTCTAATTTTAGAACTTCGTATGACATTCTTGGAATTCTTGAAACCAATCTTTCAAAGTCGATACTAGATGGACTTAGAACTGTAACTTCGTGTCCTCGTCCAACTAAATCACGTACTGCTGCGGGAACTGTTCCATCTCCTTCACAACTTGAAATGATGAATACTGGAGACCCTCTACTGAATCTCCCACTAAGAGAATTAGTAACTGCTTGTAAAGGCATATTTCCTTTGGGAATTACACCCGCAAGTGCACTCAGAATCTTGAAATATTGCTTGTCACCTGTGTCTGGAGGTAAGTAGGAAAGTTCATCACCATATATTGCCAAGGCAACTGAATCTCTGCGATGCAAGAAGAATGAAGCTAGGCTTGCTGACGAGACACAACTCATTTCCAGTGGATTTTTTAGAACAGTTCCAATTCGTGCAACATCTCTACTATCGAGTAATATGTACAAGTCGGTTACTGCATCTCTACACTTTTCATTGACCATTAATTCACCAGTACGGGCATATGCCTTCCAATTAATATTCTTGAATGGGTCTCCAGGTACATACTCACGCAAAGAATAGAATTCAGAACCTTGACCCGGAATTCTTAGTGTTGTTGCACCAGTATACATCTTAGGTGTGCGAGAACGCAGGAATGCTTCTTCAATATCTTTTATTTGAGGGAAGATAACTATGTCTGAATGATGGTCAACATACATTTCTTCAACGCCTAGATTGAATGTATTCTTGGCCCTAAGTGAGACCGGACCAATAGAATAATGCCCACGTAGTGGACATCTTAGAACATAACGAATACGAGCACTTTCACCAGGGCGTAGGTTCAAACGCATCTGATTTAAGCCACTACGCAATTTCATTTCATGAGGAATATTATCGTATACTTCTAGCAACTGAGTCTTACGGTTACTACGATTAGTGATTAGAAGTTCAACATAGAGATCGTCGCCTTTGTACAAATTGTCAGCACTCAGTTTTCTTTGAACTTCGACATCACCATGTCCAGAAATCCATGAATTGACAACAATGAATGCTACAAAGGCAAATCCTAAAATCATCATTTGATGATTTGATATCATCATACCAATCAGAATGAGGGCAATTCCTCCGGTAAATGTGAATGCTGCTTTACGTGTCCACATTCAAATCACCTCAGTTCTACCCCAAGCCTTGATTCTTTTTACCAAAGCAACGGTTTGTTCTAATGAATATTTACTATTTGAGTCAATTGCAAATTTAGCAAGCACAGGGTCATTGATTAGACCCACTAATTCTCTTGCGGGCAAAGCATGGAACTCTTCCCTCGACAATCCATTTTGATTACGTATTTTGGACAGGAATACTTGGTGTATCTTTTCTACTTTAGAATAATAAACATACCTATTAGCATCTCCAAAGCCGTAGTAAATAATACTGAATACATGCATCCATGGCTCAGGGTCACGCTTTTTGATAAGTACTGCTTCAAATGCTACAAACAATAGCAGGAACAGAATTAGCATAGCCAATCCTTCTCCTGTAAAGTATACAAGTAAGAAATAAACCGTGTTATACGAATCTGCGAGAAGTTTATTTTGAGGGTGTCTTGATTCATCGAAGATTACCATGGCATTTTCCGATGCCTGACCCTCTTCGCCAATCTTTGTACTCATTAGAGACTCAGCGATTACATCCAATGCCCACTTACGGTTGTCATTTTCTGGAATGAACTTACTCACAGCCCCATACTTGCCATCATTGAATCCTTGATAGTCATACATTGCATTCATTAGGGCTGAACCGTCAGCGACAAATATTATTTTTCCACCATCATTTGGATCACAAGTCGAACGAGCACATGCTTCTATGCTGAGATTGAATTGACCCCACAAATCAGGTGTTTCGGTTGTAACTTCACTACCAACCCAAATTTCCCCATCTCCGTTTACATCGACTGTTGCCTCATTACTTGTAACAGCACGAATAGCAACTTCTGGAAATGCTCCTTGAACACCAGGTATTATTTCCAATCCAGTGATATTGTTTAGAAGTAGTTTGTAAGATGGGTCGAAATTTACAACACCATTATTCCAGTGATGACCACAAATTCCGGCAGCCTCTAAGGTCATTGAATTTCCATCCAGTGATTTACAAGGATGTGATCCTTCTCCGTTTTCATCACCCCACCTTTCGTGTTGTGTAACGGTGTTAAGGTCTATTTCAGTGCCATTCATTCCACACGGATTTTCCTGTACGCACATCCAAATATAATTGAAATCAAGTTCTGTTGCATAAGTTGTATCAAATAACTGGTAACCATTGTAGCGCACTCCGAATGCTTCAGCTATAGTTCCTGCAAATCCAAAATCTTCTAAAATTAATGCCGTTCCTCCGGCTTCAACAAATTCTACTATTGCTACCACTTCAGAAGGAGAATAACCATCATCGGTTGAGATTGTGATAAATCCATCATCATCAAATTGAGGTAGCGAGAGTGTATCTCTTTCTACACCAGCGACGATGAATGTAGTATTTCTTGGATCTTCAATATCCGCCAATAACAATGGCGATGAGACCAATGAACGTGTTTCAATTCCAATGTCATTCAAATCTTCCCTAAAGGCCGACATATCATTCCAATCATCATCATATGCTGATAATTGATTTGTATTTGAGATGTTAACGAAATTTAGCAATATAGTCATCAATAGCATAGAAATCACAAACCAAAAAGCGGCTTGTAATCCTAGTCTTCGATAATTCAATTTGCTAAGTTCAACCATAATCTCGCCTACTAGAGCATAATTCCGACAAAGCCATGGAAGCATATTGGTTTAGAAGGTTGCCCACGCTTGAGAAAATAATGCTCAACTCCACCATTCCCTAATAACGCTTTAAAAGTGCTAAAAAACATATTTAATCAGCCTTTTTATTGATGATTCAGCGTGTCAGATGGACTTTGGTTGCAATCCTTGAAACTTCAGCCACAGGCACACTTACAATTCCATCCTTGGCAAACCAAGGTAGTAAATTAGCATCAAGATCCGTACCAATTTTTACTAGAAATTCTGTTAACGCCCCTAACTGATTATCAAAAACAATATCAATTAATTGTCCGAGAACTTCGCCGTGAGAGTCAACAACTTCTCTTCCAATTAACTCTCGCCCAAAGATTGCCATATGCCTCACTTGCTCCGTAATATCACAACGGGGGGATGAACTCCTTCAATGCGTCGCCACCAAGTGGTTCAATCACATGGTTTCCATGCCGAATCCACTGCCACGATTACGCTTGATATTGGATAACCCAGAAGTCAAACGTTCCTCCATCTTTTGGTAATACTGTAGCATCTCAGGGGTAACTGTAGGACGAACACGAGAAATTGCTTCCTCAAAGTGCCCTTTGGTCACCTTCTTCTTGTTGGCCCTCATTGCAATCAATGCTGCTTCACGACATACTGCTTCAATGTCAGCACCAGTGAATCCATCTAATCCACCAAGAATGTCCTTCACAGAGAATTTACTCAATGGCATTCCACTGGCATGAATATTGAAGATTTTCTCTATTGCTTCAGAATCCGGTGGCGGAATATGTAATACACGCTCAAAACGACCACTGCGTAGTAATGCAGGGTCGATCATCTCCGGCCTATTTGTTGCAGCGATGACGATAACTCCATCCAATGATTCAACACCATCCATGCTGGCCAATAATTGATTGACTACACGATTTGAAACATCACTTCCTTCTGAAGAACCTGAACGCATGCTAGCAATTGATTCAAATTCATCTAAGAAGATAATTGCCGGTGCTGATTGCTTGGCTTTCTTGAAAATTTCACGAATTGCACGTTCTGATTCTCCGACCCACTTTGAAATCATTTCAGGACCTTTAATACTGATAAAATTTGCTTGGGCTTCATTTGCAATTGCCTTCGCGAGTAATGTTTTTCCAGTCCCTGGCGCACCGAATAGAACAATACCACGAGGTGGTTTTATCCCAAAATGCTCGAAAGATTCTGGCCTGGTTAGTGGCCATTCAACCGATTCCTTGAGCCTATCTTTAACCTCTTCAAGACCGCCAACTTCATCCCAAGTAACCTTAGGAATTTCAACATAGATCTCACGCAATGCAGAAGGTTCTATGTCTTTGATTGCGCCTTTGAAATCATTCATTCTAACTTCCATCTTTTCCAAAACCTCTGGTGGAATAGTCTCTTCCTCCAAATCCATTTCTGGTAAATAGCGACGGAGTGCAAGCATTGCTGATTCACGAACTAAAGCTGCAAGATCTGCTCCAACGAAACCATATGTATTGTCTAGAATCCAATTAACATCAAAGTCTTCTGAAATTGGCATTCCGCGAGTGTGAACATCCATTATCTCGTTTCGACCATCTCTATCTGGAACGCCTATCTCAATTTCTCTATCAAAACGCCCTGGTCTCCTAAGTGCTGGGTCCAATGCATCTCTACGATTTGTTGCACCGATAACGACGACATTATCTCGCCCTTGCATACCATCCATTAGAGTAAGCATCTGAGCAACGACTCTTCTTTCTACTTCACCGCTAACCTCTTCTCTTTTAGGACAGATTGAATCTATTTCGTCAATGAAAATAATCGCTGGTGCATTTTCACTTGCTTCATCAAATATCTCACGTAGTTGTTTTTCAGATTCACCGTAATACTTGGAGATAATTTCAGGCCCGTTGATAATCTTGAAATGTGCGTTTACTTCATTGGCAACCGCCTTTGCAATCATGGTTTTCCCTGTACCCGGAGGTCCGTGCAATAGAACTCCTTTTGGAGGGTCAATTCCCAAACGACGGAATAACTCAGGGTGCTTTAGAGGCAATTCAATCATCTCTCTAACCTTCAGCAATTGTTGGCCGATACCTCCAACGTCCTCATAGGTGATCCCTCCGGTCTGGCCAACATCTTCAGCCTCCAGCGGTTCATCTTTGATGACAATCTCAGTTTCAAGTGTAACCTTAACAATACCCTTTGGAGTTGTACTCAATACAGCAAAGGGAAGTGCTTCAGCGAACATTGTCATTCCTGGAATAAAAATTCTATCACCTTTCACGACTGGGCGCTTGGATAATCCTCTGCGAGCAAAACCTTCAATTCCATGACCAAATTTAACCTTCTGTTTATTCGCCATCACTGGGGAAAGGGTCAATTTGATACAGTCCTTTGCCTCGACTTTGGAAACTGTTACCGAATCGCCTAAACTGACTCCTGCATTTTTTCTAACCATTCCATCGACACGAATTAAATCCATCTTTTCATCTTCAGGTCTGCTTCGCCAATAAATTGCACCGGTAGAACGCTCTTCACCCTTGATTTCAACGATATCGCCTGGTTTTAGCCCAAGTGCGTTTCCACCAGAAATACGAGCTCTGCCGTGAGCAACATCAGATGGTATTGCTTTTGAAACGCGTAATGTAATTGAATCCTTTTTATCCGCCATAGTTAATCACCATACTGTTTCAAGCGCGCCGACAGTATACAAAGACACTTCCGACCACCCTCAACGAACCTCTCTGTTTATGCGAACCACCTTAAACTCTCACATTCTTCACTTTGCTTTTTTGACCGGAAAATATTGCAAATTATATAGTCATATTCAATAAGCCATCGCCGATGGCCAACAATATGGTTCATGTATTAGAAACAGGATTTGAGATTTTATCAACTGAAAACCCTCATGGAAAACCTATGGTAAAGGGTTACAACATCATCAATGGGCAATTAACTTCATCGAGTGATGGGGCAACTTTCACTTCCATAAACCCAGCAATATTGGCAGACACTCTTGGAGAGTTCCCTCTATCGACTAAAGCTGATGTAAACGCTGCTTTGGATGCTGCACATGCTGCCTTCCCTGGATGGGCGGCAACTCCTGCACCTACCCGTGGCCAAATAATTGGTAATATGGGGAGATTGCTAATGGAACACAAAGATGCTATCGTCGCTTTAGAGACGAGAGAAATTGGAAAAACATTGAAAGAATCTGCTGGTTCAGTCCAAGAAGCGATTGATACCTGTCATTTTTTCCAATCCGAAGGAAGAAGATTATACGGCCAAACCGTCAACTCAGAACTACCTGACAAAGAATTGTTCACCTACCGAAGACCCCTTGGAGTTTGTGGAATTATCAATGCTTGCAATTTCCCTGCTGCAGTTCCTTTCTGGAAAATGATCCCTGCTATCATGTGCGGCAATACCTGTGTTTGGAAGAGTCCGCAAGATGCTCCTCTCCTCTCCTTTGCTCTTGCTCGAATTATGCATGAATCAGGTTTACCTGATGGAGTTATCAACTTAGTTCATGGTAAGGGTTCAACCACTGGTCAATATTTAGTCGATGCAGTAGATGAAGGAAGGGTCAACAAAATCTCATTCACCGGTTCAACTGCTGTTGGAAAGATGATCGGCGAAGTATGTGGTCGCAATCTAGTATCCGCATCTCTTGAATTAGGTGGTAAGAATCCACTATTAGTAATGCCTAGTGCAAATATTGACAATGCTGTTGAAGGTGCATATTGGGGTGGATTTGGAACCGCTGGACAAAGATGTACAAGTCTTGGAAATCTGATTCTGCACAAGGATATTTACGATGAATTTATGGAAAAATTCATGGCCAAGGTAAAGAGTACTACAATCGGCGATTCCCTTCACCAAGAAGGAGTATTGTACGGACCTATGCTATCTGAGAAATATGCTAAGGATTTCCTAATCGGAGTTGAGATGTGTAATGCATCTGGAGCCCGCCAAATTTGGGGCAAGGGTAGAATCAGTAACGATAACAAGCCTGAAAACTTCCTTGGCGATGCTACAGAAGGTGTTTTCATGTGGCCACACGTTTTTGATAATGTTACAGAGGGCATGGAATGTTTCAACGAAGAGGTCTTCGGACCTGCTGTTACAATCTGTAAAGCAAATGATTTCGAGCACGGATTACATTTGGCAAACGCTAGCCCATACGGTCTATCTTCTGCAATTTACACCAATGATAGATTGGAAGCATATCGTTTCAAGATTGGAATTAAGGCTGGAATGACTGGAATTAACAATTCAACTACTGGGGCAGAAGCACACTTGCCCTTCGGTGGTGTAAAGGGTAGCGGTAATGGAACTCGTGAATCTGGAATTTGGGTTATTGAAGCATATTCTTATTGGCATGCGGTCAATGACGAGTTATCTGGAAAATTACAACTGGCTCAAATGGATGTTGAAGAAATCGAATTGGTCGAGGCCGATGTCGACTACTCCGCTCTCGGTTGAAAACCTTGCAATCGTTAGCCTCTGTTCTAATGGGCATAAGCATATTATCAAAAGCCTAAGTCTCTAGGGCTACTTATAGGGGAATTGTTGTGGTTGAAGCAAGACATCTGCCGATGGAAAGAGGATTAGGAAAAACAGATCGTATTGACGATTGGTGGAAGTCTCCGCTGGCTATGGCAATCTATCTCGGGATTGCTGTCATGTATGCTACATGGCGCGGATTCATGGAAGCGGATTTTTGGATTTTTGAAGAGTTCGGAAGATCTGCTGGAAATCAAACAATGGCTATTGAGTCCAATGGTAGCCACGTCCTTTCACCTTTGTTTTCTCCACTGGTAGTTCCTGGCCAAGATGGTCTTGGTTCTTGGGTTCCTGAAAGCCTTTGGTGGATGAGTCCAGCAATGTTCATATTGATTATTCCTGCTGGATTCCGTGGTACTTGCTACTATTATCGTAAGGCATACTACCGCTCATTTATGGTAAGCCCTGCAGCATGTGCAGTAAGTACACCATTTGGTGATTACAAAGGAGAGAGTAGACTTTTCTTATTCCAAAATCTTCATCGTTACTTCATGTATCTTGCAGTCGCTTATCTTTTCGTTCTCTCTTACGACGTATTACTGGCAACACAATTCCATGCTGCTGGGAGTGCTACTTCCTATGGAGTGTCAGTAGGAACTCTTGTTCTCATGATGAATGTAATAATGCTCGGAGGATATACACTCGGCTGCCATTCTTTCCGACATGCAATAGGTGGAATTAGAAACCGTTTCCGCAATGGAGGCGGTGCGGTTGCTGAAGCATGCTGGAAGAGTTGTACTAAACTAAACAAGAACCATGGCAATTGGGCAATTTATTCTCTATTCTGGGTTATGTTTTCCGATTTCTACATCTATGCTTGCACAGAAGGCTGGTGGACTGATATCGTTCTTTTAGGAGGTCTTTGAATGAGTGATTACGAGACACATGATTACGATGTAATCGTCATAGGTGCTGGAGGCGCTGGATTAAGAGCAGCCATTGAAGCGGCTCGTAGCGGTGCTAAAACTGCAATTATTTGCAAGTCCCTATTGGGTAAGGCACACACTGTTATGGCTGAAGGTGGCGCTGCTGCTGCCCTAGGAAATGCGGATGACCGCGATGGTTGGAAAGTCCACTTCAAAGATACGATGAAGGGTGGAAAATACCTCAACAATTGGCGCATGGCACAAATTCATGCTCAAGAATCTGCTGATCGAATTCGTGAACTTGAACAATGGGGTGCTATCTTTGATAGAACTCCAGACGGACTAATCAATCAGCGAAACTTTGGTGGGCATACTTACCCACGTTTGGCCCACGTTGCTGATTCAACTGGTTTAGAAATAATTAGAACTCTACAGGAAAAAGGAATTCATTCCGGTATTGATATATTCATGGAATATACAGCAAGCCATCTAATGCAAGATGATGACGGAACCTGTATCGGTTGTGTTGCTTACAATAGAGTTGATGGAGCAATGCATGCTTATTCTGCAAAATCAACTATTTTGGCTACTGGTGGTATTACTCGATGCTGGTCTGTTTGTTCTGGTTCTTGGGAATATACTGGAGATGGACACGCACTTGCTCTCAATGCTGGAGCCGAATTAATCGATATGGAATTCGTTCAATTCCATCCAACTGGAATGGTTTGGCCTCCGAGTGTGAGAGGCATATTGGTCACGGAAGGTGTACGTGGTGAAGGTGGTGTTCTGCGTAATTCTGAAGGAAAGAGATTCATGTTTGACAATGTCCCTGAAATGTTCAAAGGCGACCACGCTGAAACCGAAGAAGAGGCTACAGAATGGGTCCGACAAGTTGTTGCTGGTGAAAAGGCAACGGCAAGACGCCCTCCAGAATTACTTACTCGAGACGTTGTTGCTAAGGCGATCAACAAAGAAGTTGCTGAAGGTCGAGGTTCAACTCATGGCGGAGCCTATCTAGACATTGCAAATCAACGTACTGCTGAAGAAATTATCGAAAAACTTCCAAGCATGCACCACCAATTTAGAGAACTTGCTGGTGTTGACATCACTAAGGAACCAATGGAAGTTGGTCCAACTGCACACTATGTAATGGGTGGAGTTAGAGTTGATGCTGAATCACAAGAATCAACAATTAGTGGTTTATACGCTGCTGGAGAAGTTGCTAGTGGTCTGCATGGTGCAAACCGTCTTGGTGGAAATTCCCTTTCAGACCTAATCGTATTTGGTAAGAGAGCTGGAGAATATGCTGCAAAGCGTTCAACTGATATTGAGCAACCTAAACTTGATACAAAGCAAATAGAAAGTGCTATCAAAGCAAACTTAGAACCTTTGAATAGAGAAGACGGTGAAAACCCAGGTCGCGTATATGATGAATTACGGGATATGATGCAAGCCAAGGTTGGTATCATTAGAACTGAGTCTGAGTTAAAAAGCGCATTAACAGATCTCAATGATTTCAGAAAGAGAATTCAAAATACAAGTTCTGGAAAATCAATGGTTTACAATTCGGGGTGGCATCAAGCCTTAGATTTACAAAATATGGTCGAAATTTCTTCCGTTTGTACACTTGCTGCCCTGACTCGTACTGAAAGCCGTGGTGGTCATACTCGTGATGACTTCCCTGAACCAGATACTGGTATGTGGAGTCACACAACAAATGTAGTTTGGAAAGATGGTTCTGAAATCAAAATCCGTCAAGAAGAGTTATCTCAACCACCTGAAGAATTAGAACAATTACTTGACCGTTCAAAGAAGGAGGCCTGATTATGAGCGATATAAAATTAAGAGTTTTCCGAGGCGAAGAAGGCGAAGGCGAATTAAAAGAATATGAAATTGAATTGGATGAAGGCATGGTTCTTCTCGATTGTATTCACCGTATTCAACATGAGCAAGAGCCTGACCTTTCATGCCGCTGGAATTGTAAAGCTGGCAAGTGTGGTTCATGTAGTGCTGAAATTAATGGTAAGGCTCGTTTAATGTGCATGACTAGAATGAGCGATATTATTGAAGAGACTCCCGAAGATGAAGTAATTACTGTACGGCCAATGAAAACCTTCCCGCATGTCAAAGATCTTGTAACCGATGTTTCTTGGAATTATGAGATGGCTAAAGCGGTTGCTCCAATCAAAGGACCAGATGAAGTTGATTGGAAATTCAGTCAATTCGAAGCAAAGCGTGCTCAAGAATTTAGAATGTGTATTGAATGTTATATCTGTCAAGATACTTGTCATGTTCTGAGAGAATACAAAAAATTCGATGTCTTTGGAGGACCGAGAACAATGGTTCGTCTGGCTAACTTTGAGATGCATCCAATGGACCAAGAGGACCGTATTCCTGAAGTTAAAGATGAGTTTGGTATCGCTTATTGTAATATCACAAAGTGTTGTACAGATGTTTGTCCAGCAGGAATCAACATCACAGACAATGCTATTATTCCTCTAAAGGAAAGAGTTGTCGACCGTTATTATGACCCACTAAAGAGAATCTGGAGAACAATAACAGACAAGGCTAGTGGAAATACTACAAGATATTGATTTCAATCTCTTATTCCATCTCAACTTTGCGTTCATTAGGTCTGCTCTGCTCTGCTAGCAGTGTTACTGGTTTATCGCTAAGAGAAACCGATTCAGAAGAGAAACCGCTCAATTCACCATTGCTCACATATAGACTCGGGCCCGAATTCAAGAAGTAAACAGAACCTCGTCCTGCTCTAGAATCTGCAGGTTGAGGGTCGGGACTTGTTGCACAGGCATCAATACAACCATCGGCAAAAGCGATGTAAACTCGTCCATCTAAGTCAATGGTTAGGTCATTGAAATCCAATAGATTACGATTAGACCCTCCTTCATCAGTACGACAATCTCCACTGTTAAGGCACATAGCGCCAATTTGTACTGGGTCATCAGAGAGTCTTTGAGTATGGAAAGTTGGAGTCTCATCCAGTGCATTTAGACTGTAAGTTACATAGAGGTAATAGTGAACACCAGCAGGAGCAGTATGCCCATTGCCAGACCAATTATTTCCATCAATATCCGCAGAATCTAACAATGATCCATTTTCACTCCCCAGGTAAGTTACTGCTATTCTTCCAGGGTCTCCAGCATCTGTTTGTGGGAAGGCTGTCGAAATAACCTCTATTGGGCTAACTCTAATACTTTCAGCATCCCAAGTTTCACCAGAATCTATACTTCTGGACATATATATTCCTTGGTCATTACCGGTCCAAATATGATATGCATTGGATTCACTATCTGTTGCAACTTCAGAGTTTTTACGAGGATTAGGTGTGCCGACATCAGTCCCCATTTCTCTTTCATCCCAAGTTAATCCGTTGTCTTTAGAGAAAATCAGTGTTGGAGTTTCTACTCGGGGTGTGACATAAACTGTACCATCGGGTGCGGTTGTAATCGCTCCATGCAATCCTCCATTGGTAGATGCAAGACCGACTATATTCCCTCCGACTTCAAATGATGCTCCACCATCAAAACTAGTGAAGCATGAGATTCCTGCAAGTTTGTTAAAACAAAAATAAACAGCGGTTTCGTATGTTGGATTTAGTTGTCCAATCGGGCCATACAAGCCCTCATCGACCCACGGCCCAGTTGCCAACTTGATGTGGTCATTGAGTGGTGTAGTTCCTGAATCGTGAGGATTACCCATCCATGATTCTCCATCGTTATCCGACCATCCAATCCAAGTAGATTCCAATCCCATCATATGGATATTGAAAATACGATCTGTAACAGGGTCGACCCATCCATATGGGTCGCTAGTGAATGGTGCTTGAGTAATATCGGCAACATTGGTCCAACTATCACCATTATCACATGAGCGCATCGGTTTTTCCATGGCTATGAAAAACATACATCCGCCAGAAGTAATTCCAATACTAGGCTCCTTACCAGTTTCACCTACATCACTGAATGTGAAATTAAGACTTAATGGTTCTTCATCAACAGCCATTCCATCCGGCCCTGTTACGAAAGTCCTACCATCGCCTTCCGACTTTTCAGTAGACGGAGCAATAGGGGCATCACCCTGTAAACATCCAGCTAATGTGAACGAAATCATCAGGGTGCTGAGTAGCAAAGCCATTACACGCATGTTCCGCCCACTTTACAATACCTCAATTATCTATCGCCCGCTTGATAGATAATAATTTTCATATTTACTACCCGACTAGCGATAATTCCCATCACCCGATTTGGGGTTAATTGGCTTAAAATCAAATAGTGTCGGGTTGAAGCATTGTTGTGAGCAATCCGAACCGGTCGCGGAAAACACCCATTAAACGTGGTAAAAAAAGTGATAAGAAAAGGGATAAACGCCTAAAACAATCAGGAAATATTGATTCATCGCCCAATAACGACCTTAGCACATTTTTTGGAGGTGAAGAAAAACGTAAGGCGATGATAATTAATAAGAACTCAACCGATGAGGATAAGAAGTACCTTTCTGATCCTTCCCCGAAATTTTATAAGGATACTGCCCTGATTTGTGACATAAATAGAAAAAATGATCCGGAACTCATTAATATCAATGCTACTAATTTTGAAACTGGGATTGAAATAGAAAAAACAAAACAAGAGAGAATGCTAGTCCTTAATGGTAATAATTCAAGAGTATTTAACGAATTACCAACAGTATTCAAAGAAAGAAAGAATGAAGTCTTTCAAGAAAAAAGAAATCGTCAAGCGAGTCGTGATTCGATTCTTAAAATAGCCAAGCTGCGAGAGAATGAGCGTTTGGCTGCAATCAAATTGAAAAAACAACAAGAAAATATCGAGATTGCACGTTTGGCTGCAATCGAATTGCAAAAACAGCAAGAAATCACAAGATTAGCTGAACAAGAAAATATCGAGATTGCACGTTTGGCTGCAATCGAATTGCAAAAACAGCAAGAAGAAAGAGAAAAAATTAGTTCGGCCAAGAGATATCATGCTGAATTACAACGAGTTGAAAACTCATTTGAGAAAAAGAAACAGGGCATATGGGCGAAAATATTTAGATCATTGTGGTCAATAATCTCAATCCAGAGTAAAACATCACAACAACTTCAACCTCGTGTTAAACGATTAGAAACTAAGATTGGTAAGTTGGAAACTGCTAGTGAAAGTAACCGTAAAATAAAATTAGCAACCGAAATAAATAGAGATGAACCTGAAGAAATTATTGAAGAAGAGCAAACTGTGGTTCAAACTATAACCGAAATCTCAATTGAGACCACTATTGATGAATCGGAAATTGTGACTGAAGAAGAACTTAATCTCTCCATTATCGAACAAGGTTTACCTGCCGAGAGTTCAGAACTACCGGAAACTGATGTAATGGCTGAGGAAAATAATTTACCCGTTATTGAAAATGGCGAAGTAATATTAGCAGATATGAGAATTATGATGCGAGAAGAACCTGACCCGATTATCTCTATGATTAAAATATTAAAGGAAGAGCATAATCTTTTGGAATCAGAAATAGAGTCTGTAATCAATCACATTGTATCACCGATTTCAATATGTGATGTGTTAACAGATGAGAATTATGGATATTTCGTGCAATCCTTGAATGACAATGGTGATCACATAGATGAAAGTTTGGAAATATGGACTCAAGTGATTCAACTAATTGGACCATCTTCGCTGAATTCCGAAGCGAAGGTTGAAATTCACAGTCTATTCACAAATGAACAAAATAATAACAGCAAGATTCGCAAACAAGTAATAACCATCGCTCTTCTTCTCAATGCTTTGCCCGAAAAGTTCGAAAAATGGTGGAAAAAAGATATAATTCCTGAAGATATGTCGAAAAAATACGAAGAAGATTATAAACACCTTCTTGGTAAAAAAATCCCACAAGAAGTATTCGACGATGCAAGAATGTTAGTATGCGCTTGTGCGATTGAAAAACCTAAACTTATTTCTAAAGAATACAGTTTTCGTAAATTTAAAGGAGGTATGATGTATGAAAAGAAGGCGGAGAAATGGCTTAAGGGCTGTCACATAGGTGTGAATTTTCTCACTCAAACAGAAATGACGGAGCGTGTTAATCAACGCTATGGGGGGAGAATAATTAAGCAATACATGACCCCAGATATTCTGCTAGAAAGGCCAATCCAATTATGCGAAGGAGGAGCAGCAATACATTGGATAGATGCAAAGAAGCATTTTGTAGATCCAGCACTATCTCCCGATGCGAAGATCGGAAAAATTTGCGACCAGATGAATAAATATGTGAGAAACTATGGCCCGGGATTAATTATTTGGGGTAAACCCTTCTCCCAAGAGTGGAATGATGCAACGAAAGGCGCAGTACAGCACATAAAAGTTTGAAGTGTTTGGAGCCCATTCCTCGGCCGCGACCTCGGATGGGCGAATCGCCTTTCGACGAAAACTTGACGCATCAAGTTTTTTTCTTGAATAGCAAGAGCTAGTACGAAAATCTAACACTCAAAGATGTTCAATTCCGATCTTCTTGACATTTGCCTTCTTAATCTCGTCAGGCAGCCAATCAGGACCGTTCGCAGGCTTTGCAACCATTGCGATACTGCCTGTGAAGACGTGTACACGCTTGGTGCCACGCTCACGTAGGCGGATGTTCGTTTTTCCACGTGTTGCTGCTTTTAGAGCTGCACCGCGCGGTTGCTTACTAGCAAATACTTGGCTTGTGTCGTTTCCGCCCTCCATGAGGACGAAGTACTTTTTATCAGACATTAGGATAACCTCCAATCTCCCACTTCACCGGTTAGCACTTAAACCTTTTGCCGAAAAAAGGCATTACTGCTCAGTATAGGGAGCGCAGTACCCCTCTCCGCGAGCGAAAATGACAGAATGTAACTCAGCACCACGGTTTTTAAAACAACAAATTATGACAACTAAAACCGCAAAGGAAAATACATTACTATTCAATTAAAGAAAAGTAACAGAATGCTAAAATTATAATTCAGCGCCTGCTAGAGTTTTGGTATCTGTGACCCCTGGGACTTGACGAATTGATTCTACGACCGCCTTTGCGATTGTAGCCAAACTATCTGCCTCTAACTTGACGATTAAATCATGATCACCGAACAATAATGTTGCATCTACAACATACTGTAAATCCTTTACTGCCAAGTAAGCTTGGTGCTCTTTACCTGGTGCAACATTGATGAGAACATACCCGACTGCCATTTGACTCATACTAGACCAACAGTAGGGGGAACATGAAGACTTCTGTCTAATCCTCTGCAATCACAACAATTGTTGTTCTTCAATAATCGCTAATTTTTCCCGACTATAATGTTGCCATTGGTCTTCGACCCATCCTTCGGGCATTGAACCCTTTAACCATTCAGAATATTTCTCTACTGTCCATCCATCGGGCAATTCAAGCACATTCTCCTGTAGTTGATTTAGTATATCTTCATCACCTGATTGTCCCTCGAATAATTCATCTATCTCTGAATCGGGAATCTCTACCACCAATTTTTCAGATTGTTGGTTTTCATTTAATGCACTCCAATCAATTTCCTCATTTGCTGTATCTTTCCCCTTATTGAAGTATAGTAGCAGGGATATGATTATTGAAATTATTATTAAGATTACCAAGTACAATGTTAATGGTTTTTCTTCAGAATCGCTTTGGTTTTGATTGGATTGGATTTCATCACTACAATTGAGGCAAGGAAGAGGAGGTAAGATATTGATTTCGATTGTAACATTATCATAGCCAGAGTTGGAATCTGCACAGGAATAAGAGACATTAATCGATTGATTTGCTAATCCAAGAGGCACCGGATATACCAATTCATCACCATAGTTATCTAATGGATAGCCTAAGAACAATGATTGGATAATAGCCAAACTTTGGTTGCCTTTTACTACATAGTAGAAGCAGGTTACATCGGACAATCCGTCGGCATCGTTAACGGAGCCATTGACATGTAGGTCCTCCCCAGCAGCAACCTCAGCATCACCAACCAACATAACAACAGGTGGAGCATGAATAAATTCAAGAGAGATTTGGCCGGAATTAGATAAACCATCAATGTTCTTCACAGTAAATGTCAGTGTACCACCATCGTCTGAAAATGATGAATCTAATTTGACTCTGAAATATATTACTTCTCCTTCTGCACTAGAATTAAGACAATTCTCATTTGGTTGAGTCCAAACTGGTTGAGTTATTAGCGGTGCAGAAACGCCCCAATTCTCCTGATAGAGTGATGCTGTAATAGATTGTATTGGCCGTTGACTCTCCACAACAAGAGTCAGGGTCGCTGTTTGGCCAAACATTAATTCCTCAATCGGGCCTGAACTATCACAGATGGAATATTCTACAATATCCGGCAAGGTTAGAATTAAAGGAATTTGAAATTGTTTACTCTGACTTGCGCCATGTTTTCCAGTGATACTGGAATATACAATCAAATCACCAGATTCTAATGGCACTTCTACAACTGGTAATTCTACCAGCATTGTATTGTCACCTTGTAGAATATCAATCGGATAGGTTAGTGTTTCAGCACCGGGCCATGTAATGTCAAGGTCACCGATGATTGGAGATAATGGGTCGTCTGCATCTGTGATGACTATCTTAACAAATTCACCACCACCACCCAGAACTCTACTCAAGGTCTCTCCTTCTGAATCAACCACTGAGATGTCAATTTCTGGTTCTCTATCAAAAACTTCGATTTGACGACTATTCAATAGTTGACCATCATACGAATATAGATAAAAGGTCAAATCGGTTAATGGTTGGCTAATTTGCAAAGAATAATTACCGACATAACAATGATGATTGGCATCACTTTGAGAGACTGATGTTAGATTACTCACAGTGCCACTTGAGACTTGTATAGTAGGGGTTTCGGATTCAACAAATAAATCTGCATCTAATACACAACTGCGCAAAGTGATGTTTTCTCCGCGATAAATTCCTTGTGCTGGGTGATTCGGTAGCGGAGTTGCTCCGACCCATTGAGAATCATCTACCCCACCTACATGTGGTCCAAACCACATGGCACTAGCATTGACAACTTGACTTATATTGTACTCGACCAATGTTGTGATCTGCCCACTTTCATCTTCTGCAAATGCTTGCAATGCTAAGTATCCTAAATTAGAGCCCGTTGAAAGAATAATAGAGGTTTGCCATCTATTTTGATCTACTCTACCAGGGTTTTGCGAAACCCAATATCCTGTTTCATGTGTTATGCCTTCCCCAATTACCAACCAACGAATTTCAACTGATGTGATATTGACATCATCACTTGCCGTCACAGTACAAATGAAATTGTCTCCCCTTGAATATACAGTAGAATCACAACTGATAGCGTCTATTACCGGTGCAGCATTTACCCAAACTCGCAATTGTTTCATATTATTCAGCGTATTCCTCTCTGGATAGTTAGAACTAATGTTTTGATAAATAATCCTAATATCAGTCCAACCTGTGTTTTCAGGATAATAAGTCAAATTAAGCAAAATACGCGAACCGACTTCATCTCCTTTCGGCATACTGAGATTATAGGTTGAAAGAATCTTATTGCCTTGGACATCTTGAATTACCAATGTTCCATTGGCTTCTGACATCCCTCGATTTTCAACTGCAATTTGAATGATGGCCATCTCATTGAGACTAGCATTGTTCATTTTTCTAGCATCTAAGATTGATACATCATGGAAGATGTCAGCATATGCAGCCATTTTAGGATCTCCAACAACAACTCCCATCCAACTGGTTAGACGATTAGCTGCTGCTTGTGATTCTGCGAGATTATAACCCATCGCATAAGATGGCAATAGGACTGATGGATAACCTACTGCAGAGAGATAAGGTTCGTAGACATAACCTTTAACTCCACTTGCGCCATCTTCAAGAATATCTGCGACAAGTGATTGCCCGTATGTAGTTCCCCAATTGAAAGAGCGTCCACCCGTACTAACTGCAGTTTCCACAATTGAACCATTGACCCAAGTCATGTGTGGCCTAATCACTCGCAATACAGTTGAATCAATGAATAAGGAACCATCTGTTGATGTAGGAACAATATCCAATGAAATTTTGATTCGTAATGATGTTGCATCTTGATGCGGTCTAAACCTCATTGAAGCAGAATTCCAATTTGTAGTGAAAACTTTGTTTGAAGACGTGTTAATATTGATCACTGTACCATTTGTATCTAAAGAAGATACTTCAATATTGTATTCTCCAAATACATCGCCAGTTCTTTTTCCATATCCGTATACCGACCATGCATGATTAGTAAAATTGGAAGGAATCTCATAAGTCGTTTCGAGATAACCAACTCCTTGACCATTTCCAGAATATGCAGAACAGTTGTTGACAATATCTCGGTTCAGAGTAGTTACTGAGCCATTGCTCAAGGAAGTATTCCAAATCATAAGATTGTCTATCATCCCTTCGAAATATGAACTGCCTGCGCGATTTACACCTAATTTGTATAAATCAAAGTTATTGATTGAACCATTTGGGAATACATTGCTATTTACCAAAACACCATCCATGTATTGTCTCGTATCTCCAGCATCATATACAGTTACTAAATGTGTCCAATGTTGCGGAGTTACATCTCCAAACACCTTTGATTGATTGTTATGTAAATTCCATTGATTACTCGAAATCATATGTTGGAAGGATTGGTTAGAACCTGCATTATCATCTATTGCGAAGGTCGCTGCATAGGTTGTTTGATTCGAAAAATTAGCCCACACCCATTGACTAACAGTGAAATTTCCAAGCCAGTCATCTACATTTACTTTAGCATAATCATCAGTACCATCATACCACAAACAATTGCCATCAATGCAATTTCTCCAATTGCTTGAATCCATACCATATAATGAGAAGTCGGTTCCATTAGATGCACTATCATTGGTTTGATTACCTGAACCTTCTTCAAAATTCCAATGATGGATTAGATTTTCCGACTGCGGTATATAATCTCCGGCCACATAGAAAGCCGAGGGTGGAATTGTGGCTTTACTCACATTGGGGCCTTCCCAAGACAATATCAATCCATGAGGTCCGCCACCTTGGAAGAACTCTACTCTGAAATCATGAGGTCCTGCAGACAGATTCATTACTACTGAATATTCTCTCATCCCATGCATTGCATGATTTTGGATAGCGCTCACTCCATCAATCCACATTTCGGAACCATCATCGGAATTGAGGTACATCGTCCAATTTCCTGTTTCAGGAATTTCGATTAATCCACTGAATCTTGCGCCCCAATTAGTATTAAAACGTTCATCTAGACCAGAATATGGATTATTCGATGAAGAGTATGCTAGGCTAGTTTCAGTACGAATGTGGTCAGGAACTCTATCGATTAAATCTGGCATCGTGGCTGAATTGAAACTGATACCTTCATTGTCAAAATATTCGGCATATATTCCAGGCAATAAATCCCCAGATTCCTGTGAACATTCAGTTGAAATTTGTGCCTCTAACGCCCCATTTCCACCTTGCTTTGTACTATTTTGATAGCCCCAATTAAATTCATCACCGGTTGAAACGGTTGGTGATGATGCATTCCAGTATCTGGAACCACTGGACCAAGATTCATCTGTGGTGTCAAATCCCCCATTGGGTAAGTAATTCTTATTCCAGTTGCCGTCATTACTGCCCCATGAAGCATAACCCATCACATTGCTAATGTTGGTGATGAATTCTGTCTCTTCATCGAATATTACGGGGAGTCCTAAAGTTCCATTCAGGGTTGTATTTGCAGCATACAAGTCATCATTCCAATATTTGTATCCGGAATCGTTTCGGTTAGTAGCCAAATCCAAAACAAACGTCCCTCTTTGTCCGAGTGAATTATTTGCTTTTTCTATCAAACCAAGGGCGGTTTCAACAGTATATCCAGTTAACCTAGTAACCAAATAGAATCCATACTCTTGCCTAGTAAAAACTTCCATCTCTTTTCCTGCCAATGGCCCATATTGGTGATTGACCCAAAAATCACCTCCGATGCTGCCATTATACTGGCCTCCAAGCAAACTAAATTCTTGGTCAAAACTGGCTTTATCATTCCCTCCGTTAATACGAAGAGGGATTCCTTTTGTTGTTACCAAATAATTGAGTGTATTTCCTAGAGACCTGTTGTTCAACATTTCAAAAAATGGTAACATGAAATAAGTGTCAAATTGTTCACGGTTAATCGTTTCAGCCGTTGGAGTATCGCTATCATTGAAAATAAATATTCTATCCGTAGAAATATTTCTTGCATTTACAAAGGCCCAACCGATTGTTTTACTGGCCTCTGAGTTATTATTTATCAAAACACCAACATCTGAGTAATCTATCACCGTAAGTAGATCAAAACCCGAGGGCATAGCGATATTTTGCCATGGTGTTTGATTCCAAATATCACTGCCTGTACTAGCATGAAACCCGTTAAAAGCTTGCTTTAGAGTCCAAGGATTTTCTTCACTTACAATTTCTACCTTTTCGCTAACAACATTATCCAACACTGGCACCAGTACAGAATTCACAATCATGATGATTGCGAAGAATATAGCACTGCGCGTTAGACTCACGATTGTTGGGTTTATCTCATAGGTTTAGCCCTATCGGGGAAAAGTGCAAAAAAGGACTCTCGGCGTAATATTTACTTAGTTAAAAACGGCGATATTGGGCTGATTAATTCATTATATTGCGAACTTAATATGTAGGGAGGCCCCTCATGCTTGAACCGATGGCAGAACTATATATGTCTAGAACCTGTAAATGGGGAGTTCTGAAAGTTGTTGGTGGAGAGGTGTGGAACTATACTGCTGATGCACTTATCACTCCGGCAAATAATCGTCTATCCGGCCGTGAAGGAATGGATGCTTTGATTCATGCAAAGGCTGGACAAGATTTAACCGATTTCACCCGCCAAATTTGTTTGGAGAAAAGGAAAACCAATGAGCCCCCTTGTGTTGTCACACAAAATGTTGTATCAGAGCCATACGGTTTATCTGACAATTTCAAATATATTATTCACGTCGTTGGCCCAGATTGCAGAAGGCCGAATCAAGATGATGCGCGAAGAGAACTTCTCCCTGAGACTTATGCCAACTTATTCATCACTCTAAAAGAAATGAAATCTATCAAGACAATTGTGTCGCCTCCTATTTCAATGGGAATCTTCTCATACCCTCACCGTGAAGGTGCACGCAAAACACTTGAAATGATTTTAAATGCATTAGATGGTGAAGAAGACCCTGGTTTTAATGAATTTATTCTCGTTGTTAAGGAAAAGAATTTTATCAGCAATTTACGAACTGTATATCGTGAAGGTGAAGACCAAATGCCAGGAATAGATACAACCAGTGAATGAGGGTTGTTAATGGTCGACCTCCCCGCTTTGGTCAAGAGTACCCTCGAAGGGGATAAGCGAAGTTTTGATGCTGTCTTGATGGTGACCGCTAGTGCGCGTAAAGCCAAAAGCGTCGTTGAAGTCTTACCAAAAGAATTACCCTTGACCGTATTAACCAGTCAATCGAAAATTCAAAATTCACTAACTGATGCAGGAATTGAAACGACGAAGATGGAAGAACACCTTTCGGCTCAAGGACTGGGGGTATTGAACCATGTTCACGACTTTATTTTACAAGGCATGGGAGAGGGTAGGATTTCGAGAGGTGAAAGATTGTTAGTAGTACTAGCAGAACCTGTTGAGGGAGTTATCGTAATAGACACAAATGTTCTCAGTACTAACAGATTGGCTAATATCTCTAACGAATTCAATATTGAATTAGCAATTTTAACCAAGTTAATGGAGTTGGCAAGACATATTGGAGTTCGCGGCAGGGAAGGTCACTCGGTTGGAGCCTTGTTTGCAATTGGCCCTTTACCAGCATTGAGAAAGTATTCTACCGCTTTAGTTCTAAACCCATTCAAAGGACACCCTAATGAAAAGAGAGATATTGGAGATCATGCAAACCATGAGTCAATGGCTGAATTCGCTTGGTTAGATGGTGCTATTCTATTCAATAGAGAAGGAATTGCAAGCGATGCTGGAAGATATTTCCAAGTTCCGGCAGGAGTTGTACCAAAACCTGGTGAAGGAGGACGTCACCTCGCTGCTAGGGCGATTTCACAACTAGCAGAATGTATTGCAATATGTGTTTCTTCAAATGGTACAATTACATTATATGCGAATGGAAAAGACCGTTACAAAGTAAAATTAAGTTGAATTTCAAACCTTATTTCTTCCTTCCAGTTGTCTTTCGGCTGATGCGATTGCAATCTTAGCTAATTCTAAATCGGTTAGACTTGATTCCAATGAAGCAGATTTAAGATTTCTCTCTATACTTAGTTTGCTTCTTTTTATTGCAGCAATTCTTGCTGATCTCTCTTTAGGCCGAATTGATTCTCCCCGCTGAGACATTAGCCATTCCTCAAGGAGTGCTTTACCCCATTCCGGTGCTCTAAGCCTTGCTGAAAGTAACATTTCAGATTGGCGATGCCTAAATCTAACCAAACCCTTTTGAGTTCTGTGAACTTGAATCGAACCAGGATTCCAACGATCTAGCGGTATATGTAAATGCTCTTGGCAAATCAAATCACCGTCATCATCAACTACAAAATCCACTATTACTACTCCTTGCACCAATCTAAGGAATACTTGAGAAATCTCATCATCGGCGACCCATTCGGAAATCTCTTCGGGTATTTGCCCCCAATTCTCCTCACACCACGCTTCGATTGCGGCCTTGTAAGATACCATAGTTTAGTGCTCAAGGCGAGTGCACATGAACTTTCCCACATTTTGTGATTGGTAATTAGAGAGTTATTCAATAGGTTTAGTGTGAGCATTGAAGGAGGAAGAGGGTTTGGCAAGTCTATGGGTGTCGGCGATTTCATGGTGATAGATGCCGATTGGACCTTGGTATGGATTACTATTATCGTCTGGGCAATCATTCTACGGTCATGGGAAAAAAGTGGTATTTTAGACCGATGGAATTCTTCGAGAGTTTTCAAAGTCATTTTAATGATTAGAGGAAAACAAGGATTGAAGATATTAGAAAAAATCTCCAAACCACGAAGGTTTTGGAGAGCATATGGAGAAGTTTCACTTTGGTTATGCAGCCTTGCCCTATTTGCAGTTACTTTAGTTGTAATATTATCATTTATCAGTGCATTACTATCACCTCCTACAATAGATCCTCCAAGTGTTAGTGAAATGGTTGCAATTCCAGGTCTAAACCCCATTATTCCGTTAGGATGGGGTATAATCGCATTCGTTGTTTCTTTGGTAATTCATGAATTCGGGCATGGATTAATAGCAAGAGCTCATGGGATGAGAGTCCGTTCTTTTGGCCTGTTAATGCTAGGACCACTTCCATTAGGCGCATTCGCTGAACCTCAGTACCAAGAATTAATGCGCGCTCCAAGGCGTGAAAGATTGAGAATGTTTGCTGCTGGACCTGCAACCAATCTATTTGCTGCATTTATTTTGATGATAATGATGGGAATGTTGGCATCCCAAGTAGTAGCCATAAATGACCATATTCACGTAAGAGAAATCGTCAAAGATTCTGGTGCAGATTTAGGTGGTATGCAACCTTGGGACACATTAGTTTCAATCGATGGGCAAGAAATAATCGGTGTTGAGGGCTTTCGCGAAACTCTCGGCGATTATTCATCGGGTGAACGAATAGATATCGTGGTGCGCAGAGAGAGTGGGCTTAGAGAGACTATTACTGTAAATCTAACTGATAAGCATCAATATTATTCAGAATTAGGATGGAGTAATGAAAGTCTTGTAAATATTGGAGTTGAAGTAGGCGACCCATTTTTAGGAGTAATGGGCATGTCTGAAGGTACTGCTGGAATTGATAGGTTAGCAGGTCCATTCTCGCCACGATGGCAAGGAAATACTTTGGAAACTGCCATCTCAGTTCCTATTCATTCACTTACAATCATGTTGACTCCTTTCCAGATGAATGGAGTGGCGATACATCCATTTGAACAATCATTGCTTCAAGCTGGTGATGGAATGATTGCATCTTTAATCGGACTTGATGGAATCTTATTATTGGTTAATTTGTTTTTCTGGCTAATGTGGGTCAACATTTTATTAGGATTTACTAATCTAATACCAATGGTTCCATTTGATGGTGGGCACATGTTTAGAGATTTTATTCACGGCAGTATTTCTGCAGTGAAAAGGGTCGGTAAGAAGTTGAAGTTGTGGAATATACATGCTCTAAAAGTGGATCACTTTGCTAGTAAAGCCTCTTCTTTATCGTCGATGTTTTTCTTTATAATTTTAATATTCATTATGGTAGTACCCTACTTCTAATCAACGGCTACGACGTCTTGCTAATTCAGCAAATATTTCAGTTTGATTTTTTATTTCATCTTCCGCTGATACTTGCTCTGCTACGATTTTACTAATATCTAATTGGGCTGCAATATCTGTTCTTATTGCTCTAACTTCCAAATTATGTAATGTTTGGTTTTGCTCTGCAGCATTTGAACAAACTAGTGCAATGAACTTGTGCAATGGCATTCCATCTTGCCAATTTAGATAAGGCGTGCCATTTCTATTACGCGGAAATGGTGGTATTGATTTTGCTAATTGTCTTAAACGGCCTTTCAGATTATTTGTCTCAACTCTAAAGATCATCCATGAATCTCCTCTAATACCTTTTCTTCTATGAGCATATAATGGCATTAGATTACACCTTTGGCCTTCATTTACCATCGCTAAATATTGATCCATTGTTCTGCCCGATAGATACAATTTGCTTAACTTTGTGGTTTTAACTTCAATTGGAAAACAAATATCTCCCCTGAGTGCTAGTAAATCGCCTGTGCCTTCCATTCCGGAACCTGCTGCTCTAACAACCAAAAATGGACGCTTTATCACCAATCTCATTTTCTCTTTTTGTTGTTCCGTACAGGACTTAATTACAGCCTCAACACCTGCAGGAACCCCCGCGATAACTTGCCGTAATTCCCGTTCATACTGACTCGACATATTTTGTCAACAATGTCAAGCGTTATTGATAACTTCTATTGCAAAGGGTATTACTGCAGCCATTTGAATGAAATCTTAGTCACACCGCCAATCAATAACTTTGTGACCTACCTTCGAAAGCATTGTTTGTGTCTAAGGTAATTATCAGGTGCGCCGATTTCAAATTGGCCTTTCACTTGATGGAAGCACTACGCAAAAAAGGACTACCATTTACTCAACTTGAAATCGGGCAAAGTTTGCCGAGTAAAGATACGATTTGGTTTGGCAGTGAAGAAGAAGTTGCGAATGCGATTGGCGAAGGTCGAGGAATTGCTTGTAATATCGATTGTTGTGAATCTGCAGTCACTCAAGCAATAATTTTGAGAAATGGCCTGTCAGAAATTGAGAATATCTCTATTGGAATAGATCCTGGTCCACGCCCAGGTTTAGCTTGGTTAGCTGATGGAGTTTTAATGGGAGTTGCACAACTTGAGGGGATTGATTTTGTTGTTGAGCATATTAATTCTATTACAACTGCTGCTGAATTCAAAAATATGACTTTGAGAATTGGTGATGGGGCACCATTATCAAGAGATAGAATCATCAATAAATGTTTAGAAAATCAATGGAATATTGAAGAGGTGAATGAGGCAAAAACCTCTCATGGCCTATTACGGCATAACCACTCTACCTCTGCCGTTAGAATCGCATTATTACGCGGTAAACGTGTTTGGCAACAACGTGTGCTGAAACCTACTGCTGGGCAAATAAGGTATATCCAAAATCAAAGCCGAACCGATAGTTCGGGTGCCAAGACAATTTCCAAAGAATTAGCCACAAAGGTTGGAACTGGTGAATTGACGATGCCTCAAGCATTGAATCAAATGTGATGATCACTCTGTGTCTTCTTCGTCTTCGTCGTCTTCCTCATCGTCGTCTTCCCAGTCTGATTCTTCTTCATCAAAGGCTCCTCCACCATAATCAATAGAGGTTCTTGAAGCGATAGAAATAACGGAGATTACAACAAGTATTGAAACAAGTGCAAATATCCACTGTAATGGGTTTTCCCTAATACTATCCAGTCCACCCAAATACTTGCTATAAGCAATATCTACGCTATGAGTTGCCGAATTATCATCATCATTTACTTCTGCGATTAAATCACCATAGTCAACTTCCACACGAATATACAAAACATCTTCTGCTAACCATGTAGTGGTTACTTCTCGTGTTTCACCGCCACCAATTCCTACGATTGTCATTACCTTGAATGGAGTTTCTGAATCTCCAGCAAAGAATGCAACCTTGAATGCAGCAGGTGTTTCTCCACCTTTGTTAATGACTTCAGTTGTAATCTCAATCTTTGAAGATGGAGCAACGTGGTCATCTGAAAGTGTAATTGATTTAACACGTAATTCAGGGCCAACTGCTCCTAATCTAATCCACTGCCTTTCAAAGTCGGTATCATCACTTGCCAATTCTGGAATTGGACTTGCTTCTGAATTGGAAACTACTGGGAATTGATTTCCTGCAGCATCCCACCCAGTGATATAGAATCCAACGAAATCTCCAGCCTTAGGACTTATTCTCCCATCGTCCGTTAAATCAACCATTCCAGTCCAAATGACGTTTTGTCCATCTTGTTGCATTCCCAGTACTGCTGAGCCTGCACCGATTGTCATTGTTCTTGTTGAATCCCGCATCACCCAGTGCACCAATTGCTCTGAGCCTGTTAGATCTGCATCTTCAGTTCCTTGGAATTCAATTGCAATGTTGGTCAAATCATTATTAGCTGAAATGTCAATCACATTCAATGGAGATATACGGCGTGTTACGCGCGGTGAAGCGTCATCCACTACAACTCTCAAAGTTGTTGAAACCAATGTTCCGGTCATGTCTTCTCCACGGCCTGGAATATTTGTTATTGAAATCAAACAAGTTCTTGTTGGTGATGATTGTAATGTTAGTGCAGCTGAAAGCGGAACTTCAACCGAGTATTCTCCAGCAGATGTCAAAGAACCGTCGGACCAGATTTTCTCACCATCAAATACTTCGACAAGAATACCAACGTCTCGTGGTGCAGCAACATCGCTACCTTCGTAAACAACAATTCCTGTAAAGGCTAATCTGTCATCCTTGCGAACTCTTGAACCATCAGCAATATGGCCTGTTCTAGGCTCACTGATATCATCTACATTGAAGTTTGTTGGAGCGAGCATCAAATCATTTTCAACTCTAAAGGTATGCTCTAACAGAAGTATTCGTGAATCATCAGCAGAGCCCCTTTCCTTGTATAAGAGTGCAACATCACCCATTTCTTCATCTGGCCAATCCCAGCCGACAACGAAGTCAAAGGTTAGCATAATCCATGGCAATCCTGAATCATTGGTTGTTTCGTACATGCTACTGCTCTGTAGAATAGTCAAATATTGGCTTTCAGACCAGAATGTATTGTTAACTCCGGAATATGAGATTCTTTGAATATCTCGTAGAGGGTTAGGACCTTCAAAATCAAAGACCAATGAAATGTGTTCAAAGTCAATAACCGTATTTGCATCGATAAAACCTAGGGTAATTGTTTGCTTCATGCCTGAAAAGACTGCTCCATTATCTTCATGGCCCATCCAATCTAATCCAGTGAAAACTGCGCTTGAGTCTTTTCTTGTTCTAAATGTAGCATCATCATGGTCGAAACCTGTTTCTGATTCAAAGGTCAATATCTCATCATCTTCATCGATATATGTGTAATGAAGTGGGTTTCCTGCTTCATCGCCACCATCCCAGAAGTAAGAAACACGGCCCATATTAGCATTACGGGAATGGTCGATTGTAGTTATGAACCACTTGTTCTTAGAAACGGTATTATTGTAAACAATCTTGGAAGCGTACTCACTAGAATCCGCTTCCCCATTACGATTCATGTCATGGTCTGCTTCAACCCAATACATCAATTTCAATGACATTGGGTGTCCAACATCATCATTGACTAAGACCTTGATCTCTTGGTCCTTACTAGCGGCTTCATATCCATCATCCTTAGGTGAAACATCTATTCTCTCAGGTGCAGTAGCATCGACCTTGAATGTTCTTCTCCACTCCGCATTCGGTTGCAGTGTATGAGTTGGGTCCTTCTCGTTATATGTTTGAACTTCATATGTCATTCCAGTTGGAACATCAATATTCGGTAAATCTATTGTGATAAAGAATGAACCATTTGGATTGGTAGTATCTCTTGCAGTACTCTCAACCCAGCCATTGCGTGAAATCCTAACGTCAAATGCACTATCCTTAGGGGCATCATCAGTATCGATGAACCACATTGCGCCTTGGAAGTGGATTTGCTCTCCAGCAGCAACCCATGAGTTATCTGGAACATCATCAGAAGTGAATCCTCCATCATTATCTCTAACCTTCAACCATCCTAATCCGAATGTCCTATTGACTCTTAAGCCTGTAGATGATATCAAATCAAGAGGTGTAAAACCTGCGGAACCAGAATCATCTAGGCATCCTGTCTTGAATTTTACTTCCGCTTGATCTGGGAACTCGCTGGTGACATGGAATATCCAATGAATCTCCAAAATCCCATTGTTTTCAACACTCCAAGAACTTGCATCAAGTTCAATATAACCCTCTGGGTCATTTGGAGCAGGGAATACATCGCCATTCTGCCAAGTCATAGTAGGATTCTTAGCCATAGCATTGGTCAAAAGAGTTAGAGTTGCGCTGGTCATCGATGTCGCATCTTCACCGATTACGTGCCTTGTTACGACTTCATATGGCTCAACTCTCTCATGCAATATTTCGCCTACCGGTATCGTAATATCAAGATTAACTGTTTGCATTGTATAGGTGATAGAAAATGAATCAAGAATTAGTTTTCCACTTGAAGAAGAAGCTAAATCAACTTGAATATGTTTTATTCCTGCTCCGGTATCTGGAATCAAATCATTGAATTTCTTAATTATTTTATCACTCGCGCTATTTTCAAAAATAGTAAGCGGTCCTATCAATGCTCCATCATTTCCTGGGCGCTTCCATGCTGAAGAATTATCAAGAAGGATTTCAGGCTCCATAGGTGCATCGCTATGTCGTTGAATACTTAGATTTGTAATCGATGGTGAATTGCCTGTATTCGAAGTTGATAACATTATTCTAACGCACATGTAATAACCAGTGGTGGTAATTGTTTTTGTTTGGCCTGGTGAAGTGAATGTATCAATTATTGAACCAGAACAGGTACTTGAAGAGTCAAAGCCGTAATTTACGCTAATGCTAGTTCCAGTTGGTCTAGTTTCATTCCAATTTAATGTTGCAGCGACGATATTATTGGTGCCGCTACCGACATATTGATAATTATACAAATAACCGCTGCTTTGGTAACTTGCAGTATATTGAATCGCCAAATCTCCCAAGATTGGTGTTTTGGATGTAGTTCCATTCAAATGCGCTCTCCACTTGAGCATTGACCCTGCTGTTGCAAATGTCACCATTTGGCCAGCATTAGCAGGCATCCAAGTAATACCTCCATCGTTTGAAATATCGATATTGATTGAAGTTCCTGTTGGCTCATATGCCAATACTGAGGTTAATTTCAATGAGGTGAGAGACTTTCCAACCGAGAATGTTGTTCCAACTACAGTCGCAGAAGTCGTTGTAGATGAACGTGAATCAAATAGATCGCCATCACCCATGAAATTAATCTTTCTTGCCTGGGATGAGGGACAATATGAGGCATAATAGTGGCATGCAAAGGCTACTTTACCTGTACCATCCTCAACTAATCCATAGTGGCCGCCGCCCTCTATCTCAACTTGACCCATCGAGTCCAACCATAAACCATTGAATGAATATTGATGATGTGTGCTCTTGTATCCTTGATTGCTATAAAGATTGTATGTGACCATTGGATAGTTGACGACCAATCCTGCACCATAGTAATAATACATCGAAGGATAAGTACCCATCACCCACGAACCATTTATCGAAGTTGGCGATGCTGGGTTAACCTCTTTGAGATAATGGGACTGGCTTTGAGAATCATAAGTTGAAATATACATCTTTCCTGTATCATCATCAAAATCAACTCCAGTTATATATTGGCTATAGCTCCATACTTGAGAACATTTCCAACTTGTACTAGTGACTGTCCACTTTACAACATCATTATAAGAATATGATGCTGTATATACATCACCATTGTAGACAGTTGCATCATGCATGTAATAATTTGAAGAAGATGTACATCCGTTGGTGGCGCTACTTTGAAATGTAGCAGTACCTAAATAGGCACCAGTACTCTTGTTAATTCGTAGAATAGTAGGAGTATTATACAACCCTTGATTGGAATATTTCATAACGTGAAGTTCATATTCTGAAATAGGAACTACCACTCCCATATATGTCCACGAAGCACTACTTGAAACGGCTAAATCTGGGTGTTTTAGACCAGGACTATTGTAACCTTGGTCTGATAATGCAATAAATCCACCAGTTGTATTTTGATGTGCGCCACCGAGAGACTGGACAGTGGCTGTGCTTGTGAAATCAGCATGATTGGTTGAGGGTACGCCTTTCAAAGTCATTGTTTCAGAATTTACATCAATGTTGGAACGGCTTCCGGAAGTGAATGGAGATGGAGGAGAACTTTGCCAATTCGCATCACCTATGCCACCATAATGTCTATCTGTTGTATAATTTGTGTATGCTGTATTTGATGCCTCTCCAGTTAATCTAAATTCAGCAGCGGTAACTTCGGCACCATAAGGGATAGAAATCACACCTGCAGTTCCTGTCCCACTACCAGTAAATGTGGTTTCATATGATGTTGAACCATCATTAAACTGCGTTTCAGTAGTTGCTGAAGTTGCAAACGGAGCAAGTGTAGATGTTATGAAAATTAGAGTTAAAAATATTGCAAGTCGCATCAGAATCACCGTCGCCCCTGTTAAGGGCCTATGGCCCTCAGCGTCCAAAGCATTTCAAGCATCCCCCTCTGAGTCAAATTGCAGATGCGGGGTTGTGTAACCTTCAATAACAAAACTGTTCTGTGCCAAACAGGCGAGACTTAATGATAATACGATTATTTACAAAATGGTGGGTAGGACAGCATGGTAAACATTTATCGATTACAACCACGGTCTGTTTTTCATCCATAATCATCATGTTACTCTCCCTCTACCAGATCTTAACCTTACAAGATCATCCTGATTGGGGACAACACACCGGTTTAGCAATTATATTGGGAATTTTGTCATTCATGTTCATGATTGTATCAGCCCCTGAAATGCTTGTATTGCGTGGCCATGTCAACACTCTTGAGGAAATAAAACAAATTGATTCTATGTCAGAATTACGCCGCCGAAAGAATGATGGAAACTTTTCTGCTTCAGTACTAGGAGCTGGCCATGATGTCGCATGGGGAGAATTCCTTCAAAGCAAAGGACTTCGCCGCTAATGGTGGAGGAAACAACCGTGGCAGACCAAGACCCGCTCAAATCCTTGATTAGGGAGTTGATTCTTGCTGGTGCAATGATTGCCATTCTTATTCTTGGACTGTGGGCACATACTGGTTCAATGCCACCATTGGTAGTGGTTGAATCATCATCTATGATCCACGATATTGAAGGTGAAATTGGAAGTATCGATGCTGGAGATTTAATCATAGTTCACAACCAACCATATGATACGATTGTGACATTCGCTGAAGCCAGTCAAGTAGGCTCAGTGCACCATGGTTATGCTTCACATGGCATGGCGGGTGATGTCATAATTTATGAGAAAAATGGAGACCCTGGCACTCCTATTATCCACAGGTCAATTCTCAGAGTCCTCCCCCACGACACTTATTCGCCTTCGCGTAATACTGACAGCAACTCTTCAAATCAAGATTATTGCCCTGATGGAGGGACATATGACCAATATTCAACCGATGTGCTTGAAGGGATTGCCGGAACTTGTGTTGTAAATTGGGATGTTCCGGGGACTGACCAATTGGCTGTTGAATCCATTACTGTCAAATTTGATGGGATTCAAGCAGGATTATATGATTGTAAAAGACCAAGTCATGCCAATGTAGAATCTCACCTAGTGGTTTGGCAATGGCAACCAAAACACGCAGGAATGTTAACATTAGGAGATAATAACAAATGTTCAGTAGACCAAGGTAGTTCTGCCGTAAATGGTTCATCTGGAGTTCATAGCCAAAGTGGCCTAGTTGGGCCTGTAGCAAGTGATTGGGTTATCGGGGTTGCTGGTGGAGAACTTCCTTGGCTCGGTACTGTAAAACTGATGGTTAGTGGAGAAGGTTCACCTGGAACTGCATATGTACCGACATCATCTTTTTATTGGTTATTCACCTTAATCGCATCAATTTTGATAGCACCAATGATTATCGAACCACTCATCAACAAACTGATGCAACGCTCTCCTGAATTGGCTCAAGCAAATAAAGAATCAAAGAAACTTGAACCTAAGAAAGAGTATATTGCATTCGAAGAAGAGTGATTTTTGTTTCATTTTATTGCCTTCTTTACTAACGGTTTGTTCAAAAAGGGTAGGCCCTGAGACTATTCCATAGGGGTGGGGAGGGTATGTCAAATGTATTTTCCACCCTCCATCCAAAATTGGTAGAAGCACTGAAAGTTCGGGGTTGGAAACCAACCCCGGTACAGCAAATAGCGATACCAGAACTGATGGCGGGCGATGACAGAATTATTATCGCACCCACTGGCTCAGGAAAAACTCTGTCAGCAGTATTACCGATTCTGCATCGTTGTTTAGAAGAAGAGTGGGACCCTTTAGCAATAATATACATCACGCCATTGCGAGCATTGAATCGGGATGTAGACCGAAGATTGGGTGAAATCGCTGAAGCGGTTGGACTCAAAATAGGTTTGAGGCATGGTGATACAACTCAGAATGAAAGAGCAAAACAAGTTCGCAACCCACCGCATCTATTGGTGACGACTCCAGAAACATTCCAATTGATGTTTACTGGTAAAAACTTGAGAAAGTTATTGACCAGTGTCAAGGTAGTAATCGTTGATGAAGTTCATGATTTGGCGGCCAGTGAAAGAGGTTGGCAATTGAATATTGGAATATCACGATTGGAGATGATGACAGGCCAACCGGTTCAGAGAATCGGGTTATCCGCTACTGTCGGCAACCCTCAACAAGTCGCTGAATGGCTTTCACCAAAAAAAGGTAAAGCGGTTGTTGCCATGGGTCATAGAGATACAAAATTGACTGTAGAAGCAGAACCTACAACCGCTGAAGATGAAATCGGTTGTATGGAATTAGCAATCCAATCTCCAAGAGAACACGCAACATATCGAAGATTGAATGAGATTTTGAGAAAAGATCCTCCTTGTTTGGTATTCGTCAATTCTAGAAACGATGCTGAAACGATTGCTAGCAGATTGTCGAGTATGGCACCCGACCTATCGATTGGAGTTCATCACGGTTCCTTAGCCACTGCAACGCGTCAAAAAATGGAAGATGATTTACGGGAAGGAAAACTATCTGGTTTAGTTTGTACATCCAGTTTAGAATTGGGAATAGATGTTGGAAAAATCAATCGTATTGTGCAGATCAAAAGTCCTCGTTCTGTTGATTCAATGTTACAGCGTGTTGGTCGAGCAGACCATCGTTTAGGTGGATTAGGACGAGGTCATTTATTGTCTTGGAATGCAGATGATGTGGCTGAGGCTGCTGTCATTGCTAGGCGAGCAATGGAAGGAAAAATTGAGCCTGTTGAATGGAGAGATATGCCCTATTCTGTTGCTGCAAATCAAATCGTTTTAATGGCTCATTCATTCGGAGCTGTACCTATTTCAGAGATGACTGAATGTATTGCCAATAGTAGTCAATTTGAACGATGGCGCCAAGAGGATACTGAAAATATTGCAACCATCTTATCGGAAGGATGGGTTGTAAGGATTTGTACTGACCCAGTTGAAATTCCTTGGTATAGATGGCCTAAAACTGTGTATGAACTCGCACGTGTGGAAGCATTGGCAAAGGGTAAGGAATTGCCTGAAGAAAGGCCACTGTTCACAATACCTGAAGATGAAATCCCTAATGCGATAAAGAACATTAAGGTCATAGTTCCCAAACGATTCTCCAAGGGATGGATCTCAACTGCTGGAAGAACTAGACAATGGGTTACAAACCATCTTTCAATGATACCTGATAAGCAAAAGTATCGCGTTAGAGATGCTGTGACACGCTCTACTTTAGGAAGCGTCGATGAGGCTTTCGTACTGAGTTTGAACGATTCTGGTGAAGATGATGATGGTTCTACAAGGCGTTTCGTTATGGCTGGAAGAACCTGGTTGATCATTGATGCAGACTCTGAAAAGTCAGAATTGCTGGTAACTCCGGTTACCGATCAAGCCCATGCACCTCAATGGACTGGAGAATTACCACCGGTGCCAAAAGAAGTTGCCAGAGATATTGGTCGCCTTCGTCAATTGGTTGCCGATGACTTGAATTTGCTTGAAGGAGTAGAAGATGAAGGCGATGATGAAGAAAGTGAAAATCAAGTTGGCCTAGACGTCAGCGGAATCTTTGCAGAACGAGATTCAAAACTATCCGACCATCCTATCGATGGTGAGGCGATGAGTTTGCTCAGTGAAGCGATTCGCAGTCATATTGAAGCAACTGGTCACCTTCCTACAGACCGTAAAATAACCATTGAAGAAAGAGATGATGCTGTAGTAATCAACTCCTGTAATGGTTCAAGAATCAATGAAGCAATCGGCCAATTCCTACTAGCGATGGCCAGTACAAAATCAGGTGGATGGGGAAGATTAGTGGTTGAACCGACAAGAATATCGTTACAGGTTTCAGGTGTTAACGGTCGTGATTTCCTAAATTGGTTGATGGATACACCACCTGATGCAATCACTGGACTGCTAAGCGTAACATTGCCAAATTCTCGTCAAGTAAGATGGAGATTTGCTCAAGTTGCAAAAACTTTTGCAATACTAAGGCATGGTGTTGACCCGAGAAAAATAAATCTCCAATCACTGTTGAAAAAGTACCGTGGTACTGTGGTAATGGAGGAAGTTCTTGGAAAGTTATTCCATGAAAGAATGGATGTTGATGGTGCGAGAGATATAGTTCATGCAATCCAATCTGGTTTAATCAGCATAGAAATAACCGCAACTGGTCCTTTGGGTATCTCAAACCACAATAGCCGAGATATGCTATTGCCAAATTGGGATAATGCTGCTGTAAGGGCAAGACTGAAACTAAGGTTAGAGAATGAGAGAGCTGTATTATGTTGCTTGAAATGTAAAGCGACTAGAAGATTTAGAGTTGCTAGATACAAAGAGATGGACGATGTCAAACAATGTCTGAAATGCAAAGGCCTAATGATGGCATGTGCGAGAGAAGGAATGCAAAAAATGCTTGTCGAATGGGTTAATTCAACCGATCCTAAGGATGAGGGGCGTATGATGAAGAATGCAACCACTGTGGCCAACAGAGGATATGATGCAATTCTATGTTTGATGGGAAGAGGAATTGGAGAAGCGACCGCTCAACGTGTATTGAGAAAGGTTACTCCAAATGACTTAGATTCACTATTACATACGATTCATAAAGCAGAAGTGGAATATGCAAGAACCCGTCGTTTTTGGTAGTTAGAGTTCAATTGCAAAATTAATTTTCCAATTAGAAAATACTCCATAAATATTAGCAATAATTTTAGTGATTAAAATAATGTTCGCCAAAGATGCTATGAGATATACCCATGAGCCTTGACATGGGGCAGACTATGGAAGATGTTCGCCAATGGCTAAATTCTTCTAAATCCAAAGGAATGGCTTTGGGTTTACTCAATACCAAACAGGCACTCGACCGATTGAACCTAAAATTTGATAATACTCATATTTTTCATGTAGCAGGAAGCAATGGAAAAGGCACAACTTGTGCAATATTAGCCGCTTCAGTACAACTTTCCGGCCATTCATCCGTATTATTCTCATCACCACATGTTAGCAGAATTGAAGAAAGAATTAGAATTGATGGAGTGCCAATAGCTAGTGATTTATTTGATAGTGCATTGGCAGAAGTTAAGCAGATTAGTGAAGAAAGTCCTGCAATTGACTTGACTTTTTTTGAAATCACATACCTTTGTGCTATGGTTACAGCATCTAGCCACAATGTCGATGTATTAATTTTGGAAACTGGGTTGGGTGGAAGACTAGATGCTACTAGAACTGCTCCAGCCGACACCTGTATCATCACGTCTATTTCGGCCGAACACACCGATATCTTAGGAGATGACATCTGTAAAATCGCGCAGGAGAAGGTCGCGATAGCAAGGCCTGGTGTCAAGGTGATTATTCGCGACCCTGAAAATGAGGATATCAAAGCGGCAATGCGTGAGGAATGTCAAGCCGCTGGAAACATTGAACTTGGTGAAATACCACTTCCGGCTCAGCCTATTTTTATTGAGATTCCACAGATGGTTACCACCCGACAAGAGGCAGCAATCCTTGTTGATCAAACATTGAAGAGAACCGGGATGGACACATCAACTGTGTGGCAGGCAAAGAACTCAATTCGTTGGCCTGCTCGTATGCAATTTATTCCTGCTGGAAAAACAGGTGGTCATGAATTCTTGCTCGATGGGGCTCATAACCCAAGCGGCATGGCCAGAATAATGCCTGAGGTTGCAAATATGATTGAAAGTTATAAAATTCAAGCATGGTCGCTAATTTTTGCAGCTTCACCTCAGCAAGAAATAGGCGCATTCATTGCCCCATTGCTTGAATACTGTCAAAAAAATCCACCTCGTCAAATAATCATCACCGCTCCGCAAGGAGGGAGATATCCTGGTATTGAACCTCAACAATTGATGAATCACTTCATGGCGATTGATTGCGACATCTCAGCAGTTGAATATCCAGAAAGTGCATTATCCATAATAGAGGACGAAGAACCGCAGGATGTCGGTCTTGTCGTCAGCCTTGGCACCTTGTATTTACAAGGAAATATACTCGGACTATTGTATCTTGATAGCGATGAGGACCTAAGTTTACTAGCGAAGAGATGAAACAAGGATAGGGTTAGCAAGGATTGGGTGAGAGTATGAAGGACAAGCATTTAGCAATCCGTATTCAACAATGCTTAACTTTGGCTGAGGCTTCTAATTGCCCTCGCAGAAAATTCGGCGCACTGTTGGTTGATCCTGCGAGAAATGTAATCTTGATGGATGGCTATAACGGTGGACCAAGAGGTGGAGGACGCCTTTGTGGTGGTGAAGAATGTTTGAGAGATAGCCAAAGCGTTGTATCTGGTACACGGGTTGAAATCGGTTGCCACCATGCTGAAATGAATTTGATATGTAATGCAGCAGCCAATGGAGTCTCTACCAATGGTGCATGGCTAATCGTTACAGGCGAACCTTGTATGATGTGCGCTAAACTAATACACCATTCTGGAATTTCAAAGGTTGTTATTGTCGATGGTGGTTTCATGGGAGAAAATGG
>ERZ890510.215-NODE-215-length-50426-cov-19.987215_pt1 | contig 50426 bp, 43 predicted proteins | sample MGYA00521265_ERZ890510 | MGnify/ENA primary metagenome ERZ890510 (study PRJEB32303, sample SAMEA104408624) | aquatic metagenome | biome: Brackish water; feature: Chemocline; material: water | place: Baltic Sea | collected 2014-10-26T21:54:00 | depth 110 m ... | reverse complement strand
TCACCATCATATTCGGTAGAGATTCGGACTGAATCTTGGTAAAGTGCCTGTGGAACCTGGATATTCAGCAGTAATTCAACACTCAATAACTCATATTGCTCGAATGAAGTGAAATCAAACCCATTGACAATAATTTCGGGACCTTTGCTCCAAGAATATGCTAGGTCTGGTGCATATATTGCCAAATCAGAATCGGTTGGAGAAGATTGAGCCCAAAATGTATATTGTTCTGTATTCATTGGCCTCTGGTGAATGAATGATAATTTGTTATCTGCGACCATCGTATCAGTATATGTTGCAGGGTTAGTGGAATAGGTTAGAGTATCATCTACTGCCCATTCAGTGGAATCCGAAAAATCACCAGATGGAAATAAGTCTACAGCATGAGCATCGTGAATTGTTCTTGCTGCGACGCCGTTATATGGTGCCATCAGCAATAATCCAAGTACTGTTAGAACCAAGAGTGCTGGCTTTAGACCGCTTCGCATATCTTACCCACAATAGCGAACGCACTTGAGCATAGGGGTTGACCGATTCACTGCAAGCCACAAAATGAATGAAGATGAGAGGGCGGATTGTTGAAATACCACGCTCTTGACGGCAGGCTACTCTTGGCTGTGGTGGTGTAGGGGTTAGCACGGCAGATTGTGGTTCTGCCAGCCCGAGTTCAATTCTCGGCCACGGCCCTCTTAATTCCAATTAGTGACCACTATAGTATTTTCAAGCCGATTCACAAATCTGAAGGCCTGATATGATGACCCATTCTTTGTCCCTTTGTTTGTAAATAATCGCGATTGTGTTCTCCAACTCCTACGATTAATGGAACCATTTCAATTACGTTGATTTGGTGAGAGCGAAGTTGCTCCACCTTGTTTGGATTATTCGTTAGCAAACTCACTTCGCTAATACCTAAAACTGAGAGCATGATTGAAGCAATTGAATAATCCCTGCCATCTATCGGTAATCCTAACATCAAATTAGCATCCAATGTATCAGCACCTTGATCTTGCAAGTGGTATGCTTGTATCTTTGCATGGAGGCCAATTCCTCTACCTTCTTGTCTAAGATATAGCAAACAGCCCCACCCGCGTTCAGAGATTGCAAGTAATGCTGCTTGTAATTGGGGTCCGCAATCGCAACGGATACTACCAAATGCGTCACCTGTAAGGCATTCTGAATGAACTCTAATCAATACTGGGTCTGGCCCGTTCATATCCCCCAAGGTCAGTGCAACGTGATCTAAACCAGTGCTTTCCTCATGGAATACTCTTATCAAAAACTCTCCGTATTCAGTAGGTAATTTTGCCTCACTCGGGACATCATTACTCTCGATTAAGGTTATTGAACCATTATCATCTTTTAAGTTCATTGTTTCACCTCAATTAAGAATTTATACTCACCTGCATCCTTTTCTATAGATAATAAAGTATGACTTGAGCGCATCATAAGAAGAGGGATATCATGGTAGGTTTCTGGATCGTCAGTCAATACTTCCAAGATTTCTCCATTTCTCATTTGCCGTAATGCTTTTTTGGCTTCTGCAACTGGAATGGGACAATGAAAACCGATGACATTAAGTCTATGCGTAGGTTTATTTTGCGCATCAACGCCAACCTGTAAGACTTCCTCCACATTACTCCGATATCACTTCATGTTTTCAACGCATCCATTGAATGAAATTACAATAATTGTAAATTAATTAGTTTAATGTTCAAACCTCACTTTGATGTGTAATGAGTGTTTGACTTGATTTATGGGAAGCACAGCGACCCCACCTAAGGACCTCTCTTGGAAAGAGGTTGCTCAATTGGGATTAGTATATGCTAAAATCCCTATCGCTCTATTAATAGTTGAAGCTTTTTACTGGTTTTTAACAATGCCAACAGATACTCTAGTGCCTCTTCAAGTAAGTGAAGCGTGGCTATGGAATGAAATCGGAAATGCGTTGTTCGGTGCTGGCTCACACACACTTTCAACAAATAACGGTTGGCTAACTCGTATTGAATTTAATCATCCAAGTTTCCCAGGTGCAATGAATACTGTATCACTTTATGTTTCAGATGAATGTGCTGGAGTTCATGAAATGATTTTCATTTCGACTTTAGTGGTAATGACAGATGGCGTTTCTCAGAAACTAAAAATAAAAGCCATCGTAGTGATGTGTACATTGGTATACATATTGAATTTAGCACGATTAGTTGTTTTTTATCCGATCGCATTAGAAGATTGCTTGGCAAACCCTGACCAAGCATCTTGCCTATACGGTATGTGGAGTTTCCACACCGCCGTCTATGAATGGGGGTTCTTGCTAGTTTTGATCTCAATGTGGGTACTTTGGTTTTGGAAGGTCGGTGGTCCTTCAAGAGCAATGGATAAGAGTCTGGCTGGTGCCGACAAATGGAGAATTATTATTAGAAAGAAATGGAATTACAAGCACATCGTTGCAATTGTTTTAGCAGTTATATTCATTATTTCAGCTGCCTACAATGTAACTTCCAATGAAGAAGCAATGAGTGCAAAAGAAACATTGGACGATTGTGAATTATGGAATTCGATTAGCGCACAATGCGGTAATGCAAGGAATAGATGGGATGACGCAATTGGTTATGCTTGGTCTCTCGCTGCACTGGCAATGGTTGTTGCTGCAATGACTACATTTACAATTGAAAAGCCAAATAGCGATGGGAAATGGCCATCAGAGGTTGAAAGACTGGCTAAGGAACAAGATCGGCTAGAATTACTCAAAGAACAAGAATTAGAGTCTGTAATCCTAGAACAAAAAAGGAAAAAAGCGCTTAAGAAATCTGGTTCTTGGAAAAAACGCCGTAGCCTCAATGGAACTGAAGAAGAATAAACAAAAGAAGAGATAATGATAACTGACCGGTGTTCCATTTATTAGAGGAAACTTCTACCACCGACTGGTATTATGATGGAACCGGATGATAAAACCTCTACAGAAGAGCAAAATCAATTTTGGGGTTCTGTACCGGAACCAGGATTAGAAACCACCCCCAAGCAGAACAATTACCGTTGGCTCCTGTTAATCAACCAGAATCACAATTAGTTTCTACACCACAGGCACAAATCGTTGGCGATTTAGGGCAACAGCCAACGTCCCACTTTTCTGCAACAGTTAGTAACTCTGCTCAAAGTGGCTACAATGTCTCTTCTCCCTCAATTACTTCCGATTATGATATGTCTGAAAAGAAGAAAGGTATGAATTGGGGCCAATTCGCAATTGGTTTTTTTGCACCCATTGTTGTCGTGATGTTATTGACAGGTATTTCCTCTTTCGATAATGTATATGACGAAAGATGGGACGAAGTGTATCAAATAGAGATGATTACTATATTTTCTGATAACGGTACATTCACGCATACTTTTGGTGAGGAATTTACAGATAATGGTAGATTTGAAGTAAACTGGTGTAGTTCAATGGGTGCATACGAAGAGTATACGTACAATTGTGATTGGAACTCTGGAAGAAGTGAGAATCGAAATATTTTTGAAACAAATAATGACGATTGGGGAAATGAAGTGGTGGTGGGAGAATATTCTAGTAAAAACTACACCATTTGGTTTAGCACGGACTCGCATAATATCAGTGAAATGGATTTTGAGTTCGAATTTTATGATAGAGAACTTCAAGAGGAATTAGATAGAACGAATCCGGATGGAGGCGGTTTCATGGATGACGCTTTTTGTTTACTGCCACTAGTAGGGATTGTAGCAATTATAATTTCTTTTGCTAGAGGAAATAAGTCATTAGGTTATGGACTGATTACTTCAGCATCAATTCCATTTGTTTTGGGTGCCTTTTTCTTCATCCTATTGATGATGTTTGGATTTTAATCCAAAGTACTCAGATAATAGATACTGATACAATTTGTCCAGACATCTCTCTCTTTTCTAGAGCTTTTATTGCAAGACCAATTTTACTAGTGTGGATACTGATAAATGTTTTTTGCTCCTCGAAGGAAACATCACCGATTGCCATTTCATCACAATTTAACGCCTTGATGAACCAATTTGAAACTGTTCTTGAAGAACCAGCAACTTTCCGAGGAATGTCCAAAGACAAAGTTACGAATCCGAAAACATTAGCATTCTCTCCGTAATCATCTTGCTTTTTGACTGGATCTATATCCATACCTTGCGGAAGGTCTGGCGCTTCAGTCTCGACAATATTTAATCCGTATGTAGCAATGATTTTATTCAATTGCGCTGAATCATCTCTTGATACAAGGCTCCATGCCTCTCCCTTTCGTCCAATTCTACCGGTTCTACCAACTCTATGTATAAAGGAATCAATATCATCAGGAATATCGTAATTGATAACCATTGTAATACCATCAACATCTATTCCACGTGATGCAACATCTGTAGCAACAATAGTTTTGAATTGCCCATCCTTGAATTTATCTAAAACCTTCTCTCTTTGGTTTTGATTCAAATCCCCATGTAATCCTGCAACATCAAATCCATACTTGGAAAGTCTTTGAACAGCCAAATCGACCATTCTTTTTGTGTTGCAGAAGATGATTGTTTGTCCATCTTCATTTTTGGTTAGAAGGCGTCCTGCAACCCACAACTTATTGGCTCGACCAATACTCACCATATACATGTCAATTGGAGGGATGTCTAATTCCTCAACATTGGTCAATACGAATTCAGGTTCATTCATGAATTCATTGGCTTCATCAATAATCTCTTGCGGGAATGTTGCTGAAAAGAGTAAGGTCTGTTGACGAGAAGTCATTTTTTCGATAACCCACATGATGTCAGGGAAGAATCCCATATCCAGCATTCGATCTGCCTCATCGAGACAAAACAAAGTTGGGCTTGACAAATCAATATGTCCTCGTTCGGACATATCCATTACCCTTCCTGGAGTTCCAACAATAATATCGACGCCATCTTGTAATGCTCTAGCCTGCTTTTCTAAGTCGGTTCCACCATAGACTGTAAGAATTGTAAGTCCAGAATCTCCTTGAACTATTTTCATCTCCTCAGCAACTTGATTTGCTAATTCCCTTGTAGGAGTTAATATCAGAGCCTGCAGTTTACCACTTGCAGTACACTTGCTAATGATTGGAATTCCAAAAGCCCCGGTTTTACCTGAACCTGTTCTTGCTTGACCGATAACATCTCTGCCACTAAGAGCCAATGGGATAGTGTCTTTTTGAACTGGAGTTGAATACTCCCAACCAAGTTCTTCTATTCCATTTAGGATGCCTTGGGGTAAGTCCCAATCAGTGAATCGTGTGGTTGTGAACATATTATTGACTCTCCGTTTCTATTGGGTTGGACCCTCTACGGAATGAGAGCCCTTGACACTAAATCAGTAATTGTCCGCTTCTGCGATTTCCTTTTGTAAATCGCCCATCCAATATTTCAAAGCATTTTCTTTGTTCATTGGGCGGCGTGTTTGGCGAACATGCTCAAGAATGTATTGTCTAAATTTCAAAGACTTATTTCGGTTGACACCCTTAGGAGTCATACCATCCCATAGTCTGTCAAATTGCTCTTCTTTGTCGTTGAACGGAGAATCACTCATGATAACACACCTCTTTAGTAATCGGCCCACTGACCTCCCCCTCTTAATGATGCCGCATTTTCCGAGGAGTAAAGGAAACACTGTGAGCCAAAAAATGCTTAACTTTCACCTAGAAATCATCATCATCATCTGAATCTAAATCATCTCCGAAGTCATCCTCATAGCCATAGACTTCATCTTGTGAATATGAACGATATGCATTTTTCCTTTCGGCTTCCTTTTTCTTTATCTGCTCATTCATTGCGATCATTTTCTGAACTCTTTCAGTGTCCGTTAAAAGATGATCTGGTTTCTCACTAATATCTTCCGATAGACTTTTTCTATCTGAAGGAAGAGGGTCCAATCCGAACTTTTTACCCTGTGATTCAGCAATTTCACGATCCAATTGAGGAACTGGTATTGCAGCCGCAAGGAATCGATTCTTTTGAGCTTCAGTGCCTTCAATTTCTACATCGAACACCATTTCTTTCAGGCTTTTAATTAGTCCACTATCAGTCTCAGTGCGAAGCAATTCATCAGCCGTCACGCGTAGAACATCTTCACTTAGCAGGCGTGGTAGCAAATTGATACACGCTGTGCGAACTTGCAAATCCTTGCTCCTAGTTCCAGAAAGTACAATATTTTGTGCTCTACCATTGTCTTTATCCAATTTTTGAATTGCTTTAATTGCTGAAATACGGACTTGCGAATCGACATCTACCATTGCCCGTTCAGCGAATAATGTCGCAACTCGAGGATCTTTATTAGCCAGAGTTGGCAATGTTTTTGCAGCAATTCTGCGAACTTCATTGCATTCATCATTAAGTGCCCAGGAAACTAAATCCCATGCTGAAGAATCGCCTTTCCGCAGTACCTTTCTTAGTAATTTAGCCGCCTTTATTCTGTATTCTTTATCAGGTTCAAGCAGCAAACGATCAATGTGTAAACAAACAACTTCCGGCCAAGTATCCGCAAGACCTTTCAATGCATCCCAAGCATTATCTTGTCGGAACTTTATAGGAGAACGCAATTCATTTACTAGTATTGTTTCAATACCAGAAGGGAAGACTGGGGCAGATATTGAAAGCGCTTTACTCGCAGCCTTACTAACATCAATATTCTCATCATCAAGAAGAACGCTCAACCAGTCAAACAACTCGTCGGACTTCTGAATTGCAACTTCGGGTAATGCCTCTAAGGCAGCAACTCGAATCGCAGGGTCGTCGTTTTGAAGTGAAGATAGTAGAACTTTATGGGCTTCTGTTGAAGCAAATCCTTTCAGCCTTTGTAATGCTCTAACACCGTCTACTTGCGTCAAATGATAATCTCTTTCTGTCCAAACAGACTTTGCTGATTCAATTTCTCCTTTAGCCAACGGAATAATATCCTGCTTTCGCAAACCTTGCCACGGACCTCTTTCAGTCTTGTCATTGATATTAGTCTTGGTTTTTTCCTCGCTACCCACACTGATGGGCAATCCAGTTCGAGGGTCTCTTGCAATGTATTCACGTGACAATTTCAATACCCCTATGACGCCCGCATATACACCATAGACATGAACCTATGGCAGTATTGTTCTAATCCCATTGAGCACAGTAATATGTATTCCACCATACTTTAAGTCTAATATGGCCTTTTCACGCTTATTTCTATGCATCGTTCAACAACTTAATTGAAGCAGGTGCTAGCCCCCATATCATGGATAGTCGTTCGGTCAGGCAAAATGGTATTGTTTTAATTCTATTAATGACACTATTAACCTCATCTTGGTCTGCAATGATTACATCAAATGATCCACAAATTACTGTTGATGAATCGGTGAAATTCATTTCCCATTCAAATAATGATTTCAATTCTAGTAATGGTTTTCTTTTTGAGAATACTACGGTTATTAATTCCACTGGAGAAGCAAAATTAACTCGCCCTGATATTCAATGGGGAGCTACAAATGCTAATGGGTTAATGTCCACACGTACTGGTGCGTGCACCGAATACCTTGAGCAAACAAACGAAATTTGGTTAATGGGTGGCCGTATGGACCCGAGTCCAATAGTAAATAACGATGAAGGACCAACTTCTGCAGTAGAAATATTTGATGTTTCAACGGGCACATGGAGTTTTTCTAGTTCAATGCTAAATCAAACTCAACAATATGCCGGTTGCGCACAAATTGGTGGAAAATTATACCTGGCGGGAGATTATCACCCTACTGCAAGCCCCGAAATAAGGTCACAAGGACTGCTACAGAGTTTTGACTTGAATACTGGTAATTGGACAATGATGACTTCAATGCCGTCGGGTAAAGAAGTTGGATTAGCAGGAGTTGATGCACTCGACGGGTATCTCTATGTTGCTGGAGGAGTCAATAGGCAGAGTCGTAATGACCTGACGGATAATTTATTGCGTTACGACCCTGTAACCGATAGTTGGACCCAATTATCGAGTATGAATTATGTAAGACACTCTTTTACTTTGACCGCCTTTCACGGAAAATTATACGCCCTTGGAGGAGTTTCCAAAGAAATAGATCCACTTACTAATTATTCTGAAATCCTTGATTCCAACCGTACTGAAGTTTACGACCCCGCGACCGATATTTGGACTAATTTGAGTGACTTACCGATCTCACTGGCCGCACATGCTGCAACTGTATTCAATGATGAAATTGTACTGATAGGTGGCTACGAAGATCAGGGTTGGAGTGGAGTGGCCAGCAAAAAAATGTATGGATATCACCCACTAGACCAAACTTGGAGATTGTTGCATACATTACCTATCGGAATATATGATTCAACTATAGCTTCTGGCGGTGGTACAATCATGTATGCAACAGGAGATTCCTCTGGTACAAGATTCACACAATGGAATGCGTTTTATCTCGCAGCTACTGAATACTTTGAAAATCCAAATGAGCATGAGGGATGGATTACCTCCCTGCCTGTTGATTTGAGATACTCATCGCAGGGTACTGCCACTCCGATGTGGATGACATTGGATGGTAATACCCCGTATGGCACTAATTTACAAATGCAGTACAAATCTGGCTCAGATGCAGTTTCTGTAGGTATTAATGATTGGCAACCGATAGGAGCAAATGCAAGTATTCCTCAATTCGTTGGGATTGGAAACCACTCACTTAGCAGTCTTAGTGAAGATACTTCTTTTATGCAGTATAGAATAAAATATACAACCACTGCTATGCAAAATTGGTCGACTCCAAATTTAGATAATGTGGAAATAATTAGTGAAAATGCTGCAATCACTTCATCAATACCAAATACTATGCATCCAAATGCTGCCCCTGTTTCCTTCTCAACACATCATTATGCATATTCTAATTCGGCGCAATATCAATTATCAATTGTTTCAGCAAACTCTCAAGGATTCAAGGAAACAGCATCCCAATGGACCACAATAACTTGGTCAAAGGATAGCAATTCCTTCACTGTAAGTGATCCTGATTCAATGTTAATCACTTCGCAGACATCTGTTCAAGATGGTTTGATTAATCAAGATGGTCAGTTAATGGATTGGCAATTCTCCTTATCCGAGGGGCTCGCTACTGACTATCTTCTAATGCAGGTTAAAACTGTAGGATTGAGGAATACAACATATACACATCCAACCCCTATTACCATTGATAAAGAAGTAGATGTAGGAATAAAATCTATTACAGCCAATTTTACTAGTCAAGGTAATTACACACTTCAAGAAAATGAAATAGTTCCAGAATTAACCAAACTAAATTTGGTTGTTGAGAATTATTTCACAACATCTAGAAATCAATTATTATCTGGAACAATACAGGCACGCGTACATTTGGATATAATAGAATTCAATCAAACAGAAGACGGTAATGATGTTTGGGCTAATGCTACAACCGGATGGTTCTCACTCAAAATTGGTCAAGAAACAAATATTGAATATACTCTTCCAGAAAATGTCTCAGGAGAAGCAAGTATTTGGATTGAAGCAACAACTATGGATAATTTAATCTTGAACGTTGATGAAACCCCACACAATTTTATTCTAAATATTGAAGTTCCAATAATGCTATCCACTACAATTACTGATGGAGGATACATCAATAAAGATGCCAACCGATTGTACGGCATACAAATCTATAATGTTGGCGGATTCACCAATAATACAACACAAATGTCAGTGTGGGTTGAAAATAGAGATGATGGTTATAATGGCAATCCCTTGGATGGAATTGCCCAGATTGGTGAATATCAACAGCGAAATTTCTCTATTGTAAATTCAGCCAATATTTGGTACCTAAATATGACTGTTAATGATTCGGGGAATGAAGATCATCAAATTGTTCGCACCATGCTTAGTGGAACGGATGTATCTAACCATTCATTACCAGTTATTTCCGCAGAGAATGGAATTTCTTGGTGGATTAGTCGCGACCCTCAAAAGGCAATTATTACTGATATTAGCCCACTTGGTGAAATAATCCCCAACAGTGGACAAAGGCTTGAACCTACTCGTCAGATTGGCTGGAGTATTACTGCGAGCGATTCAAATGAAATGGAAGACCTTAGTGAATTCAAAATTGAATTGGGTGGAGATTCAAATCTTGGTATCAAATATTTACCACATCAAGGAATTTGTAGTTCTCTTGATGCCAGATTGTTGGTTAACTCTTCAAACTGTATCGCAACTATATCCAATGGTAAAATGACTGTAGAAATGTGGGCAACTGTTGATTGGACACTAACAACTGCGGGGTTGATAGTTGGTGAATTAGATGTCATCGTTCGAGATTATGATGGTGCAACTCGTCAATCACAACAAAATCAATGGTCTCTTGAGCGAGCATTAGATGTTCAATTTCAAAGTTTAATGGATGTAACCGGGACCGTAAATGGAACCCTTGGTGACAATCCTAAGGTGATGGCTGGGGATCTGATTGAAATTGAAGCATCGGTTAAGCACCTCATTTCTGATAAAAACTATAATGGACAGTTGGGGGTTCTCTGGTATGGAAAAATACAAAACGAGATATGGCAGGGTGGAATGACCGCAGATATTATTGATGGTCAATTGTCATTATCATTCGCAACTCCAATTGAAAGCGGGCTAATACATGATGCTAAAATTAGTATTTGGGATCCACTGGCCAGCGAGAAGTTACTTGAAATCGACCTACCAGATCTCATTGTTGATGCTGACCCACCAATGATTTTACGATCCAAATTGACAAGTGGAATTTCAAGGTATCACCTGAACAATGTGGAAATCGGTGTCAATGTGGATGAACCTCAATCTTGGAGTTCTAATTTATCTCTTACTTGTCAAGTGAGGTCAACTGAACAAAATTGGCAACCAGTCACTCTTTCCAGAGAATCAAGTACTATATTCGACGGGAAAACAATGTTTGCATTCAATTTCGACTTTAGTAGCCTAGGTGACCCTTCATTATTATCAAATCAAGCGCGAATTGCTTGCTGGGCAGATGGTTACGATGATTCTGGATGGCAACTTGATTCTGAATACGGAAATAGTGAATTATCACCGTGGCTTGAAAGCACTTTGAATAACATCGGTCCGGACTTAGAATTGGGAGAAATAAAAATATCTGGCGATACATCAGCAGGGTCTAAATTATCATTAAAAGTGCAATTAATTAATGGTGGAGAAGGTATACAACAACCGTTTAATCTTAGTATTTTCATTGTTCAAGGTGATGAGAAAACCATTGCAGGACGCCAATTATTATACGAACTTGGAGAAAATACTGCAGTTATAATGAATTCTAGAATTACTGTACCCGATGGGGAATGGACATTGCTTATTTCAGTTGATGATGAACAATTAATTTGGGAATTGGATGAAGAAAACAATATCTGGACTAAGGATTATGATGGTGCAAGTCAAGGCTTTTCAACCACAGTAATAGCACTTTCAAGTGGCGGAATAATTGCACTAATTGGGGCTTTATTATACCTCAAGAAGAGAAGTTCAGATCTAGATGAGGTTCATCAATCTGTAAATGAGAACTCAAAGGGCGAGCCCCCATCAATCGACAACAATGCTAAGCCATCTGGCGGCCCTCCAGGTAAACCAAAGCCGATGAATGGCCCTCCAGGCGCCTCTAATTCAGCGACAAGTGGCCCGTCAGTTGCAGACCCTAGCCAAGACCAAGACGTACAACCTGCTCAGCCTGAAGTTGATTTACAAGCTACTGCCACTGCACATTTCGGTGCTTTGGATTCACTTATCCCGCAAACAACGGAAACTTCTGAAACAAGTTCTGAAGAAATAGTGCAGCCGATTTCAACAGTTGTTGTTGATTGGAATGGATTGCCAAGAGGTGGCGATTATGAATATTCTTCTGACGCAACTTATTACACTGGAGAACAGTGTGGTAAATGGTTATTGAATGAAGATAAATCTTTCACACGGATTGAATGATTGAATTATCCATCCCTCAACTTTTTGAATGCCGGCTTTCCATGTAGTTCTTATGGGGAACGAGGATGTTGTGGATATCCGTACAGTTCTTGCTATTTGCTTTCGTGATGGAAAACCACTCGATGCCATAGATGTCGAACGGATGTTATCATTTGACATGGAATGGCTATCACCTGATGATGCTGAGATTGCAGTTCAATCTTTAATCTCTGCTGGTTGGTTATGCGGGGAAGAAAATGCCCTTACCCCGAGCATCAATATTTCCGGAGTCACCGCTCCATTGGGATGGTTTCCCCGCCCTAGCCGTTTGACAAATCCGGTTTCAGTAAAATTGAATGAAGAAACAAATGAAACGATAGTTTCTGAATCTGTTGATGAAGCAATTACAATTAAGGCCATGCCCACTGAGAAAATAGAAATTACTACTCAAGAAGAAAATCATGCCGATCCGAGGGTTAAATTAACCAAACGCTTGACTAAGTTTATTGCAAACACTTCTAAAATTGAAGTTGAAGAAGTTGAACGTAGAGCCAATAGGAAACATAAGGCCCTAGCAGTTGCTACCAACTGGATGTGCCTAGCCCTTGTAGCGAGAGAACAAGGTATCCAAATGCAAGAGATAGTAGACGCTCTGGCTATCAGATAAGTGCTTAAGATATTCTTTCAATTTCTTTACTACGTTCGACCAGTTCAATAAGAACTGGTAATAGAACCAGAGCAAGAATAAGAGAAAAGAAAACAGTTACGGCTGTTATCAACCCGAAATCCTGTATCACTGGCATTGGTGAAAACAATAGCACTAAGAAACCAAAGGCAGTTGTCAATGCACTCAGAATCAATGCAACTCCTGTGGTTGATAATGCTGCGCGCAAAGCTTCCCAGTGATTCTCTTGGCGTTTTAATTCAACTTCAATACGACGCCACATGTGTATTGAATAGTCGATTCCAATACCCAATGTCAAAGCGGTAACCATTACTGTTAGCACATTCCATTTCAAGCCAAGAGCGGCCATTGAACCTACTACCCACAATGCTGACAACCCAACTGGGAATAGAACGATTATCGCTGGCAGTATTCTTCTAGTCAGTATCAATAATACGGCACATGAAACTATCAAAGATATCACTGTTGATTCTAGTTGACTTTCACTTAGACCTTCCAATACTGTTTGTAAAATTACCAAATCTCCTGTGATATAGATTTGACCATGTCCACTAAGACTAGAACGAAGTGTCCCACTTTCGTCCTCTGAACCGAGCATACTCTCAAAATTATCTACTACTCTCTTTGACTGTGAGGATGTGGCTGCTTCTACGCGAACTTCATTCCTCAGATGAATGATATCCTCACCTTGAAGATTAACAGTATTCTGTACTCTCTCTAACCAAGTTTCACCACTCAAAGCATCTGCAATGGATTGGTTGACAGAAAGATTTGAAAATGCCGCCCCCAAATCAAGTTCACCATTGTGATCTTTCATGTATACATCGCCTCCAAAGACTTCCATGTTGTAGGCTTCGCCAAAGTTTGAATCTCTCAAAATAGCATCTCTTAGCACCACATATGGCCCATCATAAGAAGGAGAAGATGTTGTTCCATCTGTGCCCACTACGTCATGGTTGGATTCTAAATCTGCGTGTAAACCTCGCATTTGATTCAATAGGATATCATCATCGGGTATTATATTCTCGCCTTCCAATGGCTCCATTAAGATGTAAACCATCTTCCATCCTGCGCTATCATATGATGTCGATAATTCATCTCTAACAGACATTATAGGCATATCTGAATCAATGAAATCGGCTAGGTCAAAATCTGTTTCTAAGGTGGATGCACCTGCTATAGATAAACCTGAAATTATTATTGCAACTAAAATTACAGGAACTTGATTTTTCTGATGAATTCTTACCAAGAAATTTGTGGCAAGCGGTAAACGAATAGAATGCTTGGATGCGTTCCTCAAAGGTGCATCAAAAATAATGTGCAAAGAACCGACTATTAGGGTGGCGGATAAGAATGCACACACCACTCCTATTGCCAATGCTAGGCCAAATGTTGCCAAAGGTGGTAAAGGAGAAATAATATTTGCTAGGAATGCTGCTACGGTAGTAATTACTGCCAATGACAACGGCACACTTAGCCTAGTACAGGCACGAGACCATGCTTCTGCTGGGTCGGGATAATCCTCACGAATCGCTACATATGCTCTTTGCAAATGTATTGCATAATCTATACCCAACCCCAACACTAGAGGCGCTACTGCAACTTCGAGTGCGCTGAATTGCGCTCCCATCAAATTGAGTGTACCGTATGTCCATATCAATGCTGAAGATAATCCAATAAGCGGGAATATGACACCTCTAATAGATCTAAACGCTAACGATAATAGTATTATCACAACCAATAATGCTAAAATAATCAAGGTTGCTAAATTATCAAATGTTCCTTTGTCGATATCATAAGAAATCAAATCCAGACTAATTACGCTATATGTTAATTCTGATTGTTCGCTTAATAGTGCAAACTCATCTCTCATTTGGTCTTGAAATATTTTCCTATGTTGAGGTGGCATATCAGGATCTATTTCCAACACCCATAATGTGGATGAGGCCGTTGGTGTAGCGTCTCCGCTACCATCATCTAGATATGAACAGGTGGGTGAAATATCTAAATCCTGATGTAATAATGCCGAAGATGCATAGGTTGCAGCACTTAACAATTGGTCATCTGAAGTAAGGCGACATTCCACATCATCTTCCAAAATTAGGTCAACCATCTGATTCCAACTTTCAATATCTGCCAACTTAGTTCCATTTGCTTTTTCATTTAGGCTTATTTGAACAATACTGGGAGCAGTAGTCCATACTGGAATGTTATTGTCAACGAGTGAGTTATTATTTTGTAATTGTTCTAAATGCTGAGCCATTAATTGAAGATTCTCAATAGCGAGGATATTACCTCCATCATCAACTGTCACATGGACAAATAATGGTCTGGTTTCATTGGGGAAAAAGGCATGAATTCTATTATGCGCATCTTGGCCTTCAGAATCAGGTGCGAACTCAGATAAATCGGTTTTAAATGTGGGAGGGGAAAGAACCAGATTAGTTGCTAATGCAATTGTAAGTAGACCTGCTACGAGCAAAAATGGAATCGCACTGCGACGGAAATAATGTGACACGCTCGCCACTTTTGCCTCCATCTCATCTGTATCCATTGAATCGTCCAAAGCATGAGGGTTCAAAAGAGAGATGGTGACAAGATTATTGAAACAATTGTTTTTGACCGTTTACAATTAATTTAATAATCAAAAATGATGGTTGTAATCGGGATTGTTTAAGCATCATTCAATCCACAAGGTTCAAAGGAGAAGCCTCGTAGGCCGGATTGATTATCATGCCGGTTAAGTTACTACTCCGCGAAAAAAATGAACTACGACTTCGTATCATTGGAGAGAGCCATACTGCTCTACAGATGCTACGTGAACGAATTAACAGTCACGACAAAGTCGAATATGCAAACTACTTCCCAGGTCACCCGCAATTGGATGACCCAGAATTCTACATCCGCACAATTGGAAATAATAATGCAGAGACGATCCTCAAGGATATTGTTAAATCTCTATCTAGTGAATATGAGTCCTTAATCCTCTAAACGAGGTGATTTTTTGAGCGATAAAGATCCATTGGCACAAGCCATTGGTCTCGAAGGGTTTGCTACAAAAACTTCTGGAATTGGTGGCGTTCTTAAAGCGAGAGTCAGCGATTTTAGAGTTGACGAGATATCGTCTAGCATTAAATTAGACAACAAGGGCAGATTTACAGTTGCGAAAGTTACTTTGACAAACTGGGAGACTAATCGCTTCTGTACAAATCTTGCTAGAGAACTAAAAATTCCTCGCAATAGAATCTTTTTCGCTGGAACTAAAGACAAAAGAGCTGTTACCAGCCAACTATTTGTTATTGATGCTCCTGAAAAGAAGGTAACAGACTTAGTAATTCCAGATGTATTAATTCAGGTATTAGGTAGAACTCATCAAAAAATAGGCTTGGGTAATCACAAAGGAAATCGTTTCACTATAGTGGTCAGAGGATGTTCTAATCCAGATGGAAGCCCAATGAGTGAAAAGGATGCACTTGGTGAAATTGAGATTATCAAAAATGAAATGGCTCAAAATATTGGACCTGACTTATTCCCAAATTGGATCGGACCTCAGCGATTTGGTTCTGGCCGTCCAGTAACTGCTGAAGTTGGAAAATATGTTGTCACTGAACATTGGAAAGAGGCTGTTATGGCTTACCTTTCGATGCCAGGGTTCAATGAAAGTCCTGAAGTTGCTGCCTTTAGAGAAAATATTAGAACTAATGGTCCCAATGCAGAAGCGTTGATAGATATGCCAAAATGGCTAGGTTTTGAAAGAAATATGCTAGAACATATTGTAAAGTATCCTGAAGATTGGGTCGGGTCTTTCAAGAAACTTCCAACTAATTTACAATTGATGACCGTTCATGCAATTCAATCAGTAATTTTCAACAAATCCCTTAATGGAAGAATAAAGGCTGGTTTGCCAATATCCCTACCCATCGCTGGAGACTTGGTTGGAAGAATTGATGAAAAGGGGCAACTTAATGCAAATAGTTGCGTAATAATAGAACAGAGAACCTTGCCTCGTATCACAAGAAATTGCCAATTGGGAAGATTGACTCCTACTGGACCATTGCCTGGTAGTATTGTCAAAACTTGTCAAGGTGAAGCTGGTAAAATTGAAATGGCTGCAATAGAAGAAATGAATTTACAAGATATCTCTTGGAATGTTGAAGCGGTTTCAAGACTTTCATCGAAGGGAACTCGCCGAGCCTTAGTAACAGGCTATAGTGAATTTAGTATTGATACAGTCCCTATCGGATCTGATGACACAATGGGTGAGAAGTGGAAGGCCGGTCCAGGAGAAAATAGCCGATGGCATCCCGAAGGTGCTTGTATTCGATTCCGTTTCACACTTTCATCTGGAAGTTATGCTACAACTTTGCTAAGAGAATTCATGCAATGCCCACTTTCTCAAATTTGAGTAAGTATGGAATAATTATACAAAGTAAATACTGTTTAATAAAAACAGTACCGATATAATTGATGTAAATTGATTTAAGAAAATAATTTACTCAAATTAGTCCCATTGATAGGACTTCAATTTCTCCAACACCATGAATTTCGGACATTTGTCCTTCAAAGGCATCTGCAAGTCCTTCACCGTCGTTCATTGTAACATGAACTTGAACGAACTTTAGACCGAAAGCAAGGGGTTTTACCTCTACTTTTTGAACATCGTAGATTTCATTAGCCATCTGAGAGATTAGTACTGCGATACCATCGGCATCAACTTGCTCTACTTCGGAATCAGGATTGACCTTATAGGTCATTACTACCATACCCATTCAAATCACCTCAAGGACCTTGATGTCCACATGTCGGGCAGTTGTATAGAACGCCTTGATTTCGACATCTTGGGCTGCGGCCAATAATAGTAGGATTTGGATTAGTTTCACCATTCACAGATTGTACGATACAACCTGGGCAAGGGAATGAAGTTGAACCGGGTTCTGCCAATGGCACACCGGACGCTGTACAGTTCTTAGCTCGCTCAGTCATATTTACTCCTCAGGAACAAAGTCGCCCACGCCCTCCCCTTCTTTATGGTTGCGTGACAAAACGGCTAAAACTATCCACCAAAAACGATTATTATCTTAGCGGTCGATGACAGTTAGTCTACCATTTTTACCCGAACTAACCACAAGTTCGCCCTCTCGTTCCCGACACCAGCCAGATTCTATGCGAATGATGTCTCCGATTTGCACATTTTTTACTTGCTCATCCCATAGAACAATACCCACTAAGCCACTTTCATCCCTACCACAGGCGGCAGCAACTGGACCTGTGTAACGAGAAGTTGAAACCATCCTTCGCGGATAGACCCTAAGAACTACCAATTCGATTCTTCCAACTGCTCTATTCGCTCTTAAATCTGCGACCATTTGTCTTGCTGACATTTGGCGCATTTTCTCTTTTGGGTGTATCCTATTGATCTCAGCCATAAAAATAATGAGATATATTCAATGGTTATTAATCAAATGGATGTTTTATGCAGATAATTAGAACAGTAATGATAGCATTAAGCAAAATCAAGAACTGTAAAAGTGTTTAGTCGCTTTTCTTTTTACGAACTGAGAATGATGATTGTATGATGTCTGGTCCATCAACGATATCTTCTCCGCTGAGTTTTTTATTCAATTCTAATTCATATGTATCACTAATATTTACATCGGCGACAGCCCAAGGTTGGTATCTTCGGCAAATCAAATACACTTCGGATGAGGAGTTTCTACTTGCATGAGGAGAATGTCTCCTGACATCCTCGAAATGCGGTTTAACAGCATTTATCAATTCTTCAACACCAACTCCCTGGAATAATTTTGTTACGAAATGTCCACCTTTACACAAAAATGGTAAAGCAAAATCAAATACTTCTGTAACTAAAGTCATGGCAATTGCTTGGTCCATATCCCATTTGCCAGTAATATTTGGTGAAATATCCGAAATGATGCTGTTAAGTTGCCGACCATTTAGATATGCAAGAACTCTATCTTGTGTATGCGGATCGGTGATATCACCCACTAGAAGAACCGCTCCCTCAATCGGTTGGCAGGGGTCAAGGTCAACACCCACGACATCTCCTTCCTCACCTACAAGTTCTAATGCAACTTGCGTCCAGCCACCAGGGAAACATCCGACATCAAGAATAACGTCACCTTTGTCAATCAGCTTGAATCTTTCTTGGATTTGTTTGAGTTTAAAGGCCGAGCGAGCCCTATATCCACTGGCCTTAGCTTGACGCCTCCACGGGTCACGTTTGTGATTCTCAATCCAATGGTCAGCCATAACAACCCCTCCTGCTCAAGTTATGCTCGTCCACCCCTCTTTGATGAACTCTCCTCTCGTAGCCATCGCCAAACAAAGAGATGAAGTGGTTTGGCTTTGTGGCGGTACTTGATGGTAATCGCTTATGCTCGCTTATGCACATTTACGATTATTTCTATCATGTTAGTCGCTGTTCAGATACCAATTATTGCAAGTGGTTCAGTCGACTCACAGGTTCAAACATACAGCGTTAGTGGTGGCCGTAGTATTCTAATTGAGGAGTATACTGCAACTTGGTGTCCAAGTTGTGCTGAAATCGACCCATATTTGATGGAATTTTCATACGCTCATGGCCCTAGAGTTGCCATGGTCGCTTATCACCCAAGCGATGGTGTGGATGCATTCCAACCACTTGCGGCTCAAAATAGAATAGACAGACTATTGATTACCCATCCAGGAATTGGCTCAACTCCAACATTTATCGTAGAGGCAGGACCTCTTCGAATTGGACCTGATTCCTGGCCTGATGTCCTTTTAGATATTCTCAATAAAGAGGTAAAACGTCAATCTTACACGCAACTAAGACTTGATATCCAACAGAATAATGACACTTGGACTGCTACTGCAAAGGTTGTCGATAATGATTCAATCGATTACGGTCAACTAACAATTATGATAGTTCAGCATGAAAAGATAGTTCCTGAAGGATTTGACAACCCAGGTGGCCCGACAAGAGATAAAGTTCTTACCGCAATCGCTGAATGTGATATAAATAGTTCAACAATAACTTCTGAAGTGAATCTATTATCTGCGGAAACAACTTCTTGTATAGATAATTTTTCTGTAACCTTTTCCCCCGAGAATGAAGTATTCAGTGTATTGCTAATTCATGAACCGACCAATTCACAACTTGAAAATGGTTCATTAGGGACTTTTGGTGTTGTTGAATTTAAGAGCAAAGCCGCCCCAGTTGCTCAAAGTAACGTTGATATTTCGCTATTGATTTTTGCTTTTGTATTCATTGGTTGCGCATTGATATTCAATGTTAGAAAGAAAAAGTGATTGCGAGTTGCACCATTCCCACCTTATTACGGTAATGTGTGCCGGATAAAGGCGGAGGGCGATGCATTTCACCGTATAGTTGATAAGTGTGGTTGCTGATTATAATACATGGAAGAAACATGGGAAGATATAGCATGGGAGGGGTTGACTCCTCCAAAGGAATGGGCAGTCGAATACATCGCTTTAGTAGGTGGAGAAAAAATCTATCACCTCTCTATATTGTATGGAGAGGACCACCAAGATGTTCAAAGAAGCCTTCTCAATGAACTAAGAATAGCATACCCTGGCAGTGACCGAATTGATGTTACTGTCCTTCGTATGGAAGAAACAGTTCTCGAAACTGATGCTTTACACTTTGGCGGAGATTGTATCCCTTGATTCACTGTTTGTGCCATTCGCCAGAATCATAGAGTTTACCCATTTGCCAGAAGCCGTAAATCAAAAGAAGATTTCCCATGTGCGCAGCAGTACAATAGGGGCAGATCTTGCCCATTTGATATTCAGCATACATAAGCCAAATTATTGCGAAGATGCCTGCCGTTGAAGCCATAAATCCTAACTTGATGTTTGAACCGACCCATTCTGCATTGGGTTCTTTGTTGATGCTCATCAAGATCCATAAGAAAAAGGTGTAGACAATAATCCCTAGCCAAGCCCAACTAATGCCAATCATTGGCACTTTATTATAATCGTCATTACCAATGACATCATCACAGGAAAAAATGCTGTTGACTGCACAGAAACCTGCCCCTTCTGAGATTGTATTAGATATCCATAGCGTCATAGAAGAAATTATAAATCCAGATAATGCAATTAGAAGAGAGCCCATTAGAAGTCTTCCTCTCAATGTTTTCAAAGATGGAAACTTGTCAGACATTGAAGCCGATAACGATTCACCCATAGGCGAGATTAGAAGAAATCCTAATACCATTGGAATTACCATTACGGCCAATATTGTATTTGAATCAAATAGTTCCATTCACTCGCCTCCTTGAGCGTTGATTTGAGGATGGAGTGCTACGATATATTCATCGTAAACGATTCTATAGATGGCCTGAGGAAATGTTTCATCTGATTCATGACTTGCCCAAGCAACTATTCCATCCGGTCGTATCAAGAAATATGTAGGTGTACCGCCGACATCCCATTTGTTCATGTTAGATTTATCCAAATCGTCGACAAATGGAATTGCAAATGCTGCTCCTTCTCTTGTTGAACAATCGTCGTTACCAGAATTGCACATCTCTCCCGTAGTTTTGTCTCTAAACGCCATTATTTCTTCCCGAGATGAATCATGACCCTTTAGTCCAGTAAGTTCCGCTGCACTGGCAATGAAGTTGATATGCGGTCCGTCCCAGTTCGGATTCTCGGGTGTAAAGTATTGTGATCCTTCTTGATATTCCGCTATCGAATTGAAACAATAAGGGCAATCAGTATCCAAAAATTCAATCATTACCCATTGACTTCCAGTAGTATTGTTATTTTCTAAACTCCAATCATAATCATAATATGCCTGTAAGTCAAAATCCTCCCATCCACTTCCATTGTATGCCTTTCCAGTGATATTAGGTGCCCGGTCTCCCTCTTTTGTACCAGTTATAATAGGGCTTGTGGTCAAACTAATCACCATAATTGTGGCTATGAATATCGCAATCACAGTTAAACCTGTATCAATTCTTGCATCGCCATTAACATCATATTTTATTTTCATTTTATCCACCTTCTCTTAGTTTTGCACTTACAAACCAATTTCTTCAATCAGTGCACGTGCCGTATGCCTTATCGCATCTTCGGAATTATAATTTACATCAAAGCCGATTGCCAACATTTTGTCGATTGCCAACATTGCTCTAGGAACATCTCCTGCCCAGCCTCGGTCTCCACCAGTATATTCTATTGAAGCGCCTTCACAACCAGTCTCTTCGACCACAATTTCTGCAATTCTTTTTACAGATGCAGTATCATGGCTACCAAGATTGAACAGATTTAATTGCTGGTCGGTATTATTCATCACATGTAAGATTCCATCGACACAATCGCCAACTTCCATGTAGGATTTTTCTTGTAATCCATTACCAAGTACTTCTAATCGGGAAGGGTCTGCCTTTAGTTTATGAATGAAATCAAAGATTACACCATGCGTACCTCTAGTTCCAATGATGTTAGCAAAGCGGAAAATCCAAGCCTGTAAACCGAACGTTCCAACCCAGCTTGAAATTAATCCTTCACCCGCTTGTTTACTTGCACCATATAGTGAAATTGGCAAACATGGACCGTGGTTTTCGGGAGTTGGCATTGGAGCATCTTCTCCATATACTACTGAAGAGGAGGCAAAGGCAATCTTCTTTACTCCGTTAATGCGCATGGCCTCAACAATGTTGTAAGTAGCAATAGTTCCTTGCTTCAAATCAGTATCAGTGATTTTTGTTCCTAATCTAATATCTGGATTTGCTGCTAAGTGGAATACGCATTCGATCTCCTTCATTGCAGAGAGAACATCCTGATAATTTGTGACATCTCCTTTAACCAATGAGACCTTGCCTGAATCGAGATGGTTTTGGATGAAACCAAGATTGCCACTCGACAAGTTATCAAGGACTACCACAGTGTCACCTCTGGAAACTAATCTGTCAATTAAGTGAGAACCGATGAATCCTGCCCCACCGGTAACTAACGCTCGCATGGTCATTCCTCGCTCCCCCCTATGTATGAGTGTTTTCAAATCATGACCTGTCCTGATTTACAACAATTGATTAGTATTATGTGCATTGAGGTGATTCGTTGAAGTTACCGTGCAACAGAAATGTGCATGGATGATGTGTAAACATGGTAAAAAAAACTGAAACAAAGAAGACTGAAACTGAGAACGAAGAATACACTGGTAACAGTGCGCTGATAGGATATGTTAGGCGAAGTAATGCGGGTGGTGCTTTAAAATTAAGCATCAATACGAGTGCTTTTGCAGATTGCTCAACCTATGTGACAAGTGATGGCCAGGCCTATGTGCCGCTGATCATTTCATTGAGTGCTTTAAACAAAGTATTGAATGGTGAAAGAGCTGTTACAACTGTATCTCAAATGCAGGGCTAATAGTCGGATTAAGATCCCATTATCAAATATCGAGATAAGTTTCAATGCGTTGAAAGTCACCTTGCCAATAGCGAGGTTCTGCTCATCAATTTTCTGAGGAATTTTGTTGAGCCCACTATCAATTACAATAAATAAAAATGAGAATTGCCCTACTACGCATCCAGTTATAATGTGAGAATAACTACGAATTTATCAAATAGTGCTAAATATGGGCGAAAAGTAGATACAAGTAGTGAATACTATGTCTTCGGCTACTGCAGAGACTAAACCATTCATTATCGCAGGCATGCCAATGTACAATGAAGAAGAGACCATTGGAACTGTTGTTACTATGGCACTGCGATATGTTGATGTCGTTATTTGCATCGATGATGGGTCCTCTGATTCCAGTGCAAAAATCGCTGAAACATGTGGAGCAATTGTACACCGCCACAGAGTTAATCGCGGATATGGCGGTGCATTACAGAGTCTATTTCAAAAAGCAAGAGCAATGAATGCTGACGCCTTAGTAGTCCTAGATTCGGATGGCCAACATGAAACTTCTGATATCCCCCACTTATTGAAGCCAATAATTGATGGAGAAGTTGACTTTACAATTGGTTCTAGATTCATTAATGGCGGTGGCGGAACTGATATGCCGGCATATCGCCGATTGGGAATTAAAGTGATTACTGCCGCTTCTAATCTATCCAGTGATTTGGGAATCAAAGATACTCAATCCGGATTTAGAGCATTCTCAAAAACAGCCCTAGACCGTTTGAGGTTTGATTCGGAGGGAATGGAATTATCACTTGAAATGTTAGAGGATGCTCATGATAAGAATTTACTGATCAAGGAGATTCCAACTGTCATCAGATATGATGTACCGAAAGGAAGTCACTTCACAGCTGTATCACATGGATTCACTGTACTAACTTGGGCAATGTTATCTCTTTCACAAAAGAAACCACTGCTCGTTCTTGGAATACCTGGAATGGGATTACTTGCAACTGGTGCGGCAATGGGACTAAACACTGCTAGAGGATTTTCTACTCAATTTGACAGTATTATCGGGCCTGGACTTTCCGCTATTTGGATTGGAGTACTAGGATTATCACTAATGGCTACCGGACTTGTACTACAGAGTGCACGTGGATTCTTGCGACATTTGCTCGTTAGAGAATTTGGCTTAGACTGATTGTTTAGCACTCTTTATTGAGAATGATTCATGAGCGGTTTATGTCTCGCATTATCTATGGGAACCTTATCCGATGATGACCAAGGCGATAATGTCCTTGAATTATCAACGCTTGGAAGGGTTCAGTCAGCGCTTGCAAATGGTACAATGCGCAGACTTGATGACATGTATTCAACTGTTCTTGCAAGTCCTATGACAGTTCTTGTTCTATTACTGATAATAACTGCATTTTTTGCTCAACAGGGATTAGATTTTCAAGACCAAATTGAGGATGATGTTGAGATATTTTTACCCGAAGGTGCACCATCAACAAAATTACTATTGGAAGTGGAGAAGGAATGGTCTACTGATATTGCCATAATATATATCCAGACTCCTAATGCCTTTAGTACAAGCAATATTGAGAATATAACTTCTGAAAGTTATCTTCGCGAAATAAGTTGGGTTGAGGGTGACGACCACAACATAGGTGGAGATTCAACAGGCAGAGGAATTGATTATGATAAAATTGATCACGGTGAAAATGATGGTGTTATGTGGATTATATCTCCTGCTCAAGTGATAAAAGAAATCAATTCTGCAGATGGTCGCTTTAACAATTCGATATGTACACATGGGATTAACACAAGAATACCAATTCAAATCGATTGTAATCTCCCAGGTGGTGGCGAATATGCAATACCTGACCAAACAAGAATCGATCAGATTATTGAGGAATCGAACGGAGGTTTCGATGCACTCTTCAAGGACACTAACGACATGGACCCAACTGTTGATTCTGATGGTGATGGCAATTATACCAATGACCAAGATGGTGATGGGATATGGGATACTGCGGCTATTATAATTGGAATGCATTCCAATCCAAAAGTAACTAATGAGTACGCTAATTTTGACGAATTACATGCTCATTTTCAAGATGTAATAGATGCAAGGCCTAATGATATGGCAAAAACTGAAATGACCGTTACAGGATTAACCAAAGTATTGGAAGATATTTCCGAAGAAATTTACAATGATTTACTGATGATATTACCATGGTCTGTATTCTTCACGATATTGTTCATATCAGCAATTCATCGTTCTTTGAAGGTTGTTGTCATTACCGGTACACCAATTATGATGGCTCTTGCTGTAACATTCGGAATTTCAGTGATTATGGATGTGCATCTTACACCTATGATCGTCGCAACATTCCCGATTTTAATTGGTTTAGGAGTAGATTATGCACTGCATATGGTCAATAGAACAGAAGAAGTTCGGCGCAAGAAAATTGACTCCTGTAACGATGAAAATGAAAGAAGGAGAAGGCAAGGAAAACCTCCTGAAGAAGTTCCCGATATTTGGGATGCTACTTTTTACAAGGAATGTATCTTAGAGATGGCATCATCTACTGGTGTTGCTGTTTTCTTATCTGCGATGACAACTATCATCGGTTTCTCTGTACTGATACTACCCTCAATAGTTCCAATCACCCCTATTCGTTCTGTTGGACTGACATTGGTGATAGGAATTATTTCCACATTGATATTCTCAATCATTTTGGTGCCAACATTAGCGTGGCTTACTAAATTCAATAAACGAAATAACCCTCAAGTATGGGGTGGAATTAGTAAAATTCCGATTAAAGGATTCTTGGTAATAATATTGTTAACCGGAGCAGTTACCACTCTTGGCTTACTTTCATTAGATGAGATGAATGAACCGATAACTGGCTCATCTGAAGCACCAGACGGTATTGAATCACTAGATGCGTTAGCAGAATATTCTAGACAGTTTGGTAGTGGTCAGACATCGCTATTCATCTATCATGCTGAGGATAGAACCCATGATAACAATACAGATCAGATAAGAGATTTACCTGTATTGGATTCGATTGATTTACTTGAAAGCCGCATAGATGCGATTGATTCAACCAACACAACAAGTATTATCACATTCCTAAGAACAATACCCGCTACAATCACTCTAACCGATGGAGTGACCTTGTATGAGGGGAGTCTTTGGGATTTGCTTCATGAACCTTGCTGGGAGAGTAATGACCCAATAGAGTGCAATGTGTGGCTAGGATTGGAATTAACTGGTCCTGAAGGTCGTAAAGGGCTGAGGAAGGATATGGTAAATGTCGTTTTTGATACACTGACGGATGAAGTGAAATCAATGCTTCTTAATGAAGATGGAACTAAGGCTATCGTCTATGTCACACAGCCGTATATGAATCTCAATGTCGCTGGTAAACTAAGAGACGAAATAGATGGAATGCTGTCTGAAGAGCAAGCCTTGGAAGGTACACGAACTTCATTGCTTACAGGTGGGCTTCCGGTCTCACTTGACATCAATAAGGGCATACATGATACCCAAAATCAAACAACCTTCATCACATTGATCATCCTCACCATAGTATTGTGCTTTGTCTTCAAATCTATACGACTAGGATTATATTCTATGATTCCAGTTGCAGTAGTCATCTTATGGCAACCATTACTGATGCAAAACCCAGATGTCAGCATCAATATCTTTACGGTAATGATAGGCACTATCGTGTTTGGAATCGGTGTTGATGATTCTATTCACGTAATGCATAGAATACTAGAGGAGGGTGAGACTCCTAATGGAATCGCTACTTCTATAGAAGAAACTGGTCAGACCATATTTGAGACTACTTTTACTACGGTAGCAGGTATATCTGCTGGATTCTTAGCAGCTTTCCCAGGTCTTGAAAACTTCTTCATGATAATGTGCATGCTAATTTTCTTCGCTTTCCTTACCAGCGCATTCTTACTTCCGGCAATATTCACCCTAGAACATTCTATCAGAGCAAAAATACGGGGTGAAGGAAGTTGGGTAGATTTCGGAGATGGAATCTCTCTAGCAAGTGAATTGTCAATGAATCCTTTAGATGCATTACTAGAAGACTAGGGGGAGGGAGAAGGGAGTAAGCCCCTTTCTGTTACCTTTCGGCGACCACATTCAACTAAGCGTCCTACCTGCTACAGAGCGTGCAGCTCTATCGTAGCTGTTTGGACTTGCTCCAGTGGGGTTGTTCGTCTCATCGACAACAAGGCAATCTCTGTCTTCCAACATCATTGTACACACCCTGTATCGTTCGTTTCTGCAGCATTAACCTAAACATCTCTGTTTTTTCACTTCTGCGAACCACTTGCACTTTGGAGAGGGGACTTTCCTCAGAGTCTAGCTCTGTCAGCGGTCCTCCTTCTCCCTCCAAGCAATGCTTCTACATCACTCATTTCAACTTCTCGCAAATCACAAAGCGAAAAATTGCTGCTAAAACATGCTTAAGCGTACGGATTTTCGCCAGGCGAACTACCCTCATGCAGACCAGAATATTGTTCTTGGCCAGTTACTTCTTGTTCGTTTTGCTTTTTTGTTTTAGCAAATTGTTTTATGCTCGGTAGTGATTTCTCTGCTCTATTTTGCTTCGAAGGGTTGAACTTACGTTTAGAATTGTTATTATCTTTCAATCCGTATGCGATCAGCCCAACTAGTGATGCTGATAATAATATAATTATTATTAATAGAATTGGATTGATTTCACCAATACTGGCAAAAGCACCTTCAGATTTTGCCGCATCGATGTGAACGCTTGCAGTTTGTGTACTTGGCCCATTGACAATATGGAATTCAATCCACATTGTCCCTACGCGGTCTGGTGTCCATTGATGAGTATAAGCGATGTTTCCACCTGCTTCGAGAGTTATTTCTCTAGCATCTAAACGAGTTCTTGCCCCATTACTCTCAACTAATTCTAGCACCAATTGAGCACTACCTGCTGCTTTACCATCATTACTTATCAAGACCGCCAAATCTACTTGCTCATTGGCATGCAATTCCTTGCTAGGCGTCATTTGCGGAGTAGAGAATGAATAATGGGCAATCCTTTGTTCAATAATCCAAACCGATAATGGAGCATCAATATCATTGAATGTCTTAGAGATTTCATGTCTCGCTTTATCAGCCCCTGTCACCCAAATTCTCAATTCTAAGTTTTGAGCCCGCAATTCTTGACTTAATTCTGCACCTAGGTCTAGTTGTGCTTTACAAGGTATAGATTCTCCAACCGATTTACCACCTAGTATGTTTAATGGGCGAGTACCATTGGCAACCGAGTCAACATTCAGTCCAAGGCCTGCAGGATATATTGCCCAATTGAGGATAAGTGATTGTGCATCTAATTGCTCATCTTCAGAAATAATGATTTCAAAGGTTAAATCTTCCCAATCTTTTTCATTTATCACGCTATTATGAACTGGACTTTTGACACTGATAATTTTAGGAGAAACCTCATCGATAATAAACCAGCCAAAAGGAGTCTGAGGACCTTTGTCAATGGCACCATTCGGTGGATCAAATATTGTACCAGTTAATGCATATGTTCCAGGTTCCAAAGGTGAGATTAATACCCCTGAGAATTCACCGCCAACATATTCAATTTCAACATCGTTATCTGAGATTGAAAACATCAAATCAAGCGGTTGTGCTACATTTCTACCGCTACGGTACCAATCAATTTCACCAGAAATACCAATATCGGTTCTTGGTGTGATCCATTCTGCTAATCCTTCGATTACTTCACCACCGGTTGATAGCGCTAATTCATCTCTTTCAATAAGCAATTCACCTGAGAACTTCCAATCTAAACTAGATAAATCAAAATTATTTGACTGACCTTGATAATCTCGTAGCATCAAGTGGGGTCTCCTTAACTGACTTACATCCGGATTGAAACCCCACTCCAAAGAGAAGTTAATAGTGAACAATCCCTCTGGAGAAAATACATTAGAAGAATCCAGTGGAATCAACTGACATGATTCAATATTGAGATATATTTCTGATGAATAACAAGTTTGGTTGGAGCCAAACCAAATTATTTCAACTCTATCAATAGTATTACCTGATAGTGCCAAATTGATTTCTGAAACATCACTAATGCCATTACTGTCCCATATTGAAACTTCAATAATATTTGACTCTCCTGGATGTATCCAGACATTTTCACCCAAACCCCAATCATTTACATTTGAACCTAGACTTGGTGCGCCATCACTTCTTAACTGTACGTTGAACAATGGTTCCTGATATGAACCTGAATTAGCCAACATGTTTCCTGCAGGGTCAGCAATCTCCAGCCATGCAGAGAAATACGAGCCATCGGGTGCAAGAGAATTATCCATCTCCAATGTATAATCTGCTTGAAGATGTGTCAAATTCATCGGTATAATCAAGTCCTTAATGACAACCTCACTTTCATCCATTAAACCATCCATATTGGCATCGTCTAACCAAGATCTCCACAGATGTGTCTTTGCATGACTTGGTAATACTGGCCTGTCGGCTATTTGGAAATTGAATTCATTTATTGGAGAGATGTCACGATGATCAAATTGTTCAACATCCATAGAGATCAGTGCTGGTGCTACTGTATCGAATTCAAATGTCAAGTTATTATCGGTTTCATATCCAATCCCTTGCCCTTTAAGAGGTTCAAGAACAATTTCTAAATCCACTGAACTTCTACCTGTTGGTATCGAATATGGTAATGAAACTATTCCGTTCACAATCATGGATGAAGTGGCTACTTCCACGCCATCTTCAAGCAATCTAACCAAGGTTTGCCCAGGACGGGGTGATGGGCTCATCCAAACATTTTCAAAGCCCAATACGGCTTCAATAATTACTTCTTGGCCTGGATGGAGGTATGGTGAAGATTCAGTTGAATGTACCCCTTTTGAAGAAACAACTGACCAAGATTTTAGTGTCACATCGTTTTCAACTCCTGCTGAATCACCAAGGCCAAAGTCCTCGTTTACTGGAATCATTGGGCCTGATGGTGCGATTAAAAATACAGATAATGATAATGAAGATTCATCATCCCAAGATTCTGGAAATTTGAATTGATGGTCCACTTGGAGATATTGCCCCGCATCGATTACAGAAATTCGGCCATCTGCTCCTGAGTGTGTCCATAATAAATTGACACCGGATAGTGAACATCCTGCAATGCTAGAACCGGTCATATTCAATGAGATTACTGGGCATCTGATTGAAGAGTATTGATTTTGCCCACTTAATTTCATCTCTACCATCCAGCCATTAGACTTAGCATGAGATAGTGCATTAGATACGCCTAAACTAGAGAAATCAAAGACACTTTCAACTTCATACCAATCTACACTTGGAGTAAATGTATCCACTACATTACTGACTGATATCGAAACTGGAGTAACGGATGATTGCGAAGTAATTCCTTCAACAGTCAATCTAACCGCCCCTGTGCTACTCATCCTCACTGGTAATTTTATTTCCTTTACGCCCGCAATAGCAACAATCGATGTCAATTCGTTATTTAGTGCTAAAATAAGGGGATCTGTTGGGGAAAAAGAAAGGTCTAAATCCGCATCCCACGGAGCAAATATTCCACCCATCATTACTTCAGCTGGTGTTTCAGAAGAACCGACTCTAATTGTAACAACTTTCAGTGAAAAGGCATTTGCTCCACCTAGTGCATTATTCAGAGAAGTTAATTCACTCGATGTAAGGATAATTTGTTCGCACCTCAATAAGTTGGATAGTGGTTTGTTGATGATTGAGGTCCCTTCTACTGAAATTGTCACGTATGGGGTTTTCATTTCTACATCACTCGCTAAAGCAAATGAAAAATCATTTACTCCGCTTGCTGGCAATAATAATTCAAAGTATGATGGCGCTGTTGGAATAGAATTAGAACTCTTCCAACTAGAACCAAATCTATGCTCATCTTGTATACCGAAACGGCCATTGCCTGGATTGTTCAAAGACCAATCCGAAATACCATCTAATCCCACATCAATTCGAAGTCCATCTGCAACTGATGTATGAATTAATTCTACATCAAAAACATCAATATTACAGGTTCCACTTGAGGTGAATTTGAATTGAACCATGAATTCTGGCGAAGTTAAAGAGTCAATAGTATCGCTAGCTAATGTCACCCATGATGATTCACTACCGACCTTGTACTGCAAGGTACAACCGCTATTCATAACGGAGTTACTAGCGATGGCACCGAAACCAGACCTCATTCTATAGATTGGAGACAATACATCTGAAGTTCCGCTAATGACTCCATTTGACCAAGTTGCGCCTTGTAATTGCCAACCGATTCTATTCGGGTCATCTATGAAATCTTCAATTATCTCACCATCAAAATAAATCCCGTTAATGATAGGAGCACTATTGCCTTGGCCCGTCCCCATATGAATTTTGATTCTTACCGAAGGATACTTTTGCCAATCTATCATTCCGAAATCCATACTAGTTGTTTCAAAGTGAGAATATTGAGGAATTAGTTGACCAGTTGAAGCATCCATCAAACTCCATTCAAATAATGATCCCGGAGGTACGATAGCATCCATATACATCATTCCAAAAGCTCTATCTTCACCCATTCCTAAAGAAAGAGGACTGATGGGTAGCGATGTCCAATTGCCTTCGCCTGCAGAAGTGCCCCCCGCAGGTTCGATTTCTACATCATCTACATTCCATCCTGTGTATTGAACTGAACCATCAGAGGAACCCAAACCGAAACGAACTTGGAAACTCGGATTATTCTGAATATAATTTGTGATGCTGATCGTTTGTTGGACGTATGAACCATCGTTAGTGGTACTTTGTGGATTGGACCAGACATTGACCCAAGACCCAGTCGAACTTTTCACAGACACATATGCATGGTCATAGTAAGAACTCTCAACGCCAAGCCTCTTCTCGAAGTTGAGATTCCAAGACCCTGAACAACCGCTGCAGTTCATTACTGGAGATGTTGCCCAGTACGGCCCTCCCATGTAGGTTGGGTAGTTCCCATTGTAGGTGTATATTGCACTCGTACCACTACTGACTCCACCTGCCCCAAGGGTCGTATCTGAGCCATAGAACCAGGTGTTTGAACCAGTAAATGTAAACGGGTTAACCCCTTCAAAGTCATAGATCCATCCTTGCGGTAAAATAGTCAAGGATGTACCATTTACATCCATTCCATCATAGACTGTTCCTGTTGAGTAATCTAGTGAATCATCCCATGAAAAGGCGGTTGAAGTGGTTAATGTTGCAGCTTCAATATTGAGATCAAGTGATTGAATCGCTTCTCCATCTGGAATTGAAATACTGACCTTCTGATTAGAACCATTCGGGAATGAACCGACTGTCAACAAACTACTTTGGCCAATAGGAGTAGACGCAGACTTGGTAATTTGTAAATCTAAGTCGCTGCTATCTTGATTAGAAATTAGTCCCGCAAAGGAAGAGATTAGGAACACGAAAACGAGGGAAAACGCCGCATATCTACAACCGATATCCGCTCCCATAATCACGATACATCAATACTAGACTGAAAAGACTTTTGACTTCTCTCAATGATGAAGTTTTGTAAACTGTGCGAAAAGCATCATGAACTATATTCCACACCCTCTGCCTATGGCAGATGTTGAGCAACTAAAGAAAGAGGCAGGAATAGCGGCATGCTCATTCGTAAAGACGGGTATGAAAGTAGGTCTTGGCACCGGTTCAACAGTAAAATATACCGTCATCGAATTAGGCCGTATGATCGCTGAAGAGGGTTTGGATATCGTTGGCGTCCCGACATCGCTTGCAACTGAAAAACTAGCAATAGAAGTTGGGATTCCACTGGTTAAATTATCTAGTATTGATGGATTAGATATCGTAATTGACGGTGCTGATGAGTACGACCCAAAATTCCAACTTATCAAGGGTGGCGGAGCAGCATTATTACGTGAAAAAATAGTAGTCCAAGAATCTTCGGCAATGGTTGTAGTTGCGGATGATAGAAAGAGAGTTGATGTTCTTGGAGCATTTCCTCTTCCGATTGAAATAACTCCTTTTTCCAGTAGCGCTACAATTCGTGCACTCGGAAGACTACTCGATTGTAGAGTCAATTGTAGAATGGCAGGAGATAACGCGGTAGTAACCGATAACGGCAATCTAATCGCTGATGCACATTGCGGCCCCACTATTACCAATCCAGAAAAGATGGAAGCAGATATATTGAACATAGCGGGAGTAGTTCAAGTTGGACTGTTCAATAACATGTGTGATGCTGTAGTTTTGGCTGGGGCTAATGGTGTGGAAACCCATATCAATCCAGTTGGAAGACTAGCTTGATTCAACACCCCACTCCAGCAAACAAATAACACTGTCAATGGTTAAATACGGGTTGCAAGAGGGCGGCATGGGCCTGTAGCTTAGTCAGGTAGAGCGATGGACTCTTAATCCATCGGTCGCGGGTTCGAACCCCGTCAGGCCCGCCTTACAGACAAACAAACCATTGCAATGTCATTAATTGTTGATTATTCCAATCACTAAGTTTACATTAACTGGTCCAAAGTTATGTGAATCTTCGCTTGCTAATGGATCTGGATTGTCTCCTTGAAGAAATAATTTTTCATCTTCAAGTATTTGTTTAATTCTTTTGACAATAATAACTTCCGACTTTAGTGGATGCTTTGAAACAATAATATCACCCACAGTAAGAATTTTCTTACTTACATTACTAGCGGTTAGTTTATCGCCATCACAGTATGTTGGCCACATTGAATCACCACGAATTATTACGTGGAAATCTGACATCATTAGACCTCTATTTGCTTCAAGATGCACGAACCCAAGCGACTTCTCTTCCCTTTACTGCCCAGAACATATTATGAATGTCTTCGATTGCATCCATTAGTTGTTGAGCGTGTACTGCAGAGACTTCGACCTTACAAGCAGAACATAGTTTTGCTGCCTTCCAAAAGGTATCATGTAAAGTTGGGTTTGCTTCTAGATGAATAGGTTTGAAGAAATCTGTCCACAATACAAGTAATTCTGATTTGCACTTGTGACCTTCTTCTTCTTTGATTGCAGCATATCTACTCATTGTGTTAAGATAAGCAGCCATTGCTGGTGCATCAGAAGTTTCTGGGCACTCAAGAGTAAGCATTTTGTTTGTCATTGATTGAACTGCTTCAGCGGCAATTCTTGCACTTGCAGGGTCATATACACCACAAGGTCCATCACAGTGTGCTTCGGCTTCAATAGTTGGCAACTCGGTAGTCATCAAATTGGCTAAAACGAATGCGCTTAAAGAAGATACGCTTGCAAATTTTTGCAAATTTAGAAGTAATCTAGCGCTTTATTGATGAATAGTAGTACCTGCTTCACCACGCAATGCCTTCAATGCATCACCTGGTTGACACAATATCGCTTTGCATTTTGGGTTATGCAGTGATGCTTCCATCAAACTTCCAATCTTTGGACCCATAGAACCAGCTGGGAATTCTCCAGCAGCAAGGAATTGCTCACACTGGCCTATTGTTAGATGAGTATGGCTGACCTCTGATTCGCTACCGAATCCAGTTTTGACACAATCGATGGCTGTTGAAATAATAAGTGCATCTGCCTGTAATTCTATAGCCAATAATGATGAAAGACGATCTTTGTCAATCACTGCTGGGACTCCAACATAGTGATTTTTCTTTTTGATTACTGGAATGCCTCCACCTCCACCACAAATAACAACAGCCTTTAGTTCAACTAATTTCTGAATAACTTGCAGGTCCAAAACCCGCATCGGTAACGGACTGGCAACAACTCTCCTCGGACCGCTAACAGTCTCAGCAATATCCCAGTCAGCAGTCATAACAACGTCATTTGATAAAACTGGACCTACTGGTTTAGTTGGAAACTGAAATCCTTTATCCGCCTCATTAACTTCAACCCTAGTCAAAACAACTGCTGTTCTCTCCGGTCTTCTGCGCCTCAGTAAAATAGAATCTAGATTGATCGATAACGAGTGCCCAATCATCCCCTGTGTTGCTGCAACCCAACTATCCATGCCCTGGCTTTGGTCAACATCCATTGTTAGCAAATGACCTACTTGTGGTCCATTTCCATGGGTGAGAATAACGCCCCATCCACCTTCCAATAGATCAACAACATCACTCATCACTCTAGCAAGAATATGTGAACTTTGGTGCTCGTCATCTCCTGAAGGGGAAGAGAGAGCATTGCCGCCTATGGCATACACTGCAATTTGACGCATGGTCACAATTTACAAGGCTTCGTTTTGACACTTTGCTATAAATGATACATTTAGTAGCCATTTTGGCTATTGTTTTTTTATTTCCATTGATGTATTGTAGAGGGTGAACTTGAATTACGAGGCGATATAGGAAGAACCGGTGCGAATATGGTAAAGACCATCTTTATCGGCGATGTCCAAGCCGGAAAATATGACGGACAAGAAGTAGAATTGATGGGCTGGGTAAAGCGTAGCCGTGGTTCTAATAAAATCCGCTTCGTAGTATTACGAGATTCTACTGGAGTAATTCAGTGCGTTGTCAAGAAAGATGCCATCGGTGAGGAATCATTTGAACAAGTAAAGGGTGCTCTTATCGAATCATCAATAAAAATAACTGGTATAATAAATGCTGATGAAAGAGCAGATGGTGGACATGAAATGATTGCCAGTTCAATCGTAATTGTGGGTAGTGTAAATCCTCAACACCCGTTCCCAATTACCGAATCTGCAATGAAAGCAGCTGATGGTGGAGAGACTGAATTTCTACTGGACAATCGTCACCTCTATCTTAGAACTTCTAGAATGACTGCGATGTTGCAAATGCGCAGCACTGTCTTTGGGTCAATTCATAATTACTTTAGAGACCTAGACTTTACTGAATATCAAGCGCCTAACTTTGTTGCAGGTGCAGTTGAAGGTGGTTCAACTTTATTCGAAGTACCATACTTTGGAAAAAAGGTTTATCTTACTCAATCTTGGCAACTCTATGCAGAAGCAGCAATGCCTGCATTGGAACGATTATACACAATCGCTCCTTCATTCCGTGCAGAAAAGTCACGCACTAGAAGACATTTAACCGAATTTTGGCATGCTGAAATGGAAGTTGCATGGGCAACCAATGATGAGATAATGACACATGGAGAAGGTGTCGTTAGAAAGATTGCAAGTGACCTGCTTGAAAACCGTTCAACTGAACTTGAAAGTATTGGTAGAGACCTTGAATTGGTAGCAAGATACGCGGATAGCCCATATCCTCGAATGAGATATGATGAAGCGATTGAAACATTGCAAGGAATGGGTGTTGATGTCGAATGGGGCCAAGACTTAGATTATTCTAAGGAGAAGGTATTGACTCAAGACTTTGACGTTCCACACTTCCTAACCCATTATCCAAAGATTGCAAAACCATTCTACCACAGAGTTGATCCAGATGAGGAAAAATATGTTCTCTGTCACGACTTATTAGCACCTGAAGGCTATGGGGAAATCATCGGTGGTGGTGAAAGAACTTGGTCAGAAGCAGAATTACTTGCTCGTCTTGATGAAGAAGGCACTGATAAGGCAGCATACCAATTTTACATCGATACTCGGTCCTATGGTGGAGTCCCTCATGGAGGATTCGGACTCGGTGTTGATAGAGTGTGTTCTTGGCTAACTGGTGCAGACCACATTAGAGAAGTAATTCCATTCCCTAGAGATTCACGAAGAGTTTCACCTTGATCTCTTAGATGAGTGGCTCTCCGCAATGAGGGCACGGTAATCCAGGTACAAATACGCCCAGCATAAATCCACAATGCGGGCAAAATGATGAAATAAAAATGTCCTCGATGCCGTTCACTGATACACGCTATGTAGTGACAAAGTTATCAACTCTTGCATAAAAACCCTAATTTATGGTATTCAGGATTAAATCCAACACGATTGAAAGGTCTTTTTCATCAACAACAACATCTGCATGCTCTTTTGGCCTATCGTCCCAAGGATTGAAACAAATTGCTAATTTGGATTCTGCAAACATCCCTATGTCTCCGGCAGAATCACCGACTGATGCAGTTCTATCTTTGCTAATTCCCAATCTTCTTTGAAGCATTTTAACCACTGCACCTTTACCATTCATTTGAACTTGGTATCGACCAAAATCATCTAACTCGTGAGTTCCATCGGGCAACTGCTTACCAACTAACCATCCATTGGTAAAAACGTGAAGTTTTGTATCAAACCCAGAACTAATTCTTTCACTGGTATGACGGTCAATTCCACCCCATCGTTTTCTCCACTTTTTATCACTTGGGAATTCGGCCGCAATATCTCTTGCTGTTTGTTGTAAGCCACCACTTACTATGGCTATTGCAAAGTTTTTATCAATTAAAGTTGCAATTAGTTTACTATAATTCTTCATCATAGGGGCACCTAATAGATGTCCTCGGAGTTCTGAATCGGTCAATGCTTTGTCATGTGCACTTCTGCTACCTTTTAGAAGAGCAATATCTAACTTTATCCAATCCCATTCATTAAGTAATCCTTGATTGTAAAGTTCAAACGATTCATCATTATTTATTCCCAATTTATCATAGACATATTGCCACGTAGAAAGGTGATCTACTAGAACACGGTCCATATCAAGACATACTAAGCCGCTGTATTCACTCATATCCTCACCCGATTATGCTCTTAATCTTTATTTTTCCAATCATATTGAGATTGTATCTGCTCTGCTTGCTTACCCATGATATAGAGGATTAGTGCGACCATCATTGCAAATAATCCAATCATTGTCATCGCAATAACGGATAATGTAACGCCTATCGATGTTGAATTTAACTCATCAAAGGTATCAACAACATTGCCTGATAATTTATACCCCAATACGAATAAAACGATTCCAGGAATTCCGAATAAAAACAAAGGGTGTTTTGATTCGATCATCCAGTAGAATAGTTGAGCGAAGCGACTTGCAGTCGCTAGTGATTCTCGCTGTGGCAAGCCTACTGAAGAATTAGAACTAACAACTCTCACTTTGAGGTGTTCAGGCAAATCCATAACCGTGGCAAGCGGACTCAAATTAGACAGAACTTCCATTCCTTTAGGAGTAAATACAAGATGATTAAATTCAACACTCGATAGTACGATCTCTTCCGTATTGATATTTTCCTTGCTGGTTCCCTTTACCGCTATATGTAAATCCCAATTATCTCGTGCTCTATTGACCGTTAGTGGTAAATCGCGAAGTTTCCAACTTGGTGTGACATGAATCAAAAGAGTAGTAGCAATTTCCTCTAATTTACTATTATGCAAAAATTTGATAATTTTCGCTGTTTCCAATTTATCGTCATAATTTAAAACCGGACAATCTACTTCTGATGCCAGTTCAACCGTCTCATCATTTGAACCTAAATCGAGGAAGATAACTTCATCTGCAACAGAGCGGCAACGAACTATCAGTGAAATGACTCGCAACTCTACATCGCGACCAATCAAGATGACCCGTAATTCATTGCTCACAAAACCACTGAGCCTTTCTCCCTCTATCAATTATACCTAGCAAAATTAATTTCAATGTTGATTCTTTAATTATTTTTCAAAACGGAGATTAGATTTGTGGGCTTAGTTATAGATTGGATAGCCCCACGGCAATCTATGATGCAGGGGTGGGGTATTGGCCTAGTCATTCCCGCTCGTAATGAATCCAGCCACATTGGGCGTGTTCTTTCGACAATCCCTCTATTTGTTGACCATGTGGTCGTAATTGATGACGGTTCATCCGATGGTACTGGAGAAATTGCAAGTTCTACAAAATGTAGTGCAGAAGTAACTATAATCACATTAGAAGGGTTTGGAGTGGGGAATGCAATTGATACAGGTCATCAAAAACTTATTCAAATATTTGCAGATTCAAAGTTTGTTAGTGCCGTAATGGCGGGTGATGGCCAAATGGACCCAGATGACCTTGAGGGTTTAGTGGAAAATATAATTTCCGGCAAAGGTCAACATATCAAAGGCGATCGATTATTACATCATGATGGGCTTAGAGAAATGCCGCTTATGCGTAGACTAGCAACCATATTACTATCCTTTTTCACCACTCTAGCGGCTGGCCAAAAGATAACAGACCCACAGTGTGGATATACTGCAACAAGTGATACTGTTCTGCGCAATTGGGATTGGAACAAGTCTTGGAAAGGATACGGATATCCAAATTACTGGTTAATTCAATTAGCAAAACATGGATGGAAAATAAAGCACCATCCAGTCAGAGCAATTTATGAGGATCAAACTTCGGGGATAAATAGTATCTCCTTTTTTTTCAAAGTAGGACTGATGATGATCATACAACACCATATTAGGAACTTCTCTTGGCTATTTTCACGTCATGTTTCACCTACTACCATTTTCGCTTTCATTTCATATTGCATCGGTTGGATAGCCTTGATTCCATGGATCTCAACCGACTTAGAACGTTCCTTAGTGGAACGAGGAATTCCAATAGTGATCATCGTGATTTTGGCTTGGCTTTGTGCGCATCTTTTTGATAGAATGGCTGTAGTCGTCAAACAGGAACTGAGGGTTGACATAGAATGAGATGCCAGTACTTTACAGTCAAGGGGGTTTAATCAATGCGTAGACATGACAGAAGAAAGAAACCAAGACTTGCCCATGTCCGTCATATATTGGTTGCTAACAAGCCCGATGCAAAGCTCTGTCTTGATGCGATACAAGACGCAAAGAAGCCCTTGAAAGAATTCAAAAAGTTGGCAAAAAAATACTCTACTTGCACTAGCGGCTCAAAAAAAGGTGATTTAGGAGAATTTGTTGAAGGACAGATGGTTCAAGATTTTGAAGATGAAGTTTGGTCTATGCAGCCAGAAACTATTCCGCAACGATTTATTAAAACCCAATTCGGATTCCACATTATTTGGGTTCATTCGATAACATTACCTGACAATGATTGAGTAAATACGTAGTCACTAGACTACAGAAACATCAATAAAGTGGGCGTACCAAGATTTGAACTTGGGTCCAAGCGTCCCAAACGCCCGAGTATAGGCCAAACTAACCCATACGCCCTTGATTCTTTGCCACAGCCTTTACCATATGAACTTCACTCAAGGAGAGTCCAGCGGTTTTCACCAATACGGAGTAACATACCTTGCGTTTCTGCCATAGAAATCAAATCTTCAGCGTCAATATCAGTGTTTTTAGATTCTATTGTTGTAGTTACTGAATGAATAGTAACTTCACCATTTTCATCAGCCGATTGGTGAACCCATTTAGCCATAGTGAATGCGGGGGGGTCTAAATTCTGAACAAGAACTTTTTTTGAGTGTAGTTTTTTCCTCAGCGTGCCCCTCAATTCCTCAGGAGTATTGGCAATTGCAACTTCCATTCTAAGTTCTGTTTCCGAATTAACTGTTGAAACGATTTCTGCATTTTCACCGATCACATTTCCACAATGCGGGCACTTCTTGAAATTGCCATTTGAACCATGACATATTCTGCAGGCGCGGCAACGAACAACAATCCATTGTTTTTCTTTCATCATCCTCAAACCCAATCAAGACTTAATTAGAGTGAAAAATCCGTATCTCCGGAAATATTTGGCTTTCTTCCACCCGGCCTTAATGCAGGTGCAGCAGGTGCTTTAACCTCAACACGATTAACCGCAGCCTCGGATGCTTGGCGAGTTAGCCCTCCTCGAACAGGGCCAGTAGCAGTATTTGCTCCAAGTGACAATGAATTAGGCAAAATCAATGCAGCCATTGCAACACCATGGTGGTCACCTGCAGCTGTAACTTCATCAACTGCTAAATCAAATGAAACAACTTCCAAATCCCTACTCGCGAGTCTGCTTTGTAAATTCCTTCTCAGTAATAATGACGTTTCATCATAATCTAAGTTAGTTGAAATTGTTGCAACAATTGCGCATTCATCCCCTTCAGGAGTTTTACAAAAGGCCCATGCAACTCCAGCGCATGCGCTAGCACCACTCCATGCAAATGATGTTGCTAGATGACATTCTACTAAGGAACCCATTGGCAATGCTTGTGGGGGTACAGCTTCAAATCCTAATGGCAACATCGCTCCTTTTACTTGGATTAAACGTGCATCACCCAGACCTAATTCAACTAGACCTTGGTCAAATGCATCTTCTTCATTTTCACCCCAAGGAGCGACTGCAGTCATCAGCCATCCTGGGCAAGCGGCGGAGGAGCGTTGGGGGTTCGTTGATGATATCATGAGTTAGCAGAGGTGCAACAGGTTCATGAATAGAGTGGTTCACCCGACATTGTGGAACTGCTTTCTAGACGAATGATGTCATTAGCCACCATTCTTTTCGTGATTATAATTTTTGCTCAACATGTTGTTAGCACAAGAAATTATAATTTAATACTTCCAGCATTAATATTTTCAACTGTTTTGATATTGTTAATCTCTACATTATCAAGTGAAAAGAAAAACAATTTGCCCTCTTCTAGCGCTGGGTTAAATTCTATAGTTACTAACACTAGTCATCTAGGACAAACTTCAATCGAGGAAGTTCAAACGGTAATTCCAGACCCGATTCAATCTGGCTACGATATTCCTTTGATGTGATCACATCAAACGAACAGTTTCTAGATTCTTTGGAGCGTATGTTCTACATTTATAGCGATCTCGTAAAGTTCTACCAAGTTCATTACATTTGAAATAATCACCGTGGTGGCAAATAATATTCTGCGGTTTCGGGTTTATTTGGTCAACGAATTCTAGTAATTGTCTGCGGTCAGAATGACCGGAAAATCCATCAATTGTCAACATTTCACAACCAACTTTTACGATTTCAGTTTTACCATTCATCACCATTGGAACTTCTCCGAATCCTTTTTGCAATCTTCTTCCTAGAGTTCCTTCTGCTTGATAGCCAACGAAACAAAGTGAGTTTCTCTCTTCATGGGCCCAATGTTTGAAATATTCCATTACCGGTCCTCCGCTCATCATTCCAGATGTTGCTAGAACAATACATGGCGAGGAATCATGAATAATACTATCTCGTAACTCTCTGCCTTTTACCGGTCTAAACCATGCACTAGTGAATGGATTTTCTCCATCATCTTGTAGTAAGGATTTCCTTAGACTACTTGTTAGATAGTCTGGGTGTGATGCATGAATTGCTGTAGCTTCCTGAATCATTCCATCGAGCCATACTGGCACCGGTTTAACTGCACCTGAACGGAATAGTTCATCAATTGCAATCATTACTTCTTGACTACGACCTACTGCGAAAACCGGACAAATGATTTTACCGCCCCTCCTAAGTGTCCTTGAAACAATATCTTGTAATTCTTGATTCGCTTCTTGCCGGCTTGGTTGATAATCTCCGGAAGCACCATATGTTGATTCCAAAACTAAAGTTTCAACGCGTGGGAATTTGGTATTTGCTGCATCGAACAGCCATGATTTCTCGTACTTTTGGTCACCGGATAGCACAATATTATGCTTGCCATCACCAATCTGCAAGTGGACTGCAGAAGAACCCAAGATGTGTCCTGCATTAGAGAAAGTCAATTTTATATCTGGAGTGATTTGTGTTGTCTCTCCCCAATTAACATCAACTACGTGCTTCATACAAGTTCGAATGTCTTCCATATCATATGGGCACCTTTTTCCTTCAGCGCCACTCACTTTCAAATAATCAGTCTGTAATAAAAGCATCAAATCACGGGTTGGTGGGGTACAGTAAACTGGACCTTTGTAACCGTACTTGAACAAAACAGGAAGCATTCCAGCGTGATCTAAATGTGAATGAGTTAATACTACTGCATCCAACTTCTCAATTGGTAAAGCTTCAGGTGCAGTGAAGTATGGCATAGGGTCGGTATCGCTAGCGATATTTACACCAACATCAACCATCACTCTTGATTCGTTTGTTGTGATATAATGACAAGCCCTACCGACTTCTCGATAGGATCCAAGAGCAGTTAAACGAGCCCATTGTTGACCAGGCCTTGTTGGCCGGTAAATATTTAGACCAAAATCCTTCAATAGTTTTCTCCTTTCTTTATGATTTGCCTGTCTATATCCTCGAATGTCATGTACCGTCTTAGAATGGATCGGCGGGGTTCTTTCCACCTTAACCAGCCAGCCACATTTATCTCTAATTTCTTTTATATTTGCACCTTTTCTTCCGATAGCATTTCCTGGTTTGTCGCACTGAATAATCAGTTCACGTAAACATTCATCGAAGTAAATCTGACTAATTTCCACATCTTCGGGAATTATTTCTTTGATTGTTTTTCTAGTTTCTTCTTCCGACAGCATTATGCTTTCATCTGGACGTAAAATTACTCTCTTCTTAATGGTCTTAGATATCTTACCCAAGAACCCTTCCGAATCTGTAAATCTATCCAACATAGTAGTTACAATGACAATGTCACCGGCTTCTAGGTCTACTGAATAATCCACTGTTTCAGGGATTATCTTGGCTATTTCATCTTTCAATTCTTTAAACGTTTGGCGCATTAACTCACCTTCTCCCGCTCCGCCCAAAAAAATTGGCAGTACCCACTCAGCGTGGTTGCAACATGGAGTTGCGGGAATTGGAACATACTCACTTGAGTAGTTTGGAAATCTCTTCTGCGGATACTTGCTGGTAACCGTCTTTAGCAGTAATTACTGCCAAATCCATACCGTTGCCGGAGGCTGCATCGCGCTGGCCTGATGCGTAAAGGGCGCGTGCCGCGAGTTTTAATGCTTCGCTTCGAGTCATACCATCTGTATAATTGTCTTCAAGGACACCATACATGTATGGAGAGCCTGAACCAGTAGCACAATAAGAATCAGGAATTGAACCACCTGCGGAGTCGATAGAGTATACATGGCCACCATCTTCATCCACGCCTACAATCAATAATTGTACCCAGTGAGGTTTGCCGACTAGAATATTTGCAGTCATAGTCGCAGCACCCTTGACAGTCATTGGCTGTTGACGGCGAAGCTCAAACAGTGAAATTTCTGCTGATAGAGTTCTTGAAAGTGATTGTGCATGACCTACGAGACCTGCAGTTGTTAGAGCGAGGTTTTTTCCGATTCGGAATAACTTTTGCACATTCTTATTTGCAATAAAATGCCCCATTGTTGCTCTATGGTCAGCACCGACTACGACTCCTCCGGCAAAAGTAATTCCAATTGTGCTTGTTCCAGTCTTTACGACATTCGGCGGTGTATCCATCATCATCAATCTTCCTTGGAGGCGACACCTATTGAACTTTGAGCCGCAATTGCTTCCTGCAACCGGACCTTTATCAACCTCACGAAAAGAATAGATGGAATAATATCGGTCCATAACCGGTCTTTTTTGAACGAATGATAGGGAGGGGTTCTTGAATCGTCGCCATCCCCGTTAAAATATGGCGAGGAAGAAAGAGGAGGGCGAGGATGCTCATCAATACTCACTCGATACTTTTTTGAATCCCCAAGAGGGTTCGGAAGTGAAATTTCAAAGTACTGATTCAGACGAATCTAATAACATTCCGGCGATGCTTGATTTGGACAACATTGGAACTACTGAAGTTGACCCAGTTGCAGAAGATGCGATCACTCAACCGATAGTTGAGATCAATCCTCTTCGTTCTTTTGAAATGCCTAGTTCTCAAAGCAATAATGTGAAAACAACACCTAAAACAAAATTGGTTTTCCATGATCTAGAAAAAATCTATCCGAACCCTCCGATAAAGGATGAGTCAAATGGATTGGTAATTCATAGAGCAGTTTTGCATGATTTGACTGGAATCGGACAATTGATGGATTGGCTGAGCGATGACCATGGAGCGATAGTCGAAATGGGCCGCCTGATGAAGCGAGATGTTGAATTCACAACAGCTCTACACCGACTAAACCAATTTATTGAAGGTGATTTAGGAGGACAAATTATCCAAATCACTGAATCTAGATTGATGTTCCTCCCACCTGGTTGTCGCGGATTGAAAGGCTTAGATGCTGAAGCATTTGCAGCTGAGGATTTAGGACAGAGGCGTTTTTGATGCAACCACAGCCGATTGACATCCCTTGCCCTATATGTTCTATAGAGGGCGAAGTGAAAATGATTGCCCACGTTGATGATATTCCATATTTTGGAGAACACACACAGGTAACCGTTCTTTGCAATGCTTGCGGATGGAGGCAAACTGACTTCATCCCCGCTGAAGGAGAGAAATCAGGTGCATGGAAACTCGTTATTGATAGCCCAGAAAAATTATCGGCCAGAGTTATTCGTTCATCTTCGTGTACAGTAAGGGTCGATGAATTAGACCTAGTTGTCAATCCTGGTAGTAATTCAACCGGTTATGTATCAAATGTCGAAGGTGTTCTGAAACGCTTTGCCGATGTCATTAATATGGTCTTGCGAGATGTTCAAAACGAAGCTTTACAACATGCTGCTGAAGGTATTGAGCAGGGGCTTGAAGATACGATGAATGCGATTGATAAATTGGAAAAAATGTTGACAACAATCGAATCGATGAAGGAAGAAGGTTCAACTCCAATCACCTTAGAATTACTTGACCCTAATGGTCATTCGATGATTATTCATGAAGATTCAGTTGAGAGGGAATTGAGCGATGAAGAATTAGCCGAACTACCCGTTGGACCAGATCCACCGGTAATGTCTACTGATGAATAGTTCACTGAGCGTCAGATGCGAGGAAGTCTTTGACCAAATGAGCTGTTTGGGCTCTCATCTCATGCAGATTGCCGAGCCATGATGTTGCTCTTTCGACACATAGTTGCTTCATTTCACCAGCCAATAGTTTACCTGCGCGATAATCTGCATTTATTTCTGCTAAATATGAATCATCATCTTCAAAGAAATACATCATATATTGGTAGGCAACATCAATATCTGGATTTCCACCAAGCCTTCTATGCTCTTCGATAGTGGTTTGGCCACCTGAAAATGCTCGCTTTATTTTCTTCTCAACCGTAGCCAAATCATCTTTCAAAAACAAAGTTGTTTTCGGCTGACTGCTACTCATCTTATCACCAGTTAAGCCAACAGCAAAGTGATGATAGGTTGAGGAAGGAGCAAGTAATCCCATCCCACCTAATTTACGTTCATAATGAAGTAAGGCCATTCTGATATTCCTCTTATCACTTTGAGTAGCGCCTGGAACATGGACTGTCCCTTGTTTAGGACTTGAGATGATATCTGAAAATCCAAGATTTTTAATACAGTTCACTATCCCATCAAAAATCTCTTTTAATCTATCTTTATCCATTCTACCATTAGGTAATTGTCCGAGTATTGCTGCGTTTTCTTCTTGAACTGACAAGCCGATCAATAAACCAATCTTGGCATCATTGACATTGAACCAATTTGTTTTCGCAGCAAGGCCTCTAGTCAAACGAAGATGAGGGTCTTGGTCTACTCCAACTGGAACTACTATTGGACGCAATCCACCATATTCATCAGTTTGAGGATGTAAAATATCTCCGACTTGAACCAAAGGTGCTTGGACGTGGGCAAGATTAGTTTCTCCATTGAATCCATAAATTGATTCCAATTCATTTAGATTGGTTCTCTTGCCAAGTTGGAAACCCAGCCTTTGAACGATTGGACGAGATGATTGAAAGTAAACATTTGTTTTCTCAGGGTCCAAACCCAAAGCAGCATAATTTGCAATGTACTCCGTTAGTGCGGTTTCTCTACCTTTACTAATTGAAACACCGCGGGTTGCTTGGCTTTCTAAATCAGCAACTGCAATGGTGACATCGCCCCCATTTTGTTGAAACCACTTTACTTGGTCAATAACCATAGAATGCCCCATATGCATCTGTCCACTCGGCATTAATCCAGTCAAAACACCAAATGGGTCACCGTTTTTTTGAGCATCTAATATCATCTCTAAATCACGATGGGCGAAAACTATCCCTCTCCGATGAAGGCGTGAAGGTGATGGCATCTCAATTGAATCCATAGAAGATAATCCAAACTGTTCAATGATTCTACTATAATCAGTAGATTGGGCACTACTCCATGGGTCGATAACTAAATCTTCACTACCCATATTCATTGCCTCTATATCGCTGGCGCTATCAATTAGGCATCAAGGCTTCGCCTTAAGAGAGATTAAATCTACCCTTTTCTCGAACTCTCTTTTTTGGCCAATGGGCCCATTCCTTCTCGCTTTAACAGATACAACATACCCATTAGTGATGAAGAAGTGATGATAATAACTGCAATTGGCATCCATGCTGAATAACCATCCGCCAGTCTTGGCTCCACTAACCAAGTGAATTTTATTGAACTATAGTCAGTAAATCCCTTGGACCATAAGAATAAATCTGAGGTGCGATGGGATGCGATTGTCACTGCAGCAGAGTGATTATTCCAAAATTGTGAACGCCCCATAATGTCATGAAAATCTGTCTCTTGAGCAATAATAATCTCTACTTTGTGACCATTTAGTACTGAAAGATGGAGATATTCACCACTCACTTGAAACCAACCTTCAGCACTGTTTTTAGCACCAGCAATATTTGCCATAGTATAGTTTCCTAACTCGGAATCAATTATTCGAACTTCTGAAACATCAATTCCACCTAAATCAATCTTCCAAGTGATTGGAACATTCCAGGCCTCGGGTGCAGCTGCTTTGCATTGATCTGTTAGTAGTGATTCGAAATATAGAATAGTTTGATTATCATTTTGTGCCAACTCATCTGAAAATTCATAGCATCTATCCACCGTCCAATAAGACCAACTCTCTCCCCAAGTAGTAAGCCATGCATCAGCATCATCATTGAGGTAATTAGCGATGTCACGGTCATAGCGAATACTAGCACCATCCATCCTTCCAACCCAATATAAATTGACTAAACCACCTTCCTCTACTGCACTCTTGACCTCATCAAGAGAACCAATTGTCTGCTCTAGACTTCCACCACGACGACCGAGATTATACCAATCCCAGATATCAATAGGTGCGTCCTGTGAATCATGCCAAGCACTTTCCGCCAATCCATTATTATCACCATGAACAACTAATCCTTGTCGCGCAATAATTTCATGCTGAGCCATTGTTAAACTCGATGGTGAATAAGTTGAGATGGTATTATTACCCCATTTACTTGCACTGATTTTGCTTTCAATATATTCTCTGCATTCAATCGCCATAGCACCAGGATCAAGATTCCATGACAAGTGTAGCATTTGGTAGCAGCCAAATTCATCACCACTTTCCAATTTATCAGTGGCGAGAGAAGTGGTTAGCCAACCATCATCATCCCATTCCAGTTCTGCTAATACAGTTGGACTCCAAGTTACACTAATTAGCATACCAAGAACGAGTATAGTTAGGAGTCTAGAGCCACTGGTCATGAGATTCCCTTGCCCAGTGCTTGCACCTTCCCCTATTCATCATTTGCACTCACCATAATCCATATCCACAGCACAAATGAGGTTGCTATTAGCGAATTAGAGGTAACACTCAAAGGCAAAAAGCAAAAGGCAACTCTATGCAACCGGACACCCATCTAGTTCAAGCATGGGAAAGTATGCACCGGCATTGGATTATCCCTCCAACAGGAAAAGGGATGCCTTCAACACCAATATACAGTTTTCTAAGGTTGACTATTCCACCAATTGTCCGCCCTTTTTTACGTTTAAAGATTCGCGGTTCGCATAATATTCCACGCAAAGGAGCAACTATTCTTGCTGCCAATCACCTTTCCCATGTTGACCCGATATTGGTAATCGCTAGTTCAAGAAGGACAACCCATTACCTAGCAAAGGATGGACACTTCGATAACCCACTATTGCGTACGGTAATGCACTCCACTGGACAAATTGAAACACAAAGAGAAGTCGGTGCCAATGATGCTTTAGCAAGTGCTGCCGATATATTGGTGGCTGGAAGAGCACTCGGTATATTCCCTGAAGGCACTCGTTCAAAGCGCACAGATGCGCCATTCCTATTGCCAGGTAAAACCGGAGTTGCAAGATTAGCAGCTTCATATCCCACCTCAGTGGTAGTCCCAATCGCATTAATTGGAACTCGACAATGTATGCAACCGAAAACTCATAAATTCCCACGACTATGGAAAAAGTTGACTTTTCATGCGGGTGAAGGAATCACTTGGCTGCAATGGTTAGCAGATCCTGCTGGTGGAGATATGGATGCTGAATCACTGAATGCTATCGCTAGGGGTGAAGACCATGAGATTAGAGCCGCATTATCCAAACTATATCGTAAATTTACCGACCAATTAATGGGCTCAATTAGTGCTCTTGGGGCTCCTTGAAAACGATAGCCTAATCTTCGTTTACGTCGGTAGCGACTACAATGGCCCTCTCAAAGCCCTTTGAAATTGCAAATTCGTTTCAATGGGTAACGTAGGTAATGGCCCTATTTACGATGGCATAAGATTGGGACAGATTTTTCAAAAGAGTTTGACTTCTATCAATACTTGATAAATTGTAGTGTACTTATAGGTCTGTGAGAGAAGTTGGCACTGCGATTGGCATCTTGGACCTGCCAAAGGAACTACCACAAGAAAAAGTTGATGCAGAGATTAAGGGAATCAATTTATTCAAAGAAATAATCAATTCTTCAACACTCTGGAAAATAAATGATGCTGAAGCAAAAAGACCCATAGCCCATTGCCGAGTTGGAGAATTATTGATTAGATTAGATCCCTTTCAAACAATTAGAAATTCATATTTCCTCAGGAACTTTCACTTCGTTTTGGAAATTAATGGGCGCAATGTATGCGTCCTAGAATCAAATAATTCAGAGACAGCCATCATTGACCCTTTAATCAGTTTATTACTCCTTGGAGAAGCAGGCTGGCCAGAAGAATCCACTCCTGTAACGATGGAAGAAGTCTCCATTGAGCAACAAATTGTTAATCGTAATTTGGGAATTATGAGTAAAAGAGAATCAATAAAACTTTCCTTTACGATAGAAAATAAAAAGGATTTACTCCATGCAGTAGGTCAAATTGATAATGGAAATTCATGGGAGGGTTTAGCTGCAATAATGAGAGTTGCAAGAACCAAATATGTTTGTGCGATGTGGACAATGGATTATGTTGTGAATGAGATTAAACCTTTTATCAATTCCTGTAATGCGCAACAAATCTCTCAATATATTGAAAGCCCGTTTGAACCTACGGACCGTATATTCTTAGAAAAAATACTACTTATTTCTAATGTTTGAATTGGTAATACTCAAGTGCTGCCAATGCTGGCTTTGAAATGGTGATAGTATGCAGACCTACCTAGACCTCATCCAAACTATCCTCAACAAAGGTGAAGACAAAGGTGACCGCACCGGTACAGGGACAAAATCTGTATTCGGTCACCAGATGAGATTTGATTTATCTGAAGGTTTTCCAA
>ERZ890510.214-NODE-214-length-50446-cov-23.433054_pt1 | contig 50446 bp, 49 predicted proteins | sample MGYA00521265_ERZ890510 | MGnify/ENA primary metagenome ERZ890510 (study PRJEB32303, sample SAMEA104408624) | aquatic metagenome | biome: Brackish water; feature: Chemocline; material: water | place: Baltic Sea | collected 2014-10-26T21:54:00 | depth 110 m ... | reverse complement strand
CCCGGAGCTCTGCCTTAACCGCTGCTGCTGTTGCTTTCCCGTCAAGAATCATGGCCCTATCCTGTCCCATGACCAGTGCTCACCGCGACGGGCTCACACTCTTAGTCCATGGCTCTGTTGATGGGTCGGCGAATTGCATTAACGCTCACGGCGGCGAAAGCCAACAAAACACCAGCAATCAGTGACCCCTCAAGCTCGCCTTTGACAAATAGATCCAACAAGAGTGATCCAACGAGTTGGCCGGCGATGGCAAGCAGGCTCAATCGAAGAACCCCAATCTTACCGACCACCCAGGCGGTTGTCGCGATGAAAATTACCCCGACAAATCCGCCAACATAGAGCCACGCGGGACCACTCGGCAAAGCCGCAATATCAATGACTCCCACCATCGACATCAGCAATAACGCGACTAGCAAAATAGATGTACCAGTGATGAAGTTGAACCACGCGGCGACAAGGGGCTCCCCCGAAGCCTTTGACACGCGTCCATTTATTGCTTGTTGAATGGAAATCCCCACTCCGGCAACAAAGCACATGATGACGAGCCAAGTTGATGGCCTCTGACTTTGGTCTACTCCACCGGAAACAGCAACAAATACAGCACTAAGCCCGATAAGTGCCGAGAGAACACGCCACCGCGTCATTGGCTGACGCCCGTGTGGGCCAAGTCCAAGACGGTCCACAATCAAAGCTGACGAGCTTTGGCCCGACACAACTGCGACTGAAAAAAGTGACACTCCAATAACAGGAACGGACACGCTCTGCGACAGCACAAAGAACGCGCCAATGAAGCCGCCGAACAACTCCCAAATGCGCAGATCGGCCTTTCGAACAGAAGCCATCAATGTACGCACGCCCAGGCGCAGCCTTTTGCTGGTAACTACGATGAAAGTCGTAATTAGGAGCCCCGTTGCAAATGAGAGTGTCGCTGCTTGCAGCCCCGACCCCAAGACGTCAGCTAATGAACCGTTCGCTCTCGATTGAATTGCAGTAAGTCCACCAACAAAAAACGCCGCAAAAGTTGGGACTAGGGCCAATCGCCATGAGCCTCCCCGCACGCTAGTGGAAAAAATGACGTGTTCCGGTGAAGTACATGGGCACGCCGGCGGCTTGGGCTGCAGCAATGACTTCTTCGTCGCGCACGGAACCCCCCGGTTGTACTACTGCGCTCACCCCTGCGTCAAGTAGCACTTGTAAACCGTCAGCGAACGGGAAGAAGGCATCTGACGCGCCAACCGAGCCAGCCGCTCGTTCCCCAGCACGTGATACCGCCAGATGTGCCGAATCAACACGGTTCACCTGCCCCATGCCAATCCCCACCGCACCAAGGTTTTTTGCCAGCAAAATTGCATTCGATTTAACCGAACGGCAGGCGCGCCAGGCAAACTCCAGATCGAGCATGATGGTCGCCGAAACAGCATCTCCACACACCAAATTCCAATTCGCTGGGTTATCACCGATGTCGTGCACAGTGTCGACACTTTGGACGAGAAGACCACCTGGGATTGTGCGCGCCTCAACGCGACGTCCCGGGCCCGGCCCTGGCACAACCAGAATCCGCAAATTCGCTTTCTCTTTGAGAACGCTTAAAGCCTCAGCGTCAAACTCTGGAGCAATTATTACCTCAGTGAAAACTCCTGACAACGACTCTGCCATTTCTTTGGTCACAGGACGATTCGCTGCAACCACTCCCCCGAATGCTGAGACAGGATCTGTGGCGTGAGCTTTGTGGTAGGCCTGTTCGATGTCAAGACCCACAGCGATGCCGCACGGATTTGCGTGCTTAATAATTGCTACGGCCGGCTCCAAGAAATCAAATGCGGCGCGGCGAGCCGCATCGGCGTCAATAAAATTGTTGTACGACATGGGTTTTCCATGTAACTGCTGTGAGTTTGCAACGCCGACTTCGTGACCGACTCCAATGTAGGAAGCAGCGCTTTGGTGCGGATTCTCTCCGTAACGAAGTACCTCACTTCGGGTCCATGCCGCTCCTCGCCAACGGGGGAATTCGCTCTCGTCGGGCGAAGCTACTGTCGACATCCAGGTTGCTACCGCAATGTCGTACGTTGCCGTGTGCGCGAATGCTTGGGCTGACAGCAATACGCGCTGCTCTAGCGTTGTGCCGCCCGACTCAATCGCGGTCAAGACTTCTTGGTAATTACTAGGAGACACAACGACAGCTACGTTGGCGTAATTTTTTGCCGATGCCCTAATCATGGCCGGCCCACCGATATCGACCTGTTCAATGCACTCATCAATTGTGGCGCCGTTGGCAACGGTTTCAGTGAACGGATAAAGGTTAACCACAACTAAATCAAATGCTTTGATCTCAAGCTCTTCCAATTGAGCGACATGATCAGGGTTGCGCACATCTGCCAGCAGCCCCACATGGATTGCCGGGTGCAGAGTCTTAACACGTCCATCAAGGCACTCTGGGAAGTTCGTGACCGATGTAACTGGCGTGACGGCGAGCCCGACGGCCTCAATGGTCGCGGCCGTACTACCCGTCGAAACGATCTCAACCCCAAATTGTGCTAATGCTCGCGCGAGCTCAACGACCCCACTTTTATCGTAAACGGAGATTAGCGCCCGTTTAATCGGCCGAATTGTCACTGAAGTCCTTTCCCGAGACGCCGAATGAGGAGTTGTTCAACACTTTGGGGAAGGAGCGTGCGTTCAACCGTCTTTATTCTTTCGTGCAGCTCCGCTTCGCCTTCACCCGGCTGTACTCTCACCTGTGTCTGGGCAATTATTTCACCCGTGTCCACTCCATGATCAATAAAGTGAATCGTGCATCCGGTAACAGCGGCATGTGCCTCGATGGCATCTCTCACTGCATGAGCACCTGGATACCGCGGGAGCAGCGAGGGGTGCGAGTTGACGATCTGGTCAGGGAAATGGTCAACAAACGCCGGACTGAGAATCCGCATAAACCCGGCGGTAACGATCAAATCCGGTTCCAAGTTCTCAACCTGTTCCAGTAACTCCGACTCCCAAGACTCCCGGGAATCAAAATCACCGAGTGAGACTTTATGGACCTCGATTTCTCGACTCTGAGCAATGTGTACTGCCCGAGCATTGGGTTGATCCGTCACTAGGCCAACCACATCAGCTCCCACCCCAGAATCCAGTATCGCCTCAAAAAGTGTTCCAGTGCCGGATGCCAGCACGACTATTCGGGCGGATCTTCTGGCCTTCACGCGGCCGGGTTCACCGTTTCGCCTTGCAGGCTCCGGTACACATAAGCGGTCACCAACGCGGCTAGTGGCAGAAATAGAAGTGTGGGGATCCCCCAGAACAAGCCCGAAATTAGATATGAAGCTCCGCTGAAGAGCAGCACCAAAATGGCGAGCGGCCAATGAAGACGAACTAAGCCCACACTTGATTTCAATGCTTGAAATGGAGAGAGCCCACGATCCAAAGCGAAAAAGGGTGCAAACTGAAAAAGCAAAATAGCGAAGATTGCGGGAAGCACGAACAAGAATAATCCCGCGACAAATGTCACCATAATGAGCAGCGTGGTGAGCACGAACGCCCCGAAGTAGGGTCCGGTGAAGGTATCGGCGAATCCAATTCTGCGCCCCAGGGTGACGTAGAGAGCGCCCCGGACAACTCCGGCGGTTGCCAAGAACGAGGCAATAACAAAAACGGCCGCCATCAGAATGACAAGAAGCAGCTGACCCATCTCGGATTCAAAGCAACTCGAAACCGCAGTCGAGTCGATTGTCTCTCCAGTCCCACTAGCTTCGATGCAGAGACTGAAAGTCTCCGTGAATGGTGTCGCTGCGAACTGTTGACCAAATTGCAAGATCATTACTACAACGGACAGCGCGATAAACGAAAGAAAGTTCTTCACAAAAGCTGCACGCGCCCATCCAAACGCCGCACTGAATCGAACCCCATTCGCATATCTACTCATGGCTTCGCACGTGTTTCATCAATGTCAACTAACGGGACTATTGAAATGTTGGATCGCCGAACCCGCGTAAACGTTTTGGCCGGTAGAACCGCGGTTGGAGTAATTCCGACAGCCAACAAAATCCACAACAGAGAGGCCGAAAGCAATGGGTCCGGTCCCAAAGCAACGAGGCGCACATCACCTAGGTTGCCCAGGGATAGTAACGCCAAGCAATAGAAGATCACAGACCCCACAAACGCAATCGCAAACCCCATCAGCATGCGAATGAGCGCACTTTCTTTGCGCAAACTCCTCGAAATTCCCGCTCCCCACAGCACGCCGATAACGATGACCAGCGCGGGCAAGGCCCAGGCCAGCGCGCCCGCCGTTTCAGGGATCGCAACGAGTGGGGGGAACGGAGGAAGTTGCGTAGGTGCTGTGACGGGAATAAAAGGCGAGACCATGACGTCGGGTCCAATGCTGAATCCCGCACCCACAATGTAGGTGGCACTCCACACCACGAGAACAGGCAGGTATCCAAGGGATAAGGCGATGATCCCTAGAATTCCGCTCCAGCCTGGATTCAAACCAACAAACAGATCCATTGCCGAATAAAAATTAACAAGCAGTCGTAACGCCAACAAAATCGCCGCTGATCCCATCAGTGCCAGGACCACGCCCGCTCCCCTGCGCACAACAAAAAGCATAAGAGGTGGGGTTCGCGCCCCGAAGTGGACAGATGCACCACGAAGAATCCCGATCAAAATAGCGCTGACTCCCATGGATACAGACACAATTAGCGCCCACGAGTCACTAAAAGAAATATTGACTGAAGTGGTGAAGCGCGCAGCGGCAGCAATTGCGGCTACATAAATGATCACCATGATCGACCCGCCAATCATGTACCAGCGGACCCCGCGGGCGGTGCCGGCGGAAAAGGATCTACCAGCCCGAAAAAGCAGCGCCCATGGAATCACGGCAAGGCCCCACGGAATCAAGGTGATGGTTGCTGGACCCAGTTTTGGTGGCACGCCATTAAGTACGAGCCAACCCCAGGTAATCGCATCAAGGTACCCTTTAACGCTGGCCGGGCGGTCGCCACCAAAAAGTAGGATCGGTAGCAAAACAATTGCCGTTATAAAAACGGTTACAAGAATTACTGACAGGACATAAAGAATGGCCCACGTTATTGAAGTCACGGCCGCGGAGCTCTTAACCTCAGTAAGCCGCACCCGAGCCATACCCAAATTCAGTCGAGAACGAGCGGGATTTTCATCCAATTGATCAACAGGCATCGGTCTTTCTGGCGGCGCCGGCTGATTCACAAGGATAATCTACCTTTCCCCGGACCGCTTCTGGCCGAGGCGCACAGCCCCTAGGACAGAATCTTGCGCATCAAATCAGCCGTTGCACTTGGGGTACGGCCCACGCGGACTCCCGCAGCTTCCAGTGCATCAGCTTTCGCGGCGGCGGTTCCCGAGGATCCAGAGACAATCGCTCCAGCGTGACCCATGGTCTTGCCTTCTGGCGCGGTGAACCCTGCGACATAACCAACAACCGGCTTGGTGACATGTTCTTTGATATAGGCCGCGGCGCGCTCTTCAGCGTCTCCCCCAATTTCACCAATCATCACGATTGCATCCGTTTCCGGATCGTTTTGGAAAGCCTCCAGGGCATCAATGTGAGTCGTGCCAATAATTGGGTCTCCACCGATACCGACACAGGTGGAAAAGCCAAAATCGCGGAGTTCGTACATCATTTGGTAGGTCAAAGTTCCAGATTTTGACACCAGCCCGATTCGGCCCGGCTTAGTGATGTCAGTGGGAATAATGCCTGCATTGGACTTTCCCGGGCTAATGATTCCTGGGCAGTTTGGCCCAATGATCCGGGTGGTTCCCGCGTTCACGGCGTATTGGTAGAACTGAGCGCTGTCGTGAACCGGAATGCCTTCCGTGATTACAACGCAGAGTGGCATTTTTGCGTCAACCGCTTCTTGGACCGCACCTTTAGCAAATTTGGGTGGGACAAAAATTACCGAAACATTCGCACCTGTTGCAGCAATCGCCGATGCGACGTCGTTGAACACTGGGATTCCGTCAACGTCGGCACCAGCTTTGCCCGGAGTTACGCCCGCAACAACTTTTGCGCCACTTTCGACCATGCGGCGCGTGTGCTTTGTGCCCTCGGACCCGGTCATTCCCTGAACGAGAATTTTGCTATCTTCATTGAGCCAAATTGCCATCGGATTACGCTCCCTTTCGAGCTGCTGCGAGTTCAGCCACCCGACGCGCTGCTGCGTCCATGGTGTCTACCAGTTCAATAAATTCGTGGTTTGCATTGTTGAGAATCGCGCGGCCTTCGACCGCGTTATTACCGTCGATTCGGGCAACAATCGGTTTAGTGACACGCTCGCCCAGTTGGTCAACCGCCTGCAGAATTCCGTTAGCCACTGCATCACATGAAGTAATGCCGCCAAAAATATTTACGAACACGGCCTGCACATCTGGATCGTTAAGGACAATGTCGAGCCCGTTAGCCATCACTTCAGCTGATGCGCCTCCGCCAATATCAAGGAAGTTCGCGGGCTTGATATTGCCGAACTCTTCACCGGCGTAGGCGACAACATCAAGCGTGCTCATGACCAGGCCTGCGCCATTACCAATAATGCCAACGTCGCCCTGCAGCTTCACGTAGTTCAAGCCCATGGCTTTGGCCCGAGTCTCGATGTCGTCGGCGGCCGAGTCATCAAAGCCCGCCTGCTCTGGCTGGCGATACCCGGCGTTGTCATCAATAGTGACTTTGCCGTCGAGCGCAAGCACCTCACCGGTCGGTGTCAGCACTAGTGGGTTCACTTCGACCAAGGTTGCATCTTCGGCAACCATGACTTCCCAGAGTTTGACTAAAATGTCTGCGACCTGTGCCTGGATTGCTTCATCGAATTTTGCTGCAGCCGCGATCTCCCGCGCTATTTCTGGAGTGACACCCACAAGGGCATCGACCCTAATTTTTGCAAGTGCGTCAGGGTTGTTAACTGCTACTTCTTCGATTTCAACTCCACCCTCGACACTGGCCATGGCAAGGAATGCTCGATTGGCCCGGTCAAGGAGGAAAGATACGTAATACTCCTCCGCGATATCGGCTGCGTGGGCAACAAGGACCTTGTGGACCGTGTGACCTTTAATGTCCATACCCAAGATGGCGGTTGCCACTTCGCGTGTTTCAGCGGGGTCTTTGGCCAGTTTGACTCCCCCGGCCTTGCCGCGACCACCGGTTTTCACTTGGGCCTTAACAACCACCGGACCACCAATTAACTCCGACATTGCCACGGCAGCGTCAATGTTGCTACAGACATCACCCGCGGTAACGGGAAGCCCATGCTTTCCAAAAAGCTGCTTGGCTTGGTATTCGTACAGATCCACTGTGGCTCCCTAAATCAACGTGATTGTATTAACGACCGTGGTGCAGACCAAGCCTATTGACTTCCGGACAGCGACCAGCACCAGATACATGTGATCTTGCACGCATTGGGGATTACCGGTTGAGCGCTACGTGCTCGTTAACCCAGTCGACGACGCTTTGCGAAGTTGTCCCGGGGGTAAAGATTTCCGCTACTCCCGCTGATTTAAGAATCGGGATATCGGCAGCTGGGACAATCCCGCCACCGAATACGACGATGTCAGAGGCTCCTGCTGCGGCTAATTCAGCCATGAGCTCAGGGAAAAGTGTGAGATGTGCTCCGGAGAGAATCGAAATCCCGATTACGTCGGCATCTTCTTGAACCGCCGTGGCGGCAATGGCTGCCGGGGTCTGGTGCAGGCCGGTGTAAATCACTTCACAGCCAGCATCGCGCAGTGCCCGTGCAATTACCTTTGCCCCACGATCATGCCCATCTAATCCGGGCTTAGCGATCACCACTCTCACGGGGCGAGAAACTGCACTCATGTACCAAATGCTACCGCACAGGGTAAACCAGATTTGTGGCACTCAATTCCACTCATAACTCACGGCCTAGGATTGCGCACATGACCCAAGCACCCGGCTACTCGATTACTATCCGAATGCACGTAACGCCAGAACTGCACGCATCTGGTCAGATAGTTGCCGCTGTCACCGAAGCCGGTGCGGTCATCACCGGGCTTGATGTTTCAGACCCGGGAACTGAAACGACCGTGGTGGATCTCAGCGCCCTCGCACATGACCCCGACCACGCCGAGTCGCTCCGGGACACGCTCAACGCACTTAGTGGGTGCAAAGTGGACCAGATCAGTGACTCCGTGTTCCTTGTCCACCTTGGCGGCAAAATCGAAGTTGGTATCAAAGTTCCGATGCGTAACCGCACCGATCTCGCTCGCGCCTACACCCCCGGAGTTGCCCGAGTGTGCACCGCGATTGCCAACAATCCGGCAGATGCCAGAAACCTCACGATTAAGCGCAACACGGTGGCCGTTGTCACCGACGGTTCGGCGGTACTTGGCTTAGGAAACATTGGTCCTGAGGCAGCGATGCCGGTCATGGAAGGCAAGGCGGCGCTGTTCAAAAAATTTGCCAATGTCGATGCGTGGCCCATCTGCCTCGACACCCAAGACGTGGACGAAATCGTTCGCACCGTTGAAATTATTGCCCCCGGCTTTGGCGGAATTAACCTTGAAGACATTTCGGCACCGCGTTGCTTTGAAGTTGAGCGACGGTTGCGCGAGCGACTCAATATTCCTGTTTTCCATGATGACCAACACGGTACTGCGGTTGTAGTGCTTGCCGCACTTATAAACGCGTCCAAGCTGGTTAATAAGGAGCTTTCGTCCCTGTGCATTGTCATGTCGGGAGCGGGAGCTGCGGGCGCCGCAGTCGCGCAGCTTCTCCTGCATGCTGGCGTCCAAAACATCATGCTCTTTGACTCCAAGGGCGCAATTTCTACCAACAGAACTGATCTGGACCCTGATCGTACTGAATTAGCCACCCGTACCAACTTGGAGAAATTCAGTGGGTCATTACCTGAAGCCCTTGTGGGCGCAGACGTCTTTGTCGGCGTCTCCCAACCGAACCTGATCACAGCCTCAGATGTTGAAAAAATGGCCAAGGATCCGATTGTTTTCGCTCTGGCGAACCCGGACCCAGAAATCAATCCAATTGAGGCGGCCAAATTCGCCAAAGTGGTAGCAACGGGGCGCAGTGACTACCCCAATCAGATCAACAACGTCCTTGCCTTCCCGGGAATTTTCCGAGGGCTCCTCGACAGCGGTACAGTTCACATTACACAAGAGGTTCTGATGGCTTCGGCACTGGCGATCGCTGAATGTGTCAACGAAAAGGCCCTTTCTTCCGTGTATATCGTGCCGAGCGTCTTTGACAATAGCGTGGCACCTGCAGTTGCCGCGGCAGTAATCGCGGCAGCAAAGGAAAAATAGTTCCAGGATTAGAGCTTCTCAACGGGGGCGTAACGCAAGAGCAGGCGCTTAACCCCTGATGCACCAAAATCAATAGTTGCATCAGCGCGATCACCGCTGCCACCGCTCTCAATGACTGTTCCCATGCCGAATTTTTCATGGGTGACCCGATCACCAGCATTGAGTGAGATGGCGTTGGCGCTCACACTCTTGCTGCCGCCTCGCAATGGTGAATCTGGCCCCGACCAAGTGGACGAGCCAAAATTGGAACTGGGGGCAAACATGGGTGGCGCTTCGCGTTCCCAGGTGAGGTTGTGCTCGGGGATTTCATCGAGGAAGCGGCTTTGTGGGTTAGCCGCCGGGCTCCCCCAGGAAGACCTGGTCAACGACCGGCTCAGATAGAGGCGCTGCCGGGCGCGGGTAATACCCACATAAGCGAGCCGTCTTTCTTCTTCCAATTCGCGCGCCTCACCTAGAGATCGAGAGTGTGGGAAAATTCCCTCTTCCATTCCGGTGAGAAACACTGTGGGGAATTCGAGGCCTTTTGCGGTATGCAGGGTCATCAGGGTTACTACCCCACCATGGTCTTCACCGTCAGGGATTGAATCAGCATCAGCAACGAGGGCCACATTTTCCAGGAACTCAACGAGCGTCCCCTCCGGGTTATCAACCAAGAAAGCTGTCGCAACAGATTCCAATTCGGCCAGGTTTTCAATCCGACCCTCATCTTGTAGATCTGTTGATGCCCGCAGTTCGGAAAGGTACCCACTCTGCTCAATCGCCGCCTGAATTACGACGGCGGGTTCTGTGCCTGATTCGAAAAGGGTTTGTAGCCCGTTCATCAAATCAACGAACCCTGCGATGGCGCTCATTGAACGGGTCGCCAGCCCCGGTACGTCGGCTGCCCGCCGCAGGCTGTCAAAGAAGGTGATGCGCTCGCGTTCGGCGTAGGCACCGATCATCGCTTCAGCCCGGTCGCCGATCCCGCGCTTTGGGGTGTTAAGAATTCGGCGTAGTGACACTTCATCCGCCGGATTCACGATTGTGCGCAGATAAGCCAAAATATCTCGGACTTCCTTGCGTTCATAGAAGCGAACCCCACCCACAACTTTGTACGGCATCCCGGTTCGAATAAATACTTCTTCCACTGCCCGCGACTGGGCATTGGTTCGGTAGAACACCGCTGTGTCTCCTGGACGAGAAATTCCCTCGTCTGACATGCGGTCTATCTCGCGGGCAATAAATGAAGCTTCATCATGTTCGTCGTCGCCGACATATACCTTGATGAGATCCCCATCGCCAGAATCGGTCCAAAGGTTCTTTGCCCGCCGTGATGTGTTCTTCGCAATCACGGCATTGGCCGCTGACAAAATCGTTTGCGTTGAACGGTAGTTCTGCTCCAGGAGAATGGTGCTGGCATTTGGATAATCCCGCTCGAACTCTTCAATGTTACGAATAGTCGCCCCACGAAACGCATAAATGGACTGATCGGCGTCACCCACGACACACAGTTCACCCGGGGGTGGTGAATCGGGAGATGCAGCAACCGTTCCGACCAATTCCTTGATTAACATGTATTGAGCGTGGTTGGTGTCTTGATATTCATCTACCATGATGTGACGGAATCGGCGTCGATACATGTTGGCGACTTCAGGAAAGAGTTGCAATAGCGCAACCGTTGAACCAATCAGGTCGTCGAAATCAAAAGCGTTGGCAAGGGTCAGTCGATTTTGGTATTCGCGGTACACCTGAGCGATTACGGATTCAACAGCTGCGTCTTTATCTGAAGACAACTGCGTATTAGACAAGAAAGTTTCGTGGTCAATCAACTCATTTTTTGCCGATGAGATTCGAGAAAGTAGCATGCGGGGCTTGGTATTCTTCGCGTCAATAGTGAAATCGCGCAAGATTAATGTAATGAGTCGCAGCGAGTCCTGCGTGTCATAAATGGTGAAGTTACTTTTGACTCCTAAACGATGGGACTCGGCGCGCAAGATCCGAACGCAGGCACTGTGGAATGTGGAGACCCACATGGTGCGACCGGCCGGGCCAACAATGTCAGCAACCCGCTCTTTCATTTCCGCGGCGGCCTTATTGGTGAAGGTGATGGCGAGAATCTGCCCAGGTGTTGCATCACCGACTGCCAGTAAGTGTGCGATCCGGCGGGTCAGTACTCGAGTTTTACCCGATCCGGCTCCGGCAACTATCAGTAGCGGGCTACCTCGATGCTCAACGGCCGTGCGCTGAGCGGGATTGAGATCCTCGAGTAATTGATCCCCTTGGAGCCCGATAAATTGGGATTGGCTCGAATCAGACACTAAGTCAGTCTAGGCCCAGCCCCCGACAATAAGATCAATGGCGAATATCAACGCCTGATATAGCCGACTACTTTCACCCGAACTTTTGTCGGAACATTTGATGCAAGCGCGACTAGCCCCTCATCCCCCACCTCAGCAACAACAATCGAAGTAGTTTTACCCTTAGCGGTAACCGTGGCTGATCGAGAACCTCGATCGACCCCACCCACGGCGTAGGCCGCAAAGCGACCGTCTGCACCTTTGCCTTTGGTCGTGACCCGCAGGATCACGGCGAGGACTTTTTTCTTCTTTTTGGGTACGTCACCAATTCCAGTCACCTTAGACAGTTTCACCTGGGTGCCATCAAATTTCGTTTTGATAAGTTTGCGCGCCGACATGCCGCGAGCTTTCAACGGTAGTGCACTCGTGCGGTACCCGAGCACCTCAACTTTCACTTGTACTGCAGGTTTCTTCGACGCCGATATTTGCACCGTTCCTCCCACGACCGGGACAACCAAAATTGCGGTACGAGTTTTTGCCTTGCGAACCTTGACCGTGGCAGCGTTAACCTTTTCACCAATTTGGCCGATGCGCAGTTTGCCCTTCTTGGTGGAGTCACTCGTGGTAACGGTGACAAGTGCGCTTGTTGCTTGCGCCGGAAGTCCGTTAAGGGCCACGGTGCGAATTTCACCCGGTTGAATTGCACCTTGGCTCATTGACTCATAACCAACTTCTGCGCCGATTCCTACAAAGTCTTCCCCTTCTGGTGGGGCGCCAGGGGCCGGCACGGCAGGAGCTTCAGGAACTACCGGAGCCACCGGCACCGGAGCAGGGCTTGACCCGAGCTCGGTCATGGGCATGATCAACGTTTCGCTGACCACCTCGGACCTGTTTTCAACTTCCGGCCCATTGGGGTAATACCCCAAGACGTCAACAGTGACATCCGTTGCGCCGGCAGCCGTTGCAATCGCGATGGTTCCATCGGATGCGACCGGGATAATTGCATCTGCGGACGCATCAGCATTCATCGGCGCTTTCACAACGGGAACGCTGGAACTCGCTCCCGGTGACCAAGCTCGTAACGTGGTGGCAGCGTTAGTTCCTAATGCGCTCACGCGCACGAGTACTGCAGCAACCCCCTCTGCTGGTACCCCGCCGACCCCCGTCACTTTGGCAAAGATTCTATGGCTGTCGCCATTCCATCGGTCCTGTTGTAGGCGACAGCGCTCTTTTACCCCGATCCCCGAACGCGTGCCCACAACCCGAACTTGGTCAACAGCAACAACCCCACCCACGCGGGTAGCGGGAGCGCCACCAGCAGAGGACCGATTGCGTGCACAGTAGGGCGCCGTGAACGCGGTGCCATCCCAAAATGACGACCGACCAGAGGCTCCATCCCATGTGAGTGAGATGTGAATATGGTTACGGTGACAGGTGTTATCAGATCCTTTGTCTGGTTTGGAGAAACAACCTTTAAGTTCGGTCCAACCTTTATTCTGGTCATAGCCGCGCCAGATGCGGTCGTTCCAACCGATATACATCACACCGAGTCGGATTGCGTTGCCGTATGCAACTCCAAATTGATCTGGCCCGAGCAGCCAATTCAAAAAGGCTTCGGCTTCGGCGCGGCCCTCGAGATCACGAACGCTGCGCATCCAGTCCAGGGCTCGACCTTCTTTGTGTTCACTTTGACCGCCGACTCCACAATCGCGTGGAATCCATACGACTTCGTCTTGGCCGTAGGTCGCCTTAATCAAGTCTGCTAATCGTTGGGTTCCCGGTTTTGGGAGGGGATCACAGCTGGATTGTCCCTCGTATTCGGCGGGCACGTCGTATTCAGCCGGAAGCGCGACGGGGGGCCCGGCCGGTGTTGGGGCGGCGGGTAGACCAATCCCAGGCTCAGGAGCACCGGCAATCACACCGGTCCAATTAGTGGATTGCCAGCCGCTGCCATCAGCGGTTGCCGGGCTGGCTTGTAAAATTAGGGCGCCGACAAATATAAAGATGCCGCTACCGCGCATGAGCGCATGAAGGCGTGACAGGGCAGAATGCCCTGTAATGTGGGGAAGCACGTGCCTACTCTGACACGAAAGTGACGCATGTGACTAATCCACACGAGTAAGAACACCCATGTAATTCAGAATTATTAACAACTTTGACCACTTATAGAGGGAATCTGATGGAAATCGAGCGCATTTTGGTAATCACCGCCCACCCCGACGACGTCGATTTCGGCGCGGGGGGCACTGTTCGCCAGTGGACCCGGTCCGGGATCGAGGTCAGCTACTGCATTTGCACCGATGGTGATGCCGGCGGGGTAGACCGTGACGTGCCTCGAAGTGAGATTCCCGATATCCGCCGAGCCGAGCAGAGGGCAGCCGGCGCCGCACTCGGTGTTACCGATATTCACTTCCTGGGCTACAAAGACGGTGACCTGCAAGTGACCCAGGATCTACGTCGAGATATAAGTCGCGTGATCCGCCAAGTCAAACCCCAGCGCGTGCTAATGCAATCCCCGGAGCGCAACTGGGATCGAATTTATGCCTCGCACCCAGATCACTTGGCCGCTGGTGAAGCCGCAATATTTTCCGTATACCCCGACGCCCGTAATCCATTTGCGCACCCAACCCTGCTCGATGACGAAGGGTTAGAAGCCTGGAGCGTGGGTGAGGTGTGGGTAATGGGCGCACCTGAATCGAATCACTACGAGGATGTTACCGAAATGCTGCCGGACAAGCTCGCAGCCCTGCAAGCACATGAGTCACAAACCGCACACATGGAAGACCTTGAAGGCCGCATTCGCACCTGGATGTCAGCCATCGCAATCGAAGCCGGTTTCGCGCCCGACGCGCTTGCTGAAAGTTTTCGGGTAGTCAATACCGCTTAAAAGTTTAACTCCACAAAACCGCAATAAAGATATTAGAGATGCTCAGCGCGCCAATTGCTCCCCACAACGCAACCTGAGGCGGGGTCTTCTTGCGGCCCATAAATGCGAGCACCGTCACTACCAACACAATTGCAAGTTTTACGCTGATCTTGGTCATGTTGATTTCTTCATCAACTGCGCCACCTTCAACCATGCCAACCAAGATCAAGCCGGTAACGAGCTGGGTGAGTGCGCCATGGAACATGGCGGCATTAACGCCTTTTTCCGAACTTGAAATTTGCACAATGAATCCGCCCACCACACTGGCCAGACCGATAAAGTGCAGAATGACAACTAGGTTATAAATGAACTCCATAGTCGCACCCTATTCCCATTCGATGGTTCCCGGTGGCTTACTCGTGACATCGAGTGTCACGCGGTTTACTTCAGCGACTTCGTTAGTGATTCGGTTGGAAATTTGCGCAATCAGGTCATAGGGCAACCGGGACCAGTCAGCCGTCATGGCATCTTCACTTGAGACAGGGCGTAATACCACTGGATGCCCGTAGGTGCGGCTATCGCCTTGAACCCCGACGCTCCTCACATCGGCTAAGAGCACAACGGGGAATTGCCACACATCGCGATCAAGGCCTGCAGCCGTGAGTTCCTCACGTGCAATCAGGTCAGCGCGGCGTAAAATCTCTAACCGCTCTTCGTTGACCGCCCCAATAATGCGAATCGCGAGACCAGGGCCGGGGAATGGGTGTCGCCACACAATTTCCGGCGGCAATCCTAGGTCGATGCCCACCTGGCGAACTTCGTCTTTAAATAACGTGCGTAATGGCTCAACCAGAGTGAACTCAAGGTCCTCCGGCAAACCGCCAACATTGTGATGGCTTTTGATATTGGCAGTTCCTGAACCACCACCAGATTCCACAACATCGGGATACAAGGTCCCTTGTACCAAGTATTCGACTTTGTGACCAGCACTGCCTGCCGCATCTACCACTTGGGCTGCCGCTTCTTCAAAAACTCGGATAAATTCGCGGCCAATAATTTTGCGTTTAGTTTCCGGATCGGTGACATCCGCGAGTGCATCAAGGAATCGTTTTTTGGCATCAACCACCACTAACTTGATTCCCGTAGCGGCAACATATTCACGTTCGACCTGCTCCGCTTCACCCGCGCGCAATAGTCCATGGTCAACAAAAACGCACGTGAGCTGATCCCCCACTGCTTTATGTACCAACGCGGCAGCGACTGCAGAGTCCACCCCGCCAGAGAGCCCGCAGATGACTGCAGAGTCACCGATTTGTGCAGAGATCTTGGCGACCTGCTCGTCAATTACGTTTGACATCGTCCAACTTTGTTCACAATGGGCCACGTGAATCAGGAAATTGGAAAGCACTTTCTGGCCGTACTCCGAATGTAAAACCTCTGGGTGAAACTGAACGCCAGCACGTGAATGCTCAAGGTCTTCAAAACCTGCAACCGGGGCGCCTGCCGAAACTGCACAGACTTTAAAAGTGTGCGGCGCTGATGTCACGGCGTCGCCGTGACTCATCCACACCGAAATCGACTCGGGAACATCGGAAAAAATCTTGGCATTATGTGTTGATAGTTCAGTGCGTCCATACTCACTGGTACCGGTGTGAGCTACTTCACCGCCGAGTGATTTAGCCATCAATTGAAAGCCGTAGCAAATCCCAAAAACTGGAAGACCCAGATCGAAAATCGTCAAGTCAAACGCCGGCGCACCTTCTGCATACACGCTGGACGGGCCGCCGCTGAGGATAATCGCTGAAGGAGACTTAGCCGTCACTTCATCTGCAGTAATAGTGTGGGCAACGATCTCGGAAAAAATATTTTCTTGGCGTACCCGGCGAGCAATCAGCTGCGCGTATTGGGCACCGAAATCAACAACAAGTACGGGTCCAGATGGATTCGACAGCATGACCCAAGCGTAGTAGCGGTGCGATTACCGTCTCTGACCCGATCGGGTGACCTCAGCTACTAAATGCGCCGAGCGCTAAGAGCGAGGCGATGAGCAGCAAGTAGATGAGTCCACCGACGACAAAGGTCAAAATCATGAATCTACGGGCCCAGCGCGAGGCTCGGGCCGCCCCGCTTTCATCATCGCTGTCGAGCCGTCGACGTGCAGTGAAAGCGAAAACAACCGCAACAACGCCTAACGGCAAAAAGAAGAAGATCGCGCCAACCAAAGACGATGTCATATGCGTTTTGGCGGCTGAAGTCATTGCCCAACCATAATCGCCCCGATCGCAGGCAGACTTGGCAGACACGTCGAATTAGCGAGTTAGCAAACTAAGCACCGCGCAAGGTCTCTGAAGGAAGTTCCCCGTAACGATCTGCGTAGTAGTGGGAGAAGCGACCTAGATGGGTGAAACCCCAGCCTCCGGCGATTTCAGAGACCGTGCGATCACCGTTTTCGCATTGGCTCAACTCCACGTGCACTCCGCGGAGCTTGACTTCACGCAAGTACTGAGTGGGCGAGAGACCCACGTAGGAACGAAACCCTTCTTGCAGGCTTCGGACACTGACCCCCGCATGTGCAGCCATTTCGCCGATGGTCAGATTGTCAAATGTTTTCTCTTCACACAATGACATCGCTTTTCGCACGGAACGGGGCGCAGCCGGCTCTGCAGCCTTCGTCAGGCAAGCCGAATAGTTATGTGGCTGGGCTGTGAGTAGACCCGTAAGACAAGCCGACTCTATTTCGGCCTGCACGCATTCATGAAGCTCGGGAACGTCGCTGTCAAAATTCTGAACCAGGACATCGACGATCCGACGCCACGATCTAATGCCCGGGTCATCCATCTGCATCGCAAGATCGAATCGAATCGGTGCCGAAAGACTCCTGCCCATAAGCTCTTCGAGGCGCCTTTCCACACTGATCCGTGAAAGGTGAATGAGTAAGTGTGGCGATTGAGCCTGCCAGGTCATATCAAGGTGCTCGGTGGGCGAAGGGACCGAAGCGACCCGGGTACTTGACTCAACATTTTGAGAGCCGCAGGTCACTCGACCCCCGCCTGAAAGTGGGATCTGAACCAGGAAAAAAGAATTGAGCTCCCCGGGGGTTATGTTCACTTCGGCGCCGTAATCCAGGTAGTTCACAGACAAGTCTTTGAGTTTCACCGAATTATGGACAGCGTCCACTTCCCCTGATGCGGCTGCAGTAGTCAGTCGATGTGGACAAAAAACACGAGCGACTTGATCTCTGGCGTCGTCTAGATCGTGGGTCCGAAATAGTGTGTGATTACTGAGCAATTCCTTCACCGCCATACGGCCAGTTTTCAGCAGATTACCCAAATACGCACCCAAATGGCGATATTTCTTGCGTTTTCTGGATATTGGCCTCTGTGAATGGCTTGGCAAGTGCGTCAACTCGGTCTAATCTCCACCACACCATGGTCCATAAATTAGATTGAATTCAGATTATGTCCCCAAAAGTAAGGAATCCACCATGACAACGAACGCTGCTCCGCTCGAGGGCAAGGTTGCAATTCTCACCGGGGCGGCCACTATTTTTGGAATCGCCGTCGCCAAAGAACTGGTCGACCAAGGTGCGCAGATCTATTTGGTCGATATCAACAGTGCCGGACTTGAAGAAGCCCTCAACCAATGCGGCGCAGCCGCTTCAGGCCTGTGTATGGATATCACCAGCGATACAGGAATCTCCGAAATTGTCAGCCAAACTGCCGCAACGTGGGGTGGGATCGACGTGCTGATCAACTTGGCCTGTTCCTATGAGGACTCCGGAGCTGACAGCACCCGCGAGGAATGGATGAACACTTTCAATGTCAATGTCGCCAGTGCTGCAATGCTCGCTCAGGCCGTGCGTCCACACATGATTCAGCGCGGCGGTGGTTCAATTGTCAATCTCAGCTCCATTAGTTCCAAGGTTGCACAGATCGGGCGATGGACGTATCCGGTGTCTAAGGCCGCCATGGTCCAACTCACTCGGAACATGGCCATGGATTTCGCACCCGATCACATCAGGGTGAATTCGGTCTCCCCCGGATGGACCTGGTCGGCCATTATGGATTCGCTCTCCGGTGGCAACCGAGAAAAAACCGATGCCGTTGCAGCACCATTTCACCTCACCCAACGAGTCGGCGACCCACGGGAAGTCGCCCGTGTGATTGCTTTTCTTTGCAGTGAAGCTTCTTCCGTTGTCACTGGGGCGGACTGGGCCGCCGATGGTGGTTACAGCGCCATGGGCCCCGAACAGGGGGTCCCGGCGATTCCACTTCTCATGGAGTAGCGGCTACTACCTTTTCGCAGCGCCGATTTGCGCATCTCGGCGCTTGATTAGCTTTCCTTCGATGCTCGCATAGTTTCTCGGATCAATGGGCAATAGCCACTCTTGAAACCGCTTAAAGCCGCTGATTTTCTCATCTAGGTCTGAAAGCAATTCATCAACATTGTGCACTGAGAACGGGATGATATTGGTGCCACGAGCGTGTTTGCCCTCAGTACGTTCCTCCATCCACTCCAGTCTCTTGTCGGTGAATGCGATCTGTTCAGCATCACTGGGTAATTCCAGCATTCCTGACAGATGTGCAGCAATCCACCAAGCTCCCGCCTCAGCATTTAGTTGACTAAAGAATGATGAGTTGTAACCATTGAATGCCAGACGTGGCACACCGATCGGCAAAATTTGTCGGTAGAGCCTGAAGTTATTCTTGGAGTCGGTAATTCTGTCCATCAACTCTTGTGAAAAGAACGGAACCCCTTGATAAAAACCAGTCCCGCAAATAATTGCCTCAACCGGAATTTGTTTACCATTGCCCAATGTCGCCAATCCAGGCTCAAGCTTGGTGATTTCAGTGTCGCGTTCGACGACCAATTTACCTTCTTGAACATATGTGAAGAAATTGTCAGAAGCCAAACTCACGGTACTGCGAACAATTGTGTCCAGACCTGTATGTGGATTGAGATCAATGTCATCTAACTTAAATTGAGATGTCACAACCGATTGCACACTGCCAAGCATTCCTGCACTCACAGCTTTTCCTTTGCCGTGTAAGAATTTTTCAAATCCCTTTAATTCAACATAGGGAAACAAGGCTTCGCCCATGCGAGTGAGGAGCAGCATCTTGTAATTAAGCACGTTCTTGAATTTCTTAGGGATCTTCCAAATAATTTTCCGAGCAACCACGGTGGTGGATTTACTCGTCCCTACCGTTGCGGCTGCCACGTCACAGGCGGACTTTCCGAATCCGACCACGAGAACGTCTTTACCAACGACTTCGTCGACATTATGGAAGTCACACGCGTGCTCGATTGTGCCGCCCGCGTCAAGGAACGCCTGCTCTCCCTCAAATTTCGGCACAAAGGGGTCCGAGAAGATTCCATTTGCAACTACCAGAAAATCGAATTTCTCTTCATGGTTTCCTTGGGAATCGCTCGTCATTACGTTCCACGATTGCGTAGCTTCATCAAATATTGTCGATTCCACCATTGTGTTGAGTGCGATAGCGTCACCAAGTCCAAAATGATCCACGTAGGCGGCCATATATTTTTGCACTTGCTCACCGGAAGGCCATTCAGGGTAATCTTTTGGGTAAGGAAAATCTGATAGGGCATAGGTGCTTCGTACATTTTGAGTCGTGAGCCCCGGATAGCGCCTTGAGCTCGACCACACTCCACCCACTTCGGAGTCCTTCTCGAACACCGTAACCGACCATCCGAAGTCCTTAAAGACTTTGGCGCTCACTAATCCGGCAAATCCTGCTCCGACTATGGCAATATTGGCTACTTGGGGCTGATCCATCCCGCATCTCCTCTGGTTGAAGATTGCCTAGGTTACGGTCCGCCTGGCAAATCTCCTAGCCACTGCGCGCAGCCTCTATCCCTTACGCGCATCTAATTCGGCGGCGCCTACCAAATCCTCGAGAGTCGGCTAAATCGAGGTATTTTTGGGAATTCGCCACATAAATCTGAACTCCGGCCTACAGTTTTGCCACTAGCAACCGTGAAAGGGGCCCCATGCAGCACATTAAGGTGACCGTCGACGGCACCACTTATCACAAAGAAGTAGAACCTCGAACCCTCCTCGTGCATTTTTTACGCGAGGACTTAGGTCGTGTCGGCACCGTGGTCGGTTGCGACACCTCTAACTGTGGCGCATGCACTGTCCTCGTTGACGCAGTGAGCGTGAAGTCATGCAGCATGTTGGCTGTTCAAGCCGACGGCAGTGAGATCACCACCATCCAAGGGGTCTCCGACGGAAACGACTGGCACCCAGTTCAATCTGCCTTCAAGGAATGCCACGGATTGCAGTGCGGCTACTGCACGCCTGGAATGGTGATGAGCTCAATTGACTTACTCAATGAGAACCCAAATCCAACCGAGGCAGAAATACGGGAGGGGCTTGAAGGAAATCTGTGTCGCTGCACCGGATATCACAACATTGTCAAAAGTGTTCAGCGCGCGGCCGAACTCATGGAAGGAGCTAAGTCATGACTGATGTAGTAGATACAGGAACAGCGCTCGGGCGGCCCATTAAGCGCAAGGAAGACGCACGGTTACTTCACGGGCAAACAAACTGGACAGACAACATTCAACTCCCCGGAACCGTCCACATGGCGATCTTGCGCAGTCCATTTGCACACGCAAAAATTACCCACCTCGACGTCAGTGGTGCACTCGCAATGCCTAATGTGGTTGCGGCATTTGGCGCAGCTGAACTTGGGGACCTAAATAGCTCGGTTCCCTGCGTCTGGCCAGTGACCGACGACATGGTTGCTCCAGACTTTCCCGCTCTTGCCAAAGACACGGTCCACCATGTAGGTGACTGCGTTGCGGTTGTTTTGGCCACGGACGCAGTCAGCGCGGTCGACGCACTCGAAGCAATGTCAGTTGACTACGAACCGCTACAGGCCGTTGTGAATATGGAAAGCGCAATCAGCCCTGGATCAACATTGGTTCACGAGGACAAGGGCACCAACACTTGCTACGTCTACAACCTCGGTGGCGGTTATGACGAGAAAGTGAAAGAAGCAGATGTAGTTGTCAAGCGTCGGTTCATTAACCAACGTCTCATCCCTGCGTTCATGGAGCCCCGCAGCGTTGTTGCTGCCCCAATGGGCATGTCCGACGAAATCACGATGTGGACTTCGACCCAGATTCCGCACATTTTGCGTCTACTCATTGCACTGGTTACTGGAATTCCCGAAAACAATCTGCGCGTCATCGCACCTGATGTCGGCGGCGGATTCGGGGGAAAGCTACAGATCTACCGTGAAGAAATTCTGGTTGCGCAGTTGGCTCGCAAATTGGGACGCCCGGTGAAATGGACCGAAACCCGCAGCGAGGACATGGTGGCAACCCATCATGGGCGCGATCAAATTCAAGACATTGAGATCGCCGCAAAGTCCGACGGGACATTGGTTGGGCTTAAAGTTGATCTGAAGGCCAACATGGGCGCTTACCTGCAAATCATTACTCCAGGAATTCCCCTTCTTGGCATGTTTATGTATCCGGGTATTTACAAAATGGATGCCTACGATTTCCAGTGCACGGGTGTGTTCACCAACACCACACCAACTGATGCATATCGCGGTGCTGGTCGACCTGAGTCGACCTATGCAATCGAGCGAATCATGGACGAACTTGCCGCGGAGCTGGGTATGGAACCCATGGAACTTCGCCGTAAGAACTGGATTAAGCACGAGGAGTTCCCCTACACAACAATTGCGGGGCTTACCTATGACACGGGCAACTACGAACTGGCAACAGCTCGCGCACTGGAACTCTTTGATTACGAAGGTTTGCGAACTGAGCAAAAGAGTCGCCGAGATTCCGGTGATCGTGTTCAGCTGGGAATCGGGATCTCGACCTTCACTGAAATGTGTGGCCTGGCTCCATCGCGCACCCTTGGTGCATTGAAATATGTCGCGGGTGGTTGGGAACACTGCACAGTTCGGGTCCTGCCAACCGGCAAGGTTGAAGTCATCACCGGAACCTCCCCACACGGTCAAGGCCATGAAACAGCGTGGAGTCAGATTGCCTCTAGCATTCTGGGTATTCCGGTTGAGGACATTGAGGTTGTGCACAGTGACACTGGCCGTGCACCATACGGCATGGACACCTACGGTTCGCGATCCCTCGCGGTGGGTGGCCAGGCAATTAAGGCGGCAAGCGAGCGGCTGGTTGACAAAGCCAGAGTAATCGCAGCACACCAACTCGAATGCAGCCCAGAAGACCTGGATTACGTAAACGGGGTGTTCCAAGTGAAGGGCGACCCCGAAAAAGCCCAGCCACTTGGTGCGGTCGCGTTCGAGGCCTTCACCGCACACAACTTGCCTGACGGTGTGGAACCCACTCTCTCCGCCGAGGCGACAATTGACCCGCAGGACTTCTCTTACCCGCATGGAACCCACCTTGCGGCTATGGAAGTGGACACCGAGACGGGAAAAGTGACCCTGCGCAAGTACGTCTGCGTCGACGACGTCGGTGTTCAAGTGAACCCCATGATTGTTGAAGGTCAAGTACACGGTGGCGTTGCCCAAGGAATTGCGCAGGCACTCTATGAAGGTGCGAGCTATGACGAGGATGGACAGCCACAAAATGCAAACCTGTCTACCTATCTGATTCCCAGTGCACCAGATTTGCCATCTTTCATCACTGACACCACCTGCACGCCCTCAACGACTAATCCGTTAGGAACTAAGGGTGTTGGTGAGGCCGGTGCAATCGCATCAACGCCAGCGATCATGAACGGGATCGTTGACGCGATCCGGCACCTTGGAGTCAATGACGTTTTGATGCCGGCAACGCCCATGACCGTCTGGAAAACAATTCAAGCCGCCAAAGGAGGCAAATAATGATTCCCGTCGCTTTTGATTACAAGAAGGCAAGTTCGGTTCAAGACGCTCTGGCAGCTCTGGCAGCAGGTGGCGAAGATGCCAAGCTCATGGGCGGTGGACAATCGCTTCTCCCGGTGCTTCGGCTCCGCCTAAACGCTCCGTCAGTTGTTGTCGATTGTTCCAGCATCCCTGAGATCAAGGGGATCAAGGACGAAGGCGGCAAGATCGTGATCGGAGCGGGAACCACCCACCACGCGGTGATGAACGACCCAGCGGTGAAGTCCAGCCTCAAAGTTCTCGCTGATGCAACAGCGAGTGTCGCTGATCCGCAGATCCGTCACCGCGGAACCCTAGGTGGCGCCCTCGCGCACAGTGACCCACGTGCCGATCAGCCACCTGTTGCACTGGCCCTTGATGCCGAGTTCACCATTGCCGGTGCGACTGGTCAACGAACCGTTGCCGCGGCCGATTTTTTCCAAGGACCGTTTGAAACTGCGGTCGGACCCGACGAAATTCTGGTGAGCGTCGCGTTTCCCAAGCTTGATGGTTGGGGCGGACACTACGAAAAATTTAACCGCGCTGCCCAAGCCTGGAGCATCGTTGGTGTTGCGGCGACCGTCCGAATGGAAGGTGGCAAGATCGCAGAAGCGCGCATTGGCTTAACCAATGTTGGTGGCACACCCCACCGCGCCAGCGCTGTCGAGCAAGCACTTGTGGGTGCAAGTTCGATTGCTGAAATTGAGGCAGCCTCAATGCACGCATCGGACGGCCTGTCGCCATTCGCTGACGAGGATGCTGACGTTGAGTACCGCTTGCATTTGGCCCGCGTACTTACTGCGCGATCGGTCGCGAAGGCAGCCGGGATTTCCTAGACTAATTGGTAATTGAATCGGCTGGTGCCCTTAGCGCCAGCCGATTTTTTTCATTACTCCCAAAGACGCGGTGAGTAGATTCCCCCACTTTTCATCATTAAGACCAAATGGTGGGCCAAATCCCAATGCGTTTTGGGTCGCAATTGTTTGTGACTGCGTGTATTGCAAAATCCCTGCTACCGCGTGCCTGCGGCCAAGACCTGATGCACCAAAACCACCCATTGGCGAACCAAGGGTTGACCAAGCAGTCGCATAGCCTTCATTGATATTCACTGTCCCCGCGTGAAGTTCCCTGGCAATCGCGAGGGCAACTTTCCTATTCTTAGAAATCACGCTTGCGTTGAGGCCGTACTCTGAATCATTTACCAAACCAATCGCCTCGCTATCGCTGCTGAAAGCGCTGACCGCTACCACGGGACCGAATGTTTCGTCTCGGCACACATTCATCTGCTCGGTGACTCCGGTCATGATTGTTGGAGCGATCGTGGCATTACCTGCCAACTCACCGCCAGTGTGAATTTTGGCACCTTTATCACGGGCATCAGAAATGAATGCCATGACCCGAGCCGCGTGAACCGGGCTAATGAGCGGTCCGAAAGAACCTCCCCAACCCACGCTGTCCTGGTAGGTCATCGCGCGGGTTTTGCGCACGAACGATTCAAGGAATGTCTGCTCAATACTTTCGTGCACGTAGAGCCGTTCAATACTGATGCAGAGTTGACCCGTATTACCAAAACATGCCCGAGTCGCGATTTCAGCGGCTTTTTCAACGTCCGAATCGGCACGGATAATCATGGCGTTCTTACCACCAAGTTCCAACGCTGTACCAATAAGTTGTTCACCACATTGAGCAGCAACGACTCGGCCCACTTTGGTGGAGCCGGTGAACATGAGAAAATTCACTTGATTGATCAGCGGTGCTCCCAGTTTTTCCCCGTCACCGATCACAACACCAAATAGTCCCTCCGGCAATCCGGCACGGTACAGCAAATCGATTACGTAAAGTGCCGTGGCTGATGTCAGCGGGTCCGGCTTAAGCACCACCGCATTACCCGCCAGCAGCGCCGGGATCGCATCACTCACCGCAAGGGTAAGTGGATAATTCCATGGAGCAATAATCCCCACCACGCCAACTGGCACATGGCGCTCAATTGCGCTGATCAGTAAGGGGAAAACGCCCGAGTGTTTACGATCTTTGAGTGCCCCCACGTGCCGGGCGTAGTAGCGGGCATTGAGCATAACGTCCAGCAATTCCTCATTGGCGTCGCGCCGAGGTTTCCCCGTCTCCCACTGAATCAAGTCCAGGAGTTCGTCTTTGTGCGCGAGCACCAAGTCATGAAAACGCAGGATTACTCTTGCACGATTCCTCAAACCCAGGCTCCCCCATGCCACTTGAGCGGCCTTTGCCGTGTGTATGGCAGTGGAAATATCACTCTCACTCGATAGCGCTAGTGAATACAATTTGTCACCGTAGGGAGATGTGATGGTGATGTAGTCACCAGTAGTGTTTGTCGCTAACCGGTTCACCCGCCACCAGTAGTTCAGGTCTTCTATGACCCCGGCCATGATTAGGAAACAATCATTTCAACGCGCTGGAATTCCTTCAGGTCGCTGTAGCCGGTCGTCGCCATTGCTTTACGCAACGCCCCGACAAGGTTCATGGTGCCGTCACCGGTTGTGGCTGGGCCATTGAGTATCTGGTCAAGGGTTCCCACCTGCTTCATTGGCTGACGCTCCCCACGCGGCAGGGTCGGGTGCCAAGCTTCCGAACCCCAGTGTGTTCCCCCGCCAGGTGAATCGGTTCCGCGGGAGAGAACCGAGCCGACCATAGCCGCATCGGCGCCGCACGCAAATGCTTTAACAATATCTCCACTGTTTCCCATTGACCCATCAGCGATCACGTGGACATAACGGCCACCAGATTCATCAAGGTAGTCGCGTCGTGCTGAAGCAACATCAGCGATTGCAGTTGCCATCGGAACGCGCACACCGAGAACTTCCGCCGTCGTGTGGGCCGAACCACCACCGAACCCAACAAGTACGCCAGCAGCACCTGTTCGCATCAAGTGAAGGGCCGCTTGCGCCGTTGCGCAGCCGCCAACGATTACCGGAATATCAAGGTCATAGATGAAACTCTTGAGGTTAAGTGGCTCTCCACTTGCAGCAACGTGCTCGGCTGAAACGGTTGTTCCGCGGATTACCAGAATCTCAGCTCCACTACTTGCAGCAATCGGTGCGAGCTCCGCCGTTCGTTGGGGTGACACCGCGACAGAAACCGTGATCCCGCTTTCCTTGAGCTGGGCAATCCGGCTTTTGATCAGTTCGGCATCTACCGGTTTATCCTTATACAACTTTTGCAGTAAAGCCGTTGCCTGATCGGGGTCAACCTGTGCGATTTCACGGAGAAAAATTGTTGGATCTTCATATCGTCCCCACAAGCCTTCAAGGTTAAGGACCGCCAGGGCGCCATTACGTGAAATGGTGACAGCGCTGTCCGGTGAAACTACCGAATCCATGGGAGCCGCTATGAAAGGAGTGTCAAACTTATAAGCGTCGATGTTCCAAGAAGTTGAGACCTCAGAAGCGTCGCGCGTTCGCCGTTGCGGAGCGATCGCTACTTCCTCGAAGGAAAACCCCTGACGAGCAGACTTCGTCCCGCCAATTATGACCTCTACCATGATTACCGTCCCGAGTAGTTTGGTGCTTCGATTGTCATTTGAATGTCATGTGGGTGGCTCTCGCGCAGCCCCGCAGCCGTGATTTGCACTAGGCGGCCCTTCTCGCCAAGTTCAGCAATGGTGTGTGCACCCGCGTAACCCATGGCAGCTCGTAGGCCCCCCACGATTTGATGGGCCACTGCTTCAAGGGGTCCACGGAAGGAAACCATGCCTTCAATTCCTTCAGGGACAAGTTTGTCATCGCTGAGGACGTCATCCTGGAAGTAACGATCCCTTGAATAGGAACGGGCTTCGCCACGACTTTGCATTGCGCCGAGAGAACCCATGCCGCGATAGGACTTAAATTGCTTGCCGTTGACAAAAACGACCTCACCAGGCGCTTCCTCACACCCAGCCAGTAGCGAACCAAGCATTACGATACTTGCCCCGGCAACAATTGCCTTAGCGATATCTCCGCTGTACTGAATCCCGCCGTCTGCGATTACAGGGATACCTGCAGCGTGGGCAACCGATGCCGCTTCTTCGATAGCCGTGATTTGTGGAACACCCACACCCGCAACAATCCGCGTGGTGCAAATTGAGCCTGGGCCAACGCCCACCTTCACCCCGTCAGCACCCGCATCAATCAGCGCCTGTGCACCTTCGCGAGTGGCAATGTTTCCGCCAACAATATCAACATCAAACGCTTTTTTGAGGCGAGTAACCATGTCTAACACTGCTTGTGAGTGCCCGTGTGCTGTATCTACGATGAGAAAGTCAACGCCGGCGTCGACCAATGCTGTTGCGCGTGTGAATGAGTCATCTCCAACGCCAATCGCTGCACCCACGATTAATCTACCGAGTGCATCTTTAGAAGCGTGTGGATATTTATCAATCTTTACAAAGTCTTTAACCGTGAATAGCCCGCGTAGCTTCCCATCAGCGTCGACAAGTGGCAGTTTCTCAACTTTCTTGGATGCTAAAAGATTGAGGGCATCAAGGGGGGCGACACCAACTGGTGCTGTGACAAGCGGCATTGGGGTCATCACTTCACTTACCGCGCGCGCCATATTGTCTTCAAATCGCATGTCGCGATTGGTAACGATTCCCACCAAAGTTCCATCCGGATCAACTACGGGAACGCCGCTAATGCGGTAACGGCCGCACAGTCGATCGACATCAGCCAAAACATCGGTCGGCAAGCAGGTCACGGGGTCGTGCACCATTCCCGCTTCACTGCGCTTAACTAAATCTACCTGAGCAGCTTGCGCCTCAATGGACAGATTGCGATGCAGAACACCCACACCGCCCTGGCGCGCCATAGAGATCGCCATCCGGGATTCCGTGACGGTGTCCATCGCGCTGGACACCAATGGCATTTTGACAGAAATGTTTTTGGTGACCCGAGCAGTTGTGTCCACTTCACTTGGTACAACATCTGATATTCCTGGCAAGAGCAGGACGTCATCAAATGTCAGTCCAAGGAATGCAACCTTGCTTGTCCGCTCAACCATGGGGCCTCCTCGGGGTGAAAGCCCTAGGCTAGTCGGCGATGATTTCGCTCATGAGCGCGACCGCGGCGCCCAAGCTATCCGCTACATGGACCCCTCTGGGGGGCGTATTGCGCCAGCCAGGCCCGCCGATCACGATTCTGGGGTTCGGGCGAAGGGAAGGAAGCCCGTCAAGGCGGTCGGCATCAGCCGAGCCTTCGAGTTGTGACCAAAGGAAGACCCCACGGGGACCGGTGCGAGAGATCACATCGCTCAGGCTTTCCAGAGGCAACCCCCCACCGAGGTGAACGAATCGAATTCCCTGCTCGGCTAAAGCCGCTCCCATGGCCCACAGCGGCAGCTGGTGATCGTCTCCCGCAACCGCTCCTAAAAGCACCGTTCCGCGGTTCGCTTCTGTGGCAGTCTTGAATGCGAAAGCCGATAGCTCGACTTGAACAGCCGTGGAAAGAACATGCTCCACTTCAATTCCGCACTCGCGAAGCTCCCACTTGTCGCCGATACTTTTCAATACCGGCATCAGCAATTCATCCCACGTGGATATCACACCAATGTCATGCAGTGACTCAGAAATAATGGATGCACAGGCAGTCTGATCAATTGCGCTCGCTGACTTTGCCAATCCTCGAGTTCGGCGGTCGCCTCCCGGGGTTGCCACAACATTGCCGCCGCCAATTCGACCCTGTGCAGCGCCACCCTCAATCACCGTCGCCGGTCGGGTAGCGATTGGTGCGCATTCTTGCGGAGTAAATTCGCGGGCCAGCGCTGTGGCAGCGGCTTGCGCTGGCGAACTTCCGGAACGGATCAGAGCCGCCATGTAGTCCAACCGGGCTAGATCGACCACCGAATACCGCCGGTGAGATCCCCCTTCGCGCTGACTTGGCCCCAGTCCATAGCGCCGATCCCAGGTGCGCAGAGTGGCCGGCGCTACCCCCAACCTACGGGCGGCAACGGCCACGCTGACCCACAGACCGCCGGCATCGGATTGACCATTACTTATCGCTGGCATTGGCGAGATTATGAGCCATCAGGGCCACTTTCGCATCTTGTGACCGATATCACCCCCTTTTATATTGACCAACCTATGAAACGTTTTGTATTCTTGGGTCATCGTTACAGGACCTATAAGGAGGCAAAATGGCTGACGTATCCCGGCTACCCGGACCCAATGCCGACATTTGGGATTGGCAACTGATTGGCCTGTGTCGTGGCGAAGATCCCAATGTTTTTTTCCACCCTGAAGGCGAGCGTGGCCCAGCCCGCGTCAATCGAGACGTAAAGGCAAAAACAATTTGCGGGGCCTGCCCGGTCAAGTTGCAGTGCGCCCAGCACGCCCTCGCCGTCAAAGAGCCCTACGGGGTGTGGGGCGGTCTCACCGAAGACGAGCGCGAGGACATCTATGCGGGTCGTTTGGCAGCAAATACTGCCCTTGGAGTCGAGATCACCACTGCATTGACCGGTTCCCAAGTTCAGGTCGCAACGGCTTCCTAATCAACCACTCACAAGTAGGGGCGAGACCGAATATCCGGTCTCGCCCCTACTTGCATGAAGTTGCGCTAACTACTCACTAATGTGAGTGCCCGTGGTGCCCCTGACCAGCGTGCGGTTCTTCGTCGACTGGCTTCTCAACGACCAAGGCCTCAGTAGTCAGCAGCATTGCTGCTATTGATGCAGCGTTTTGCAATGCCGAGCGGGTGACCTTGACCGGGTCAATTACACCCTGAGCAATCAGATCGCCGTATTCACCGGTTGCTGCATTCAGTCCGTGCCCGGGCGGCATCGCGGCCACCTGGGAAACAACTACATAACCGTGCTCACCGGCATTCTCGGCAATCCAGCGAAGTGGCTCTGAGGTCGACTTGCGAACTATGGAAACACCGGTTGCTTCATCGCCGGTCATCCCAAGATTAGAATCCAGGACCTTCGCGGCCTGGACAAGCGCGGTGCCACCACCAGAAACAATCCCCTCCTCGATTGCAGCGCGAGTCGCTGACACTGCGTCTTCGATTCGGTGCTTCTTTTCCTTGAGTTCGACTTCGGTGTGACCACCAACCTTGATCACAACAACGCCGCCCACAATCTTGGCAAGGCGCTCTTGCAACTTTTCGCGATCCCAATCAGAATCTGACCGCTCAATCTCACTCTTGATTTGGGCAACGCGATCAGCCACCGCCTCTGCGCTTCCGCCGCCGTCAACGACGGTCGTGTTGTCCTTGGTAACCACAACGCGACGGGCGCTCCCGAGCACTTCCAGACCAACCTGATCCAGCTTGAGACCAATATCGGCTGAAACGACTTGACCGCCGGTAAGCACAGCGAGGTCTTCCAGGATTGACTTACGGCGATCACCAAACGCTGGAGCCTTAACCGCGCAGGAGGAGAAAGTTCCGCGAATCCGGTTAACAACCAGGGTCGAAAGCGCTTCGCCATCAACATCTTCGGCAATAATCAACAGTGGCTTGCCGGTCTCGACAACTTTTTCAACCAAGGGCAACACTTCGGCAACCGAAGAGATCTTGCCCTGAACTAACAGGATGCGTGGGTCGTCCAGAACAGCTTCCATGCTCTCCTGGTCGGTCACGAAATATGGAGAGATGTAGCCCTTGTCGAACTGCATCCCTTCCGTGAATTCCATCTCCATTTCGGTGGTGCTGGACTCTTCGACTGAGATCACGCCGTCTTTGCCGACCTTGTCGAATGCGTCTGCGATCAGTTCACCAATCTCACGGTCCTGCGAGGAGATAGCGGCCACGTTCGTGATCTCTTCTTTTCCAGAGACTTCACGGGCCATCTTGGCTAGTTCGGCAGTAATAGCTGCCACTCCCGCATCCATGCCACGTTTAATTGCCATGGGAGCTGCCCCTGCGGCAACTTGCTTCAAACCTTCAGTCACCATTGCCTGTGCGAGCACGGTGGCCGTGGTGGTTCCATCCCCGGCAACATCGTTGGTCTTAGTGGCCACCTCTTTGGCCAGTTGTGCACCCAAGTTTTCATAAGGATTTTCGAGTTCGATCTCTCGAGCGATTGTTACGCCGTCGTTGGTGATCGTGGGGGCTCCCCATTTTTTGTCGATAACCACGTTGCGACCCTTAGGGCCAATGGTTACCCGCACCGCATCAGCGAGTGCATTAACTCCGCGCTCAAGGCTACGCCGAGCGCTCTCATCAAATTCAAGAATCTTTGCCATGGTGTTAGTCCCTCAGTTAGCTAGCGGAAAATGATTTGTTGAGTCTTTTATTGAGATGAGCCCCGCGGCTCCGAAAGGATTCGCGGGGCTCACCAAACAATCAAGCAACAGGCGCGAGAAGTTACTTCGTAGATTTACTTCTCGACGATTGCAAGCACGTCGCGAGCAGACAGCAGCAAGTACTCTTGGCCGTCGTACTTCACTTCGGTGCCGCCATACTTGCTGTAAATGACAACATCGTTGACCTTGATGTCCAAGGGGATGCGCTTATCGCCATCTTCGTCAAAACGACCTGGGCCTACTGCGAGAACCTTGCCCTCTTGGGGCTTTTCCTTCGCGGTGTCAGGGATAACAAGTCCTGAGGCGGTCGTTTGCTCCGCTTCAAGCGTTTGTACCAAAATGCGATCTTCTAGGGGCTTAATGGAAACCGACACGGTTTATTCCTCCGGCTCGTGGGCGCCAGCCCGAAAGCTGGGCGCGATTACGAATAATTGGGTCTTATCTAATTGGATCTTAGAGTTAGCACTCACATGGTGAGAGTGCTAAGCAAATATTACGCAACAGTTAGCACTCTGTCAAACCGAGTGCCAGCACACGCGTCCTGAACCCCTAGGCTGGAACCGTGAGCCACCTTCCCAATGAGGAACTGATCTCTGCGGCAGCGGGTGAACTGGGCCGAGCGGGAGCCAGCGAACTGGGGGTAATCGCCTCCCTGCGCGCCCAAGGCCATGACCCTGAGGCGGTAAGGGCGGCGATCGAGCAGTGTGAACTACGTTCAAAAGCCAGAATCGCCTGGAAGACCAGTGGGCAGACACGCCAGCATTGGTGGCTCACCCGAGACGGGCTTGAACAGGCCAGCCATCCACTCGTGGCCCAGTTCCACGCCAATCTGATCGTCCAAAGCGGGGTAAACGACGTCATTGATCTCACGGCAGGCCTTGGCAGCGACAGCGCTGCTTTCATCGAAGCCGGTCTGCGCGTTACAGCGCTCGAGCGCCACCCCGACACTGCCGCGTTCCTGGCACACAACGTGCCCGCAGCGACCATATTGATCCGTGACTGCACCGAGGTTGATTTCGTGGACTATGCGGCCGACCAGTACCCAATATTTATTGACCCAGCACGGCGCGCAGGATCTCGCTCACCCGATGGTGCCCGCGCCCTACCCGAACGCGACCCCGAACGTTGGTCGCCTTCCCTGTCATTTGTAACAGCTCTCGCCAACAGATTCCAGATCTACATGAAAGCAGCCCCTGCATTTGCTCCACCCCAAGGTTGGGCCCAATTCATGATCAGTGTCGACGGGAGCCTGATCGAAATGTTCACTACAAATGCAATGACCGGGGTCTACGCGGTGATGATCGATTCACATACCGAGCAAACACACGTCATCTCAGCTTCCCAAAACCCAACGGAAAGTGCAGCGATCGATATTTGCGTTGGCGGCATCCTCTATGAACTTGATCCCGCAATCACTCGCGCAGGGCTTACCCAACAGGTCGCGGGTGAACTCGGTATTAGTCCAGCTGGTGAGAAGGGAATCTGGCTTTTTGGTACTTCACCTGTCCCGTTTGCCCACGCGCGAAAATACGCGGTGCACGACCACTTCCCGGTCAAGGAGTTGAAGTCTCGGGTGGCACATCTACCCGGGATTGCGTTGAAAACAAAGGATTCACGGCGCGGAGTCAAAGAATTGCGCAAAACTTCCGGCAAAAACGATCACAACGAATGGGCGGTAGTCGTCCTGGGATCAGGGGCTAGCGAGCAGGCGGTCTTAGTGCAACGGGCACCGTGAGCATTTCGGGGACGATGCTTTCCCGGGGAAGGTAATCCGCCAAATTCGCTGGGGTCAGTCCCGCATCACGGATTTTCTTCACTGCGATTTTCAAATCGCGTTTCAACTTGGGAGAAAAATGCATTAAGACTATGGATCCGGGCCTTAACTTGGAGTTCGCATAAGAAATTTTTCCGTATCCCACCGATGCGTCCCACATCACAATTTGTTCGATCCCGCATTTTTCACCCATGCGCCGGACTGCTCGCGAATCTTGAGCAGCACCGTATGGTGGTCGCAGCATCCACGGATACCAGTCGTACTTTTTCCCGAATCGTTTTTGCACGTAGCAAATCTCATGGTCCAAATCTGTAGACTTTTTCCCAAAGGATGCATGGGTTGCCGAGTGGTTTTGAATCGAGCCCCATCGAGCAAACTCATTAAAATACTCTTTTGAATCCTTGATCGTCCATGAAGACAGGAATGCAGTAATGGGCAACCTATTTGCTGTGACATAGGCCAATGCATTCTCAGGTTTATAGACTCCATCATCGATCGTGATAAAAGCGACTTTGTCCTTTGTTTTGATTCGATAAACGGATTTAGGGATCTTGGGGATCTGGCGCGAGGGCACCGTGGTCACTAAATCATTTTCGGTGGCGCTTGAGGTCACCAAAGCGCCGGACGCGGCGGAGAGAATCAATGCGCTTGCGACTACCGCGAGAAGAGCCCGACGCATTGTTGGCCCCCTTCCGACTAAGAATTAATCACAAACTTTTCACAAGGGTAACCCGAAAGCCGACGCCAACACCAGCACACTGGGGGTCGGATTAGAAATAAACCTCATTAACTGCCAGCGTCGAAGTGGCGGGAAAGTCCACCGGCGAAGGGATCGCCCCAATCCGGACCAGATGTGACCCCAGCGCCGCAACCATTGCTCCATTATCGGTACACAACCCCGGGCTTGGCACCCGTAATTCGATCCCGGCGGCAGCACAACGCTCTGCCGCTAAGGCACGCAGCCGTGAATTAGCCGCTACTCCCCCCGCAATCACCAAGTGCGGGGCGTCCTGGGCGACGGCAGCCTTGACCGCTTTGCTGGTCAAGATATCTGCAATCGCCTCCTGCACCGATGCGGCAACATCTGGCACTGAAATCGTGTTACCCGCCCGCTGTTGCTCTTTCACCCAGCGGGCCACAGCGGTCTTCAGTCCGGAGAATGAGAAATTAAAGGCGTGAATCGGATCCGTTCGAAGGGCTCGTGGGAAATCGATGGAATCGCGATCACCACTTTGGGCCGCTTGGTCAATCATGGGTCCGCCAGGAAATGGCAATCCCAGTAGACGCGCAACCTTGTCGAACGCCTCTCCCGCGGCGTCATCAAGTGTTTGGCCGAGTGCCTCAAAGTTTCCGTCACTTACTTTTATTAACGATGAATGACCGCCGGAAACTAACAATCCAACCACGGGTTCTGGTAGCGGTCCGTGTTCAAGCTCATCCACCATCACATGCGCTGCCAAATGATTGACGCCATAAATTGGTTTAGCCAATCCCAGGGCGATCGCCTTCGCAGATGCAACCCCAACAATCAGCGCACCGACCAGCCCGGGGCCCGCAGTGACCGCTACTGCATCAATATCCGTCATCGAAATTCCTGCTTGTGAACAGGCAAGATTAATTGTGGGCAACATGGCTTCCAGATGAGCCCGGCTGGCCACCTCTGGAACTACTCCACCAAATCGGGCGTGCTCGGGAGCACTTGATGCCAGGGCATTAGCCAAAAGGTCTCTGCCGCGAACGATCCCAATCCCTGTTTCATCACATGAAGTCTCAATGCCAAGAATTAATGGTTCATCAGCACTCATGGGGAACTCTCGCGATTATCGCGACGCAGAATCACGGCATCAGTTCCGTCGGGGTAGTACTTGGCCCGCTTGCTAATCTCGGCAAAACCAAATGATGAATACATCGAAAGCGCGCTCGTATTGTCACTGCGTACTTCAAGAAAAATATAGGTCACACCCAACTCCCGCGATCGGGCAACCAACTGATTAAGCAGTTTTCGACCGATGCCTTTTCCTTGAAAGGAATCTGCAATGGCAATTGTCTGAATGTCAGCATCACTACCGGAAATGCTTAGCCCCGCGTACCCGCACAGTTCACCAGCGCTTTCCACAACAAAATAGTGATTGTGAAGTTGGGCTAACTCCCTCCACCATTGATCAATTGACCAAGGGTCCAGCGGAAAGAGTTCCTGCTCAAGTGGGTTGACCACGTCAATATCCCACCAGCGCATGGGCCGAACCTTTATTATTGAAGTCGTCATAACGAGACCGGTGGCTTCGGTTGAGCATCGGCTTCTCGCAAATACATGGGAGACAATTCGTATCGGTCACCGCGTTCAGCACGAGCGGCAATATCAATCGCGTGGGGCAGCACTCCATTTCGCAAAGGAACACCGAACTCAGCAGCCACACATGTGACGCTCTCAATGCGATCAACGCTTGGACCCGTAAGCCTGTTTCCGCGGCCGTCAAATCTTGCCCAGTAATACTCTTTCCGGCGGGCATCTGTTGCCACAATGAATTCGCTAGCCGGTGTATCCAGAGTTTCGTGAATAATTGAGTTGGCAGCGGCATCCAGAGAACATACGCCGACTACCGGTACCGACCAGGCTGCTGATAGTCCTTGGGCGAATGCAATTCCTACGCGTAGGCCAGTGAATGGACCAGGACCGACACCACACGCAATCAATTCGGGTAGGGAATTTGAATCGAGATTTAGTTGCATGAACAAAGTTCCGATTGCTTCGACATGCCCGCGGGCGTCGTAATGGCTGGCCTTCGATATTACCGTTCCTGAGTCAACAAGCGCGATTGAAGTCAATGCTGTTGACGTATCTACCGCAAGAATTAACATGCGAGCACCGGTTCAATTCGCCCCAGGAACAACTCGCCCAAAGGCGACACGGCGGAGAAACCAACCGCATGCTCAGGGTCAATACGCATTTCGACTACGCAATCCCCAAACTCACCCGCCCACGGGATCCCCCACTCAACCAATGTCAGAGAGTTCTCAGCATCTAGTTCAGACCACAGGTCAAATAGTTGATCAGCTGCACCTACCCGATACACATCCAGGTGCAGTAGCCCGAGGCTGGCGACTGGCGGATAATACTTGCTCATGACAAATGTTGGACTGGTTACCGGTTCAGTGATTCCCAGGCCACGGGCAACCCCTTGGGCGAATGTGGTTTTTCCAGCTCCCAACTCACCAGTGAGAATCAAAACGTCACCACCGCGGGCAACCCCTGCAATTGATTCACCTAAAGTCTGCATCTCCTCTGGCGATTCAATCTTCATGTTGGTCAAGTCTTTCAATGATTCGATCGACAAATCCAGTCAGCAGCTCATTTACTTCCTCATGGCGCTCGATCGTCACCATGTGACCACTTTCAGCGAACACAACAAATTCGGCACCCGGAACCCGCTCAATGATCGCCTCACTCATGGCAGGTGGAACCACGCGGTCTGATTCACCAGTAATCACCAAAGTTTCCACCTGCTGCAGTGGCTCAAGTGATTCGAGTGTGTTGTGCTCATAGATATTTGGTAAGAAATTAACCAAAATATTGAAATCGGTTGACGAAACCATGTCGGCGACGAATTCACCAGCACGGATCGGCGCAACGGATCCAAATGAATACAGGCGCGTAATAAGCAGGCCTAAATCCGTTTTGCTCCACCGTGAGTGCGAAAGCGCAACCCCACCTTTTGCTACCGCAGCAGCGACACCGGGAACGAGGCTTTGCACGAAGCGGGAGATTGGCATGGGCAAACCCAGGCTTGAGGTGGCAACCGATGTGGCTGAACTTGAAATTAGTCCCACTCCAATTACCCGCGCACCAAAAATCTCCGGGTGCTGTTCCACCAAGGCCAAAATAGACATGCCACCCATGGAGTGTCCAATTAGGATCAAGGGGTCATCGGTTGCGAGCTGGTTGATGACTGAATGCAAATCTCGCCCCAGTTGGGTAATGCTGTAATCCTGGCTCTGTGTACCGGTGACGCCGGTTGATTCGCCATGTCCCCTTTGATCGTAGAACACCAAGGTCGCCCGATCGCGTAAAGCGAGTCGTTGGTAGTACCAGGAATTGCGGTTCAAAGCGAAACCGTGTGGCAGCACGATTGTTACTCGAGAGCCGGGGAGTCGATCAACCTCGCCGACAAGTAATGCGCCGTCAGAAGCCGTAACTTCGACCCGCTCACCGTGCAACGAATAAAACTCTGTCAAATCGACGTCACTGCTCGGGGTAGCGCTGAGCCGCATGACGAGTCGTTCAGCGGTAGCCCCTGCAGCGGCGCCGAGGGCCACCGCGCCAAGTGAGAGCGCGGCGCGCCCCGCTACCTTGCCAAAATCAACAGCCACCTGCGCACTTCACCACCTAGCTTCTTAATTCGAGTTTATTGATCCGAACCGCACTATCGAATCACATTCACACGCTCACACGTGAACCCGTGGTATCCGCACACCTAATCGGGTTACTATTTCGTAGCCGATGCTTCCACACTCCAGGGCCCACTGATCCGCGGTCCATTCACCATGAGCACCCGAACCGAACAAGTACACGCACGTGCCCGCAGCTACCTCAGTCACTACATCCGTGCAATCGACTACGAACTGATCCATTGCGATGGTTCCTACCTGCGCAACTATTTTTCCTCCGATTGAAACTCCCACCCGATTACTCGCGTTTCTCGGGATTCCATCGGCATAGCCCAACGGCACCAACGCCAGCTGCGTCTCCCGCTCCGCAATCCAGGTATGCGAGTAGGACACACCCGCCCCCGCAGAAACTCTCTTCAGTGAACTCACACGCGCAACCACGGTCATTGCCGGTATCAATCCCAATTGCACAGAACCTGCGCGTTCAGCATTGGGCGAGAGGCCATACATCCCAATTCCAATGCGTACCAGATTGAAGCGGGCATTCGGATGCCACAAGGCTCCCGCAGTATTAGCAAGATGCACGAATTCAGGCTCAATCCCGACCGCTGCAAAATCGGCTAAAGCCGCGACGAATACTGACCTCTGGGCAGCGACTGATTTCCTGGACAGTTCAAGATCAGCATGATCAGCACTGGCCAAGTGACTCCACACCCCGCGAACCCAAATAATTCCTTCCTCTATCAAAGTCGTCAACTCACCAATTAGTGCGCCCAGATCGGCCGGAGAAATGCCATTTCGGCTTAAACCAGTGTCAATCTTCACATGGATATTCGCACAAGTCTTGGCTTCACGAGCGGCAGTCGCAATCTCAAGTAATTCCCGAAAACTAGAAACAGACAGATCCACATCGGCGGCGACACACTCGGCAAGTTCGGGATCTCCCGGCGTACTCAGCCAACACAATAACTTTCCCGTATCCCCCGCAGCCCGCAAAGCCATTGCTTCGCAGGGCAATGCAACGCCCAACCAGGTCACCCCATGGGAGCGCAGCAATGGCGCGACAAAGTCGACTCCGTGCCCATAGGCATCGGCTTTGACAATCGCCATGGCATCCACCCCGGCCATTGCCTGAAGGGTCTCGTAGTTGCGAAGGATTGCCTCGCCGCTCACCTGCGCCCACGCCCGGTTTCCAGTGTGTGAATTAGACATCACGCAACACCTCCCCCACCATCTTTCCAATATCAGCCGCGGTTGGGTTCGCCACGTCAGCTTCGGCAAGACGCCCCGCCCGTGAGTGAATCCAGACACCGGCTGCAACCACCGCCACAGGGTCGACGAAAGCGAGATCGTTCCGAGCCAGCAACCCAGCAATAATTCCGGTCAGGACGTCACCTGAGCCTGCGGTGCCAAGAGCTGGGCTTGCCCCAATGTCAACGAATGCACGCCCATCCGGGCCAATCACAACAGTCCGGGGAGCCTTCGCAACAACAATCGCATTCAATTCACGCGCGGCCGCCCGCACCGAGTCCAAGTCCCAGCCCGGGCCGGAGTCAACCCCGCGAGGAAAGAGCTTCCCGAACTCACCAATATGCGGGGTCACAACCGTAACCCCTGACCGAGCAACAACCGCCTCCCGTAACTCTGCTGAACCCGCCAAAGAGCTCAATGCTCCGGCATCCAACACGAGTGGGAGTGAGCCACCGAGAGCCCCCAGCAAAAATGCAAACTCGAGATCACGGCCCGAAAATCCAGGACCAATTGCCCAACCACTAATCCGAGGGGAATCCGAGTCCACCGCAATCACATAAGGACTCGATTCAAGAATCAGATTGCGTTCAACAAAATCCTCACGCAGCATGACCATGCCGACCCCGCTGTGTTCTGCGCCAAGAACCGTCAGGCTCGCGGCACCCGGAAAACTAGGAGAGCCAGCAGCAATCCCCACCACCCCACGGGAATACTTGTACGAGTCAAAGTTATGCGAAGGGAGCAAATGGGCAACTTCACGATCCCCCAATACCTGTAATACGGGATCGCTCTCAAATTCCAAATCCAAATCAACTACCTCGATCGCGCCGGCAAATTCAGCACCAGGCGCAAGTACCAATCCCGGCGTGAGTGCACCAAAAGTAAATGTGACATCTGCGCGAACACATGCATCCGCAACGCATTCACCACTATCTGCGTCAACTCCACTCGGAATGTCCACCGCAACTACTAGCGCGGAAAGATTGATAAAGCGGGCCAGCTCAATATCGACCGGGCGCGAACTACCCAACCCGGCGATACCGTCAATGGCGAGATCAAATTGACCGGAAAGTGAATCAATGACACGACCACCGGCGGCAAGGCAAGCAACTAGTCCTGCTTCGTGACAAGTGTGGGGAACTACGCAATACACCCGAACGCACACACCGCGAGCCGCCAGCAGTGCCCCAGCAAAAAGTGCATCTCCACCGTTATTGCCCGGACCCACAACAACCAACACTGAGGTTCCATACACATAACCAAATGCTTCCCGCAATAAGTCAGCGCAACCAACGCTCAGGGAAAATGCCGCCCGTTGCATGAGTTCGCCGGGCGCGGTAACTAGGAATGCCTGCTCTTCAGCAGCCCGGATCTGGGCCACGGAATACACCGGAGAGCCAAATTCACAAGTCGCTAGATCTGTAGCCATTGGATTACTCAACGGTTACGGACTTGGCCAGATTTCGAGGCTGATCCACGTCATGCCCTTTGCCCGTAGCCATTTCGCACGCAAAGATTTGAAGTGGAACTACTGCCACGAGCGGTTGCATCAACGTCGGCACTGCAGGAATGCGAATAATGTGGTCCGCGAAAGGAACGATACTTTCGTCACCCTCTTCAGCGATTGCAATTACTTGCGCTCCGCGAGCCCGCACTTCTTGAATATTCGACACGATCTTGTCGTGCAAGACTGCACGCCCTTTGGGAGAAGGAACGATCACGATCACAGGGATACCTTCTTCAATCAAGGCAATCGGCCCGTGCTTGAGCTCACCCGCGGCAAAACCTTCAGCATGCATGTAAGCCAACTCTTTAAGTTTGAGTGCACCTTCAAGGGCAACCGGGTATCCCACGTGGCGGCCGAGGAACAGTACTGATCGCGCAGACGCAAGTGACCGGGCAAGTTCCCGAATTGGTTCTGCCGTATCAAGTACCAGATCCACTTGCCGAGGCATGTCATCAAGCTCGGCAAGTACCCCTCGGATTTCGTCTTCAAACATTGCGCCGCGCACTTGCGCCAAGAAAAGTCCCACGAGAAAGGTCGCTGTGATTTGAGTGAGAAACGCTTTCGTGCTGGCAACGGCAATCTCAGGTCCAGCATAAGTGTAAATGACTGCGTCAGATTCTCGTGGAATAGTTGAACCGACCGTGTTACAAATCGCTAACGTGCGGGCACCTTGTGACTTCGCATAACGCAACGCCATCAAGGTATCCATGGTTTCACCGGACTGGGAGATCGCGATGACGAGTGCATCTGGCCCGACAATTGGATCGCGATAGCGAAATTCGCTTGCAAGCTCCACGTCGACCGGTAAATGCGTCCAATGCTCGATGGCGTATTTTGCGACCATACCGGCGTGAGCTGCGGTTCCGCAGGCAATCACGATCACCTTATTAATATGTTGCAACACCGAAGGATCAATGCTGAGTTCGTCAAGTTTAATTCGAAAATTTTCATCGATCCGCCCCAGTAGCGAATCAGCGACCGCTTTGGGTTGCTCATCTATCTCTTTTAACATGAACAGGTCGTAACCACCCTTTTCAGCAGCCGATGCGTCCCAGTCGATGTCAAATGGCTTGGCTTCAACTACATTGCCTTCAAAATCGGTGACCACGACAGAGTCAGCCTTGATAACCACGATTTGATCCTGGCCCAATTCCAGAGCGTGGCGGGTATGTTCAACAAATGCACTGACATCCGATGCTAAAAAGTTACCGTCGGCACCCAAGCCCACAACAAGTGGTGAATTACGGCGAGCACCCACCACCACATCTGGTTGATCCCGATCTATTACCACCAAGGTAAATGCGCCTTGAAGTCGCGCGCAGACCGCTTGCATGGCTAAAGGTAATGAATTCCCCACCTCGGGCAGTGCGCGAGCCATGAGGTGGGCGACAACCTCCGTGTCGGTCTCGGACTCAAATTCAAGGCCTGTGCTTTCCAGCTCGGTGCGTAAGGTGTGAAAGTTTTCAATGATCCCGTTATGGATCACTGCGATCCGGTTATCAGAGCTGACATGCGGGTGAGCATTGCGATCGGATGGGCCACCGTGCGTTGCCCAGCGGGTGTGACCAATTCCAGTGGTTGAACTCGACAATGGGTCCTCGCCGAGTAATTGCTCAAGGTTGCCCAACTTCCCGGCCTTCTTGCGGACTTCAAGGCCCCCGTCGGCGATCACGGCAACCCCTGCAGAGTCGTAGCCCCGGTATTCCATTCGCCGAAGCCCGGCCACCACAATTTCCAGGGCCTGCTTATGGCCGACATAACCAACGATTCCGCACACCGGGTCAGCGTACCGCTGAAGGGTTGGTGCTTCACGCCCGATCAACTGCGATGCCGGTGAGCCTCTAAGGGGATTATGAATTCCCCGCCTAACATCACCGTGCAAAAGCTCACAACGATAATTCCGCCGTAATTACTCGGGCGAGTCGTTCGGCCACCCGCTGGGCTTCCACCTGGCTCCCTGCCTCAACCATGACGCGCACAACCGGTTCAGTGCCCGAAGGCCGCAGCAAGATTCGCCCGCTGCCAGCCAGATCTAATTCCAATGATTTGAGTTCAGCTGCCACTTTGGTGTTTGACTCCACACCGGCACGGTCAACCCCACCCACGTTAATCAGCACCTGTGGCAATTTGGTGACCACGCCAGCAAGTTCGGCCAGAGACTTTCCACTACTGGAAACGCGCGCCAAAAGATGCAATGCGGTCAAGACACCGTCGCCCGTTGTTCCAAAATCACTCATGACAACGTGTCCACTTTGCTCCCCACCAAGAATATAGCCATGCTCACGCATCGATTCCAGAACATAACGGTCACCGACGGCTGTTGAAATAACTGTTATCCCCGCTGCATCCATTGCTTGATTGAAACCAAGGTTTGCCATCACCGTAGAGACAACGGTGTTGTGAGTCAAAGTGCCAGCCGCGGCCATGGAGATGGCCAGGATTCCCAGAATGTGGTCACCGTCAACGTCATTACCCAGCGCATCAATTGCCAGGCAGCGATCGGCATCACCATCAAATGCGATACCGGCATCAGCACCGTGTTCAACAACGGCAACTCGAAGGTCGTCAAGGTGAGTACTGCCGCAACCCTCGTTGATGTTCAAGCCATTGGGCGCTGCATGAATCGCAATTACCTCAGCGCCAGCACGACGCAATGCTTCGGGTCCAACAACACTTGCCGCGCCATTCGCACAATCAACAACAACTTTAAGGCCAGAAAGTGAGGAGTCAGACTCTAAAGTCGAAAGCAGATGGGCCACAAAAAGGTCGGTAGCACTGGGATCCACAACGACTCGGCCGACATCTTTGCCAATGGGGCGTTCCCAAGGTTCGCGCATTCGATTTTCAATTGCCACTTCAAGGGAGTCATCAAGCTTTTGACCGCCCCGGGCAAAAAATTTGATGCCGTTATCGGGCATCGGGTTGTGTGAAGCAGAAAGCATCACGCCGAGGTCGGCCTCAAGTGAAGACACCAGATAAGCAACCGCGGGGGTGGGTAGTGCGCCCACCAAAATGACGTCGATCCCAGCACTTGCCAAGCCGGCAACGACCGCGGCTTCAAGGAACTCCCCTGAAGCCCGCGTGTCATGGCCAACAATTGCTCGAGGACGGTGTCCGGCAAATTCGCCAGCATCGGCCAACACGTGTGCAGCGGCAACCGATAGATCCAAAGCCAATTCGGCAGTGAGATCGCGATTAGCTAAACCGCGAACACCGTCGGTTCCGAATAGGCCCATGAAGTGGTGTGAACCGCTCCGACTAGCGCTTGCTGTACTGCGAAGCCTTACGAGCCTTCTTCAGACCGTACTTCTTACGCTCCTTGGCCCGTGGGTCACGAGTGAGAAATCCTGCTTTTTTCAAGCTAGCGCGGTTACCTTCAGTATCAATCGCGTTAAGTGAACGAGCGATACCGAGACGAAGTGCACCCGCTTGACCACTGGTGCCGCCTCCGTGCAGTCGAGCAATCACGTCAAACTGGCCGGGTGCGCCAAGGGTGACAAATGGCTCGTTCACGATTTGCTGGTGAACCTTGTTCGGGAAATAGGAAGCAAGATCGCGACCATTAATCTTGAACTGTCCGGTTCCGGGAACAATACGGACGCGGGCAACGGCTTCCTTGCGGCGGCCAGTTGCAGCACCCGGTGCGATCACGACATCGCGGTTAATAACCGGCTTAGCGCTTTCACTGGTGTACTCCGAGGGAACCTCTTCGATATTTTCTTCAACTACGTCAATAGCAACTTCAGACACGTAAATCTCTCCTTAGCGCTACTGCGCAACCTGGGTAATGACAAATGGCTTGGGCTCTTGGGCGGCGTGCGGGTGATTGTCCCCCACATATATTTTCAACTTGGTCAACTGCTGGCGACCGAGTTTGTTATGAGGGAGCATTCCCTTAACTGCCTTCTCAACCGCTTTCGTTGGGCGTGACTCCAACAGTTCGGCATAGGTGATAGCTGTGAGGCCACCAGGGTAACCCGAGTGGTGGTATGCCTTCTTCTGCTCACGCTTCGAACCGGTGAGGGCAACTTTGTCAGCATTAATAATGACAACGAAATCGCCCGTATCCAGATGTGGTGCGAAGGTGGGCTTGTGCTTTCCGCGAAGCAATGCCGCGGTGTGACTGGCGAGCCGTCCGAGAACAATGTCGGTCGCGTCAATTACGTGCCAGGTGCGAATGATTTCGCCGGCTTTGGGACTATATGTGCGCATGGGGCGCTACCTTGCTTTCTCGTAGGGACTCGGTCTCTGCACCTACCGGTTGGTAGGCCGTACTGGGCACCTTCCCGGGCACCCAGGCTGCAACACGCACAGCGACGTCAAAGGATACCCGCCCACAGCAGCGGCCACCAAATCCCCCCTGATCAAGGAAGTATCTCCCCACAAACAACCGAGGAAAACTACTACGGACGCGGCGGCTGGGACGCTAGCCACGCTGTAAAAGAGGCATCCTGTTCCTTGCGCCAAAGCGCCACCGAGTCGCCCAATCCACCCGGTTCACTGGTGAACAGCTGCGGGTATCGCCCCTGCTGAGCCAACATTAATAAGCCAGTGATCCGGGCATCAGCGAGAGCCCCATGCCAATCGGCTTCATTGAGTTCTAACCCGTAACGAGCCACTGTGGGTTGCAAGCGACGCTGAGCCTTGCCTTTCACGTATTTATCCATCTGCTTGTCAATTACGTAGGGGCAAATATCTACCACACCCGAAAGCGGCTGATAGCCGACCCGCTCGAGATTTGAATCAAGAATAGTTCGATCAAATTGGGAGTTAAAGCACACGACCGGTATTTTGCTCGAAACAAGGTATTCACGAATTGACCCAAGCGCTTCAACTTGTGCCTGGCCTCGGGACTGACTCATCTGATCAGTGATCCCGTGCACCGCGCTGGCTGCTTGCGGAATCTGCACATCGACTTTGATTAGCCATTCACGCGAGGACACTTCAACACCGTCACGAAACTCCACCGCAGCAGCGCTCACAATTCGGTCCGCACTTACGTCAACACCCGTCGTCTCGGTGTCAAATGCAATAAAGCCGTCATCTACCCAGGACATTTAACTCCTCCAATTCAGCCTCAGTATGTCATTTCCATCAGATATTGGGAACGGAATTCTCCATTCACGACAGTGTGATCCAGACCTTTCGCAAGGGCTCGGTGACGGTCCATACGGTTTTCGCACCCATGGGTAGCATCCCAACGGTTCCGGGCTCAAGCAGGATCTCGCCACCCTGGTCGCAGGTCACAGTTCCGCGCCCGGATAACACCACGAATACCTCTTCCACCTCCGTGTCGGTGGAAGTGCCGACGGAGTGTTCCCACACGCCAACTTCGATATCCCCCTCCGTATCAAGGGCGCTCACTCCTGCACTCACGCCTTCATGGCCGGGTAATTCTGCATGCTTTACGGGGATGTTGTTGGCCAAGTATCCACGAATCATGGCCCAACGTTACGACAAGACTGCCAAATTTTGCGCTTCTCGCCTCCAGCCGGCTCGGCGATGTCAATCACAACATGAGAACTGCTTAGCCCCGCCGAGCCCTAGTTTCACTTTGGCGGGCGAATAACTCTTCATCTGGCGGGTAACCCACTCGTTCAAGGACGAGTGGGAACGCTTGCATAGTTTGAATGTGGGAGATCTTGGATTCTTGGCTCAACAAATGTTGTGTCCAGGTGACGGGTCTACGCCCATCACCGATGGGCAAAAGCGCTCCCACAACGCTGCGAACCATGGAGTAACAGAAGGCATCCGCTCGAATTGTCATGACAACGTAGTTGTCTTTGTTGCGGTGCCATTCGAGTCTTTGGACTTCCCTGATTGTGGTCGTTTTAGGCTTTTCTTTGCAGAAGGCAAAAAAGTCGTGAACCCCGATCAGAGACTGGCTTGCTTCATTGAGTTTGTCCACATCAAGGGCGACCGGCCACGCAAAGACCTCGTGACGGTGAAGTGGTGCCGGACCGGTGGGGTCATCGCAGATTGTGTAGGTGTATTCGCGCCACAGAGCCGAGAAACGTGCATCAAAACCGTAAGGCGCTTCCTCTATTTTATGAATTCGAATGTCAGCCGGCAACGCCTTATTAATTCGTTCTGCGGTCAGCTTGTTCATTTGTGGGTGATTGCGGGATATGTCAAAATGAAATACCTGGGCGCGGGCATGCACGCCGGCATCCGTGCGACCGGCAACAATTGTGGGTAAGTCAAGTTGGTGAATCAGTGCACCAATTGTGTTTTCAATTTCAGATTGAACCGAACGGGCCTCCATTTGAGAGGCCCAACCGTGAAAACCGGAGCCGTCGTAGGCCAGGTAGACACGCAGACGAATCAGCCCGTCCCCGGGTAAACCGAGAACGGGCTGATCAATTTCATGTTGCGAACTCAGGACTTACTCCTTGGGCTCTGCTTCTTCGCCTGCAGAAACAGCTTCTTCGCCTTCGGTATTTACCGGCGCGCTTGTTTCCTCTTCGAGGACTTCCTCGGTGTCTGGTGTGATTTCTTCCACGACCTTGGCGTCTTCGCTTTTCGCAGCTGATTCCTTGACAGCGCGCTTGGTGGCACCCGTTGCTTCAGCGACTACCGCTTCAGCCATTGGCTCAACCAGTTCAATGATCGCCATGGGGGCGTTGTCGCCCTTACGGTTACCAATCTTGATGATTCTGGTGTAGCCACCCTGGCGGCCGGCATAGCTGGGGCCGATCTCGGTGAACAACGTGTGCACAACACCCTTGTCCTTCACTACGGTGAGAACACGACGGCGAGCCGAAATGTCTCCACGCTTTGCAAAGGTAACCATGCGCTCGGCGAGTGGACGAAGTCGCTTCGCCTTCGCATGGGTGGTGGTGATGCGCCCGTGCTCAAAGAGCGCGGTTGCCAGATTGCCCAGCATGAGCCTCTCGTGAGCCGGTCCTCCGCCGAAGCGGGAACCCTTAGTTGGCGTAGGCATCTTGTCTCCTTATTGATCTCGGTGAGTCAGTAACTCTTGAAGCGCTGCGGCTCTTAGAGCTGCTCGTCTTCGGGGTAGGCATCTTCTGTGACGGTAACAGCAACTTCTGGGACTTCTTCGGGGTCAACATCCATGTCGACATCGGTGTCATCGAAGTACACGGCGGTGCTGGGATCAAACCCAGGGGGGCTGTCCTTGAGCGCAAGACCAAGACCGTGCAGTTTTACCTTGATTTCCTCGATTGACTTAGCGCCAAAGTTACGGATATCAAGCAGATCAGCCTCACTACGGGTGATGAGCTCCCCAACGGTGTGAATGCCTTCGCGCTTGAGGCAGTTGTAGGAACGCACTGTCATATCAAGCTGCTCAATTGGAGTTGAGAGTTGCTCGGCAACGAATGCATCGGTGGGACTGGGACCAATGTCAATGCCTTCCGCGTCAAGATTCATCTCACGAGCAAGGCCAAAGAGCTCAACCAAAGTGGAGCCAGCAGATGCAACAGCATCCCGTGGCAACATGCATGGCTTGGTCTCAACATCGATGATCAACTTGTCGAAGTCGGTACGCTGTTCAACACGGGTAGCCTCAACTTTGTAACTCACCTTGAGCACCGGTGAGTAGATCGAGTCAACCGGGATCCGGCCGATCTCTTGCTCAGGATGCTTGTTCATGGTCGAGGGCACGTAACCGCGACCACGCTCAACAACGAGTTCGATCTCGAGCTTGCCCTTGTCATTGAGCGTTGCAATATGAAGCTCGGGATTGTGAACTTCAACGCCCGCTGGTGGTTGAATATCAGCTGCAGTCACATTCCCGGGGCCCTGCTTGCGCAAGTACATGACAACTGGCTCATCGATCTCACTTGACACCACGAGCCCCTTAAGGTTCAAAATGATTTCGGTGACATCTTCTTTGATTCCATCAATTGTGCTGAACTCATGTAGAACCCCATCAATACGGATGCTCGTGACGGACGCACCCGGAATCGAGGAGAGCAAGGTTCGACGAAGTGAGTTGCCAAGGGTGTAACCAAAACCTGGCTCAAGGGGTTCCAACACAAAACGTGAACGGAACTCGCTGATTGGTTCTTCGGTCAGAATTGGACGCTGACTAATGAGCACTTTTCATTCCCTTCCAACGATACCCTCTATTTGATATCGCGTTTCTCAGCTCGATTCGAGTGAATCGAGAGTGGTTACTACTTGGAGTACAACTCAACAATAAGTTGTTCGTTGACCTGCGTGTCGATTCCCTCGCGTGACGGGATTGAGTGAACAAGGATGCGCATTTTTGATGGCACAACCTCAAGCCATGGTGGAACGGTCTTTTCACCGATCTCGGCGTGAGCCACAATGAAAGGAGTCATTTCCAGTGAGCTGGGGCGAACGTCAACTACGTCATTAGGGGAAACCCGGAAGGACGGAATGTCGACCTTGTGGCCATTGACCATCAAGTGACCGTGGGTTACCAGCTGGCGGGCCATGTCGCGACTCTTTGCAAAACCAGCACGGAAGACCACATTGTCCAAACGACTTTCAAGGATCCGCAGCAAGTTCTCACCAGTTTTACCCGGCATGCGCTGTGCTTCTTTGTAGTAGTTAGAGAACTGCTTCTCTAGAACACCGTACATGCGGGTTGCCTTCTGCTTCTCACGAAGCTGCAACAAGTACTCGCTCTCCTTTGACCGACCGCGGCCGTGCTGGCCGGGCGGGTAGGGGCGTTTTTCAAATGGGCACTTTGGTGACTCGCACTTTGATCCCTTAAGGAACAACTTCATTTTTTCGCGGCGGCACCGCTTGCAATCTGCGTCCGTATAACGCGCCATTGTCTTCTCCTAATTTCTAAGTGTTATGAAAGGTCCGCGGATTAAACGCGGCGACGCTTCTTGGGGCGGGTTCCGTTGAATGGCACTGGGGTTACGTCGGCGATTGAGCCAACTTCAAGGCCGGTCGCTTGTAGTGAGCGGATCGCAGTTTCGCGACCTGAGCCCGGTCCTTTGACGAATACGTCAACCTTGCGCATGCCGTGTTCCATTGCCCGACGTGCAGCAGCTTCAGCGGCAAGCTGCGCGGCAAATGGTGTTGACTTGCGACTTCCCTTAAAGCCAACCTGGCCAGCTGATGCCCATGCAATTACGGCACCGCTTGGGTCAGTGATGGAAACGATGGTGTTGTTGAACGTGCTCTTGATGTGAGCGTGACCATGTGCCACATTCTTTTTTTCCTTGCGCCGCACCTTCTTGGTGCCGGGACCTTTGGGGGCCATATGTGATTCCTATTCTTTAGAGGTTTGGGATTTTTTCTCGTGTAAAACGAGATCGTTCGCTTAGACCTTCTTCTTGCCGGCAACAGCCTTACGGGGACCCTTGCGGGTACGCGCGTTGGTATGGGTGCGTTGCCCGCGAACGGGAAGACCCTTGCGGTGACGAATTCCCTGATAGCAACCAATTTCGACCTTGCGGCGAATATCGGCTGCAACCTCGCGGCGCAGGTCACCTTCTACTTTCAGATTTAATTCGATCCAGTCGCGCAATGCGAGTGTTTGATCGTCGGTGAGATCCTTTGATTTCATTTCGGGATCAATGCCAGTTGCTTCGAGGGCCTTTGAGGCCTGCGAACGGCCAACACCGTAAACGTAGGTCAGTGCGATTGCCAGGCGTTTTTCGCGGGGCAGATCGACACCAATAAGTCGTGCCATGGGCGTACTCTCTTTTCAGTAATTCACGGGGTCGTGTGGTGGGAGAGCCAATCCAGCCCGCCAAGGCTGGTCTTCGGCCCCGTGGCCGAAGGTATCGTCCGGATCTGTTGATCCGGGGTCGGGTTCTCCCTGTACTTGGTGTTCGAGTTGTCTCTCCCGGTAACACCCCAGTGCTTTTAGGCTATTGAGCCGTTTTAGCCCTGGCGTTGCTTATGACGAACATTTTCGCAAATCACCATCACGCGACCGTGGCGACGGATGACTTTGCATTTGTCGCAGATCTTTTTGACGCTGGGTTGCACCTTCATGGTTACTCTTTCTCGAG
>ERZ890510.213-NODE-213-length-50505-cov-7.020833_pt1 | contig 50505 bp, 36 predicted proteins | sample MGYA00521265_ERZ890510 | MGnify/ENA primary metagenome ERZ890510 (study PRJEB32303, sample SAMEA104408624) | aquatic metagenome | biome: Brackish water; feature: Chemocline; material: water | place: Baltic Sea | collected 2014-10-26T21:54:00 | depth 110 m ... | reverse complement strand
TGTTGTGGTCAACGTGACCCCGACCCCGCCCCTATGAGCAGCAACAAACCCTCCCCCGCCTGCGTCACGTGCGTCCCTACCCTCTCGCCAGTCTTCGCACCGAGCACGATGGTCAACCCATCGTTGAAAGAGCAGTTCGTCTCACCCTCACGGTTCGGCAGGCACCCAGGCAACGCCCAGTCCCCCGCTCCCGGCACGCTGACTCCCTCTCCACGCCACAGCACTGACACACAGCCCGTAGCGCGATCGTCACATCACCTTCTACGCCCAGCGTCCGATGATGCACATCGCGTCGGCGCACCTCCGCCTCTAGGTGTTTAGCAAATTGGTGTAGGGGCACCCCCTAATAATTCGAGTGCCGACTCATCCCTTCAAGCTTGTCGGCAAGATAGCTACCAGCTCCGGCAACGAATGCTCCAAGCAGAATCATGATTACTCCAACCACCCAACCGTTGCCTTCTGCAGCCATCCCAACCACCGTCGTCACTAGCCCAATTATCACGAGACCCATTGCCAATAACTTCGACACTAAATGAATAATTCGCCCTATGCCAGCATTTACTACGTTTCGCATTACTATGCTCCTCTATCGTGTAGATGACGAATAGTATCAGTCCTTTTATGACCTTACGATAGGTATTCATACTTCGTTTACTGGGCACCCCCCATTTGCCCAACACGCCACAACCATGACAACAGCCCGTAGCGAGATCGTCACACAAACCACTACCCTGTCCCCATGCACGCCGTCCCACCCGCATACGCATCACACCAACGCCAACATCCCCATCAGCAAACGGACAGAAATGGGCAGAAACGGTCAGCATCAAGACGCGCGAACACCTCAATGGCGCGGCCCCACTTTCTCGATGTTCCCCTTGCGAAGGGGGACTACAGGGGGTTCCCCGGTCCCGGTTTAACGTCATTCTGAGCGCAGCGCAGCGGAGTCGAAAGCCTGCCCTGAATCGCTCAAAGGGAATCTCTCACACTCTCTCGTACCTACAACACATACCCACAATCAAGCCCAGGAGCAAATGAGACAAAATGAGACATTTTGGGACACATCAAGACGTGCGACACCCAGCGCTACACCTACCCCGGAGCTCCGAGCGACCTTTAGTCCGGCGGCGAAGCCAAGAGTTTCGAGGGCGAGCCCCGACTTGCTACGCGCCGAAACCCACCAACGAGCCCGGGGGAAAAAATATACCCGAAAAAGCAGCGACACCTTGACACCTTGGCGTAACGGCCTGCTTCCCAGGCTTTCTCAGAGCGACATCTTGAATGAACACCTTGGCACCCTTGCCATTTCCGCGACCCCTGGCTCACCGAGGCCAAGCACGCCCAGCCGGTACCTAATCCCCAGCGTCCCGCTGAAGCTCATAAAGCTTATTCAACGCCTCAAGAGGAGTCATACCGTTGAGTTCCAACCCCCGCAGCGCCTCCAACACCGGCGACACCTCAGGCGCCGCCGACCCGAAGAAATCGAGCTGTTGTTCGGCCGACTCAACCGCAGGCTTAGCCTTCGACGGCCGCTTCCCGTTCGCGGAATCGTCCGCCTCCAGGATCGCCAGCAACTCCCACGCCCGACTCACCACCGGACGCGGCAACCCCGCCAGTTGCGCCACATGAACACCATAACTCCGGTCAGCGCCACCAGGCACGATCCGATGCAGGAACACCACATCCCCATCGTCCTCGGACACCGCAACCGAATAATTAGCCACACGCGGCAGCCGATCAGCCAACTCCGTCAGCTCGTGGTAATGCGTAGCGAACAGCGTCCGGCACCCCAAACGCGGGTCGTTATGGATGTGCTCCGCCACCGCCTGCGCGATCGACAGCCCATCGTACGTCGACGTCCCTCGACCGATCTCGTCCAGCACCACCAGCGAGCGCGGCGTCGCGTGATGCAAGATCGCAGCGGTCTCCACCATCTCCACCATGAACGTCGACTGCCCAGCCGCCAGGTCGTCCTGCAACCCCACCCGCGTGAAGATGCGATCCACCAACCCCACGTGGCACTCGTCCGCCGGCACGAAACTCCCCACCTGCGCCATCAGCACGATCAGCGCCACCTGCCGCAGGTACGTCGACTTGCCCGCCATGTTCGGCCCGGTCAGCATGATGAGTTGGTTCGCGTCCGTCGCCATATCCGAGTCGTTCGCGATGAACGACCCCGTCGGCAGCATGCGCTCCACCACCGGGTGACGACCGTTCTTGATGTGCAGTGCCGCCCCATCGTCCAGCGTCGGTCGCACGTAGTTGTTCACGGCAGCCGCCTCACCCAGCGATGCGAAGGCGTCCACCGCCGCGATAGCCGAAGCGGTCTGCGTGATGCGCTCAGCGGCGTCCGAGATCTGACGGCATACCTGCCGCCACAACGCCGCCTCCAGCTCCTCCATCCGCTCGCCCGCGTTCAGCACCAAGCTCTCGTACTCCTTCAACTCAGGCGTGAAGAAGCGCTCAGCGTTCACCAACGTCTGGCGCCGGATGTAGTCCTCAGGCACGTTGTCCAGATTGGATTTCGTGATCTCCAGGTAGTACCCGAACACCCGGTTGTACCCCACCTTCAGGTTCGAGATGCCTGAGCGCTCCCGCTCCCGACGCTCCAGCCCCGCGATGTACGACCGCGCGTCCTGCGACGCCGATCTCAGTTCGTCGAGTTCTTTCGAGAAGCCTTCCCGCACGACCTTCCCGCCGCCAACATCCCCCTGCGGGTCATCAGCGATGGCATCCGCCACCAACAGCACAACCTCCTCGCAAGGGTCCAGCCCCGCCGACAGCCAGCCCACAGCCGACCCTTCAGCGTCCTCGGCCAGCAGTCCCCGCAGCGTCGGCACCTGCTCCAGCGACCGCCGCAATCCCACCACCTCGCGAGGTATGGCCGCGCCAGCCGCGATCCGGTGCAACGACCGCTCGATGTCCGATATATGCTTCAGCGAGTCCCGCACCTGCTGCCGACGCACCCCGCTGTCCTTCATCCAGCCCACCGCATCCTGCCGCAACGCCAGTTCGTCCAGATCAAGCAACGGCTGCCCCACCCATCGACGCAGCAAGCGCGCGCCCATCGGCGTCTCCGTTTGGTCCAGCACCCGCAGCAGCGAGTTATCCAGCGTCCCCTGGCGACCGCCCTCGAACAACTCCAGGTTCCGCCGCGTCTGCGGGTCCAGCGCCATGAACGCGTCCGTCGCATACGTCCGCAGACCCGTCAGCAACGGCAGCGCGCTCTTATATGTATCGCCTAGATAATCGAGAATCGCAGCAGCGGCAGAGATGGCCAGCGGCAGCTTGTCGCACCCGAACGCCTCCAGGCTCGTCACCTCGAAGTGCTCCAGCAACCTCCGACGTGCCAGCGACGGTGCGAACCAACCATCAGGAACAGGAGTCACGATGAACTCGCCACGATCGTCCCGCACATGCCCCGCCGTCTCACCAGACAGCGGCACCAGCACCTCAGAAGGCGACAGCCGAGCGATCTCCTGCGGCAACGCCGCCAGCCCCACCTGCGTCACCCCGAACTCGCCCGTCGTCACATCCACGTACGCGATCCCGGCCTCCACCTCATTGGTCGCCACGGCGGTCAGGTAGTTGTTCGCCCCCTGCTCCAACAGGTTCGGCTCGATGATCGTGCCCGGTGTCACCACCCGCACCACATCCCGATCAACCAACCGCTTCCCGTCCGGCACCGATATCTGCTCGCAGATCGCCACCCGATGACCCTTCCGGATCAACCGCGCCAGATACCCATCCAAAGCGTGATACGGGATACCGGCCAGAGGCACGATCTCCCCCTGCCCCATATCCCGCTGGGTCAGCACTATCTCCATATCCCGCGCCACGATCCGAGCGTCCTCATCAAACGTCTCGTAAAAATCGCCCATGCGAAACAGAAGCAGCGCGTCAGGGTGACGCGCCTTCATCTCCAAATACTGCGTACGAACAGGGGTAGCCATCCCCGAATTCTAGCCGCCCAGGCGGCGGCAGCGCCACGTACTGCCGCTCAACATCAGCCGAGCTCTGCCAGATACCCGTCTCATCTTCCTCAGCGGAGCACCAGACGCCCCATCAGCCCACCGCTACCAGCGACGACGTCAGTGCACGTCCGTCCCCCCGCATCCCACGCGAACGAAGGTGAAGGGCCTGCCCTTCTGCAAGGCCTACCCTGCCCTGCGCAAGCAGCGATAGAGGGCCGGACGGGTGGGCACAATCACGATCCCATCCCTTCGCCCGATCGCCACATCATCCCAAAGCTACCAGGGATGCCGCCACAAGCGCTGATCCCCCCGCATCCGATGCGGTTATGGGTGCAGGGAGTACCCTGCCTATTCGTCTTCTTTCCAGAAGCGCTCGGAATCGACGTGCCAATCCTTGGCCTCGAGCTTCTCCGTCACATCCTCGATCATCCCCGGATTACCACACAGGTAGATCAACGTATCGTCCTTCGGCAAGCTCCACTTGGCCAAGTAATCCTCGACCAACGTATTCACTCGGCCCGTCGCCCCGTTCCAACCCATATTCCGCTCCGCCTGCGGACGACTCACCGTCGGGATGAACGTAATCATCTCCGGGTAGTTCTCCGACAAACGCTCAAGCTCAGCATCGTAAACGAACTCATCCTGGTGGCTCGCGCCCTCCATCACGAAGAAGTGATGACCACGCATCTTCTCGTGGATCGCGTTACGCACCATACTCACGAACGGCGCCACGCCCGTCACCGTACCAACCAACACGTGGTTGTGATACTGAGGCTGGAACACGAAGATGCCCTTCGCCCGAGGTCGCATGGACACCGACTCGCCCACGTGCTGCGCCCACAGAAGCGGGGTCAGCTTGCCACCGTGCTCAGGCAGCACATGCTCGATGAACAACTCAACCATGCTCTCGTGAGGTGCCGAAGCGATCGAGTACGGGCGCTCGATGCCCCCGGTACCGATGGTGATGTACTGCCCCGGCTTGAACGTGAACGGCACCTCGGGTCGCAACCAGATCAGGAACAGATCCTCAGCGACCTCCTGCTTCTTCGCGATCCAAGCCTTGGGTAGCTTTGCCAAACGGTCCAGTTGTTTCTCGGTCATTCGTTCCTCACTCCTCGCTTTTCGATGCGGACGGGCACAGTGCGCAGCCGCGCCAGATGATTCATCGGATCAGGTCGATCGCTCGCCTGTACGTCTGCTGCAAGCTCACCGAACAGCGTGGTCAGCGAGATCATTCCAGGCAAGATGGCCGCCGAGATCTTCGCCGCGCCTTCGTAGGTCGCCCCCGACTCGGCCACCACTGCAAGCGCCTCACCCTCTTCGATCCCCAACTCGTCGGCGTCAACCGGGCTCAGCACGAGATGCTCAGTGCGCGTCACCCGGTTCATTCCGCTTTCGGCGGAGATCTGCGCATCGCGAACCTCTTGCTGTAGCACACGTCCGCGTGCCAACGTCAGCGCAAAACCATCGGGATTCTGCGGTCGCTCCTGCCACACCAAAGCGGCCAGTTGAGCATTGCCTTCCCGGAAGCTCTCCGCGTAGAACGCGCTACTGCCTGCGTCAGCCGACGAAGTGCATGGCCACTGGATTCCATGGTGCACCACGTCAGAGTAGAGCACCTGCGTCGGCTGCGGATTGTCGTTGCTCGGCTTCGGGGTCACGTGGCCCTCGCTGAGCAACCGCTCGTAGGAGATGCCCTGGTACTCTTCCACGGCCCTACCGGCTTCAGCCAGCGCCGCATCCGGATCGACGTTCGTGAACCCTCGCGCGCCCAAAGCAGTCGCAATGCCCGAAACGATCGCCAGATCGGAACGCACATCGCCCTTCTTGGGCGCCAGCACGGGCCGCAGCGGCTGCACTCGACGCTCCAGATTGGTGATGGTCCCTCGCTTCTCCAGCGACTGGAGTGCCGGGAACAGCACGTTGGCTCGGGAAGCGATGTCAGACATGAAAGCATCGCTCACGACTAAGAACTCTAGTTCCTCCAACGCCGCACCAACATCACCGAAGGTACCATCCTCATAGTGAGTGTGGTCGCCCAGTAGCATCATCGCCTTGATCCGACCGTCTCGCGCCCCTGCGAACATCTCGGCCGCACTGAGTCCAGGCGCGGTTGGAACGGGAGCGTCCCACAAGTCGCGGAAGCGCGTCATACTGCCGGAATCTCCTACCGGCTCGTGTCCAGGCAGTGCGTTGGGCACAGCGCCCATGTCGTAAGCGCCCTGCTCGTTGGCGCCTTGGTAGAGCGGCATCACACCAGCGTTCGGGACGCCCACGTTGCCCGTCACTAGCGCCAGGTTTGCGATTGCCTTCGTCGCGCTCATCAGCGTGCCAGCAGTCGCCCCCTCAAGACCGAACAGCGCCGCCGCGGGCCCACCCGTAGCGTAGAGATACGCTGCGCGTTCGATGTCCTCGACCGTCACGCCGGTCTCAGTAGCAACCGCCTCGGGGGTGAACGGGTCGAGCGAGGCCAACATCTCATCCCAACCATCGCAGCGAGAACTCACATAGTCGTCATTGGCCAGGCCGGACTCGATAACAGCGCGGAGCAACCCACCGAGCAGGACGTTGACCGTACCCGGGAACGGACGCAGCCACAGGCTAGCGTACCGGGTCAGTTCCACCTCGCGGTCGTCGATCACGATGAGCTTCTGCGTCCCAGCACGGACCGCCTGCTTGATGGCTACTGCCGCTACGTTCTGTTCCTCGGTGATATTGGCACCCACAATCATCGACACCGACGCCCCGCGAAGGTCAGTGAAACTCATGGTGGAAGCGGCGTAGCCGAACACCTCAAGCAACGCGGCTGCGGTATCAGGGTGGTTGTTGGAGGCAACGTCCACGTTATTCGAGCGCATCACCGCGCGGGCGAACTTCTGGCCAACGTACATCTCTTCGTTGGTGTCACGCGGCGAAATCACGAGGCCGAAACCTTCGCCCAGATGCTGCTCTAGGCCGGCAGCCGCTGCGCGTACAGCTTCGTCCCACGTAGCCTCTTCCAACACGCCTTCGCGCCGGATCATCGGCTGAGTAAGCCGACGCTTGTCGTTCACGTAATCGAAGCCGAACTTGCCCTGGAAGCAGGCCTGGCCCAGATTCACAGGAGCGTTCAACTCGGGGATAGCCCGGACGACTTTGTCCCATCGATTCACCTCATAGGTCATCGTGCAGCCTACGGGACATTCCGTGCAGATCGTCTGCTCAGTCCGGGCAGCGCGTTCCCACTTGTACTGCGTCTCAGTGAGCGCGCCCACTGGGCAAACGTCGATGCAGGCCCCACAGAACTCACAGCCGGATTCCAGCAGCGAGTCACCGAACAGAGTCCCAACGAGCACCTGGCCAGCGCGCTCCGTCATCGTCAATGCGACGTCGCCACGCAATTCGTCGCACGCTCGCACACAACGTGCACACACGATGCAAAGGTTGTAATCGCGGTCGTAGAACGGGTCCTTGGTCTCGACCTGCAGATTCCGGCCCACGAAATTCAGCGGCGAGGCCATCCCCTGCGTGTGGTGACGCGTCGTGTCCTTGAGCTCGCATCGCTCGTTCTTCGGGCAGGTCACGCAGCGATCCGTCACGTCTACGTTACGCAGGCAAATGTCCTGCGGCCCGCAGAGTTCGATCCGGTGGCATGTGAGGCAGCCGTGGGGATGCTCAGACAGCAACAGATCCAAAGTGGTATCGCGCACCGCTTCACCAGCAGCAGGCTTGGTGTTGATGACCATGCCATCGTTAGCAGGAAGGGTGCATGCAGCCGGCGTTCCACGTCCGCCCTCCACCTCGACGACGCACATACGGCAAGCGCCGTAAGGCTTCATGCCAGGGTGATAGCACAAGAACGGGATGTAGATGCCCGCATCATTCGCCGCTTGGATAACCATCGTCCCAGGCGCCGTGTGCACTTCCTTGCCGTCGATGGTTATCGTAATCGTCGTTGGGGCCTCAGCCATTAATCAGCCTCCAGCACGGCGTTTGTGAGCGCCACCGGTTCGAGTTTCACCACGAAATCAAGCTTCACCCTCGCTGTCGGGGTCTCACCATCGGCCTGCGCGCCACGCCTTGTGGTCAACGGACCCACGAAACGAGGGATGCTGAGCGGACTGTACCCACCCATCTGCGCAAGGAATTCGTCACCGAAATGCTTCAGGGCTGAGTCCACCGGGTTGTAGCCAAGCTGGCCGTGACCGCACAGTGAGCCTGCCCGGAGGTTCGCGCCGATCCGCGCCATCAGATCCATATCTCCGTCGTGGGATTCGCCTGCGCATATGCGATCCAGCACCTCTAAAAGGTGGGACGTACCAAGCCGACACGGGAAACACTTGCCACACGACTCCATCTGATCAAAGGCCAGCAGATTGCGAACCAGATCGACCACCGAGCGGGTTTCGTTACAGACGATAAGCCCCCCCGATCCGAACATGGCACCCGCAGCAGCCATAGCGTCATAATCCAGCACCATGTCCAACTGCTCGGCCGGAAGTACGCCACCGAGTGGCCCACCGGTCTGGAGGAACTTGATCTGTTTGCCATCGGGGTCGCCGCCGCCCAAATCCTCGACGACCTGTCGCATGGTCAGACCGAACGGCACTTCGACGAGCCCTGGGTAAAGGATGTCACCCGACAAGCAGGCGATTGCGGTCCCGGAGGACTTCTCAGTACCGATGCCGTTGAACCAAGCCGCCCCGCGCCGGATGATCTCTGGAACATAGCTGATCGTCTTTATGTTGTTGATGTTCGACGGCTTGCCCCACACACCGTAAGCGGCAGGGAACGGAGGCCGGAACCGAGGCATTGACCGCTTGCCCTCGACAGCCTCCATCAGCGCCGTTTCCTCACCAGCCACGTAAGACTCTCCAACCAGCGAGACCTCGATATCAAATGAGAAGTCGGTGCCCATAACGCGACGACCGAGGATGCCGTTGGAGTAGCAGGCCCGAATGGCAGCCCGCGTCCGCTCGATGGGCGAATCGTGGCCGTGGCGGATGAAAACGATGCCGTTGGACGCCCCCGTCGCGTAGCCCGCGATGATGCACCCCTCGATCAACGTCAATGGATCCGTGTCTAGGATCGTCTTGTCGTTGAAGGCACCCGGATCACCTTCTTCGCAGTTGCACAGGATGTACTTGGAGGGGGATGGATTTCCAGCAAGGAAACTCCACTTTGTCCCGGTGGAGAAAGCAGCGCCACCGCGACCGCGCAGGCCAGAATTGCGCACCTCTTGAACCACCTCGTCGGGCTGCATCTCGTTGAGAGCCTTATCCAGGCCAGCAAAACCACCCCTGGCGATATAGTGGTACAGGTTAGCTGGCTCGATCTCTCCCGCGTTTCGCAGGGCGATCCGCACCTGGTGCTGCATCATTGGCAACTGTTCGCGGCGAGGCAGCCCACGAACATCCGAGTCCACGGACGCCAACGCGAACTCCAAGACCGGCTGGCCGCCCTTGATGTGACGTTCCACGATCTCCGGCACTCGCTCAGGACCGAGGTTGGCGTAGAGCATGCGCGCTCCGCCTGGGATCGACACGTCCACAAGCGGTTCTGCATAGCAGAGCCCGGTGGTACCCACCTCCGAAATGGTCGCTTGAATTCCAGACTGCGCTACATCATGGCGCAGCGCACCTAGCGTATCGCGAGCACCAGCAGCGGTGCCCATCATGCCCGTGCTCACGCGGATCCACGGACGTGCGTTGAGTTCTGCCCATCGATCCATGGCAGTTGCCAGCAAGCGATCGAAGACCTCAGTCATCTTTAGTCTCCTCGCTCGGTTCCTCGCCCGAAAGGGTCGGACCATCCACCGACGGGGAGTCGCCCGCCAGCGCATCGTCTCCAGGCGATTTCGCATCTTCTTCGGCGACGGCGGCCTCAGCGACCACTGCCGAAGCGGCAACAGGCGGCTGCGGCGCCTTCTCGACTTCCGTTGTAGGCCCTTCAGCGTCGGCCTGAGCCCTTGCCTCTTCTTCTGCAGCGAGCTTCGCAGCAGCTTCGGCCGCTGCTGCTTGCGCCATCGCGGCTCGCTCAGCGGTGCGGACAGCAGCTTTGGCCGCGATTTCAGCCTTGGAGCGCTCGACGTCCTTCAATATCAGGACTCCACGCTCTACCTCTTCGTCATCGGCCTTGATGCGCTCAACGAGGCGGATCGCCTTATCCAGCGACATGTGGCCCGCGAGTTCCTCATCGAAGCTCATGGCCGGACCATGCGCACAAACGCCCAGACACGTATTGAGTTTGAGCGAGATCACGCCGTCTTCAGTCTCGCCCTCGTTGTCGAGGCCGAGCTGAGGCAACAAGCCTTGGAGGATGTGTTGAGCCCCAAGTACATGGCACGTCGGCCCCCAGCAGAGCTCAACCTTGTGGCGATTCGGAGGAGTAAATCGAAAATTCGGGTAAAAGGAGGCGATGCCCCAAACGGAATTGGCGCTGGCCGTCATCCGCGCCGCGACCTCGTCGATTGCTTCGACGGGCAGATAGCCCAACTCATCCTGCGCCGCCAGCAGCGAAGACAGGATAGTCACGGTGCGGGCTGGCTGCTTCGCGATCGCGTCACGTGCGCGCTCCCGAAGCACATCGCGCGCATCGTTGGTATCAATCTCGGAACTGCTCGAAGAAGAGGAGTCTGGCTTCGACGTCATCGCCCCTCAGCGCGCCTGGCGGGAGTTCGTGATTTTCTGCACTAATGACCTACTGGCATGGTAGCACGAGCGTCGGAACGCCCACAAGGCACGCGCGGGAGGCTCGCCTAGGCTCCGCGAAGGCGGGGCTGCGTGGGCGTCATCAACTCTTGGTGAACCAACTTCACGCTTGTCATTCCAGGGATCGCCTTAATGTCGGCAACCATAGCGTCGGTCAGCTGATCATCGAACCCGACGACCATCGTTGCTTTGCCTCTCGGGGAATCGCGACCGACCTCCATGAAGCTGATATTGGCGTCATGCGATCCGGCGATAGTCCCCACCTTACCAATCATCCCAGGTTGGTCGATCTGTGAGGTGAACAACATGTACGGCGCGTTAGGCTCCATGTCCAAGTAGAAGTCGTTGATCCTCAGCAGGTGCACCCGACCATTGGCCGAGGTCCCTCCCAAATACATCGTCCCTGTGCTTGTGCGCACCTCAATGCCTACGTAGTTGGAGTACACCGCGAGGGCTTCCGACTCACGCTCCTGCACGACGTTGATACCTCGCTCCTTCGCTATCAGCGGCGCGTTGACGAGGTTCACTCGAACGTCAGAGCTTTCGGCGAGCACGCCGACGAGCGCGGCAGCACCGATGATCGATGTGTCGTACTCAGAGATGTCGCCCGCAACATTGATGGCGACAGTATCGAGTTGGCCGTCCGAAAGCTGGATGGCGAGGCGCCCCATGAGGGTCGCCACGGGGATGTAAGGACTCAGCGCTTCACGCACTGCTGCCGGGACAAACGGTACGTTGATGGTATAGGGAGCAGCCTCGCCGTTGAGCACGGCCATAACCTGATCCACCACCTCGATCGCGACCTCAACCTGGGCTTCTTCGGTGGAAGCGCCGAGGTGCGGGGTCATGATCAGCTTCTCGTTGCTCAGCAGCGGCATATCTTTGGGGGGCTCACTGGTAAAGACATCCAATGCTGCGCCCGCTACATCACCGCTCTTGAGCGCGGCATCGAGTAACGCCTCGTCGACCAGTCCGCCACGCGCAGCGTTGATGATGCGCACACCCTTCTTGAGCTTCTTGAACTCGGGCTCCCCGATGAGGCTCTTGGTGCCTGACGTCAGTGGCGTGTGAATAGAGATGTAATCGGTCTCGGAGACCAATCGATCCATGTCCACCATCTCCACGCCCATGGAACGAGCCCGTTCCTCGGCAACGTAGGGGTCGAACGCGATGACGTTCATCTGGAACGCGACAGCGCGCTTGGCGACCTCTGAACCAACCTTACCCAGGCCGATGACGCCGAGCGTCTTGCCCCGAAGCTCGACGCCCATGAACTTGCCACGCGTCCACTCGCCACGGCGCATAGAAGCGTCTGCCTGTGCCACGTTACGTGAGAGTGACATCATCAACGCGAATGCGTGCTCGGCCGCAGCGATGGTGTTGCCCGTCGGCGCGTTAACCACCGCGATACCGTGGCCCGTCGCAGCGTCAAGGTCGATGTTGTCGACGCCGACGCCTGCGCGGCCAACGACCTGAAGGCGCGTCGCCTTGTCGATGACAGACGACGTCACCTTGGTTTCACTACGGACGATCAGCGCGTCGTACTCGCCGATGATCGCTTCGAGCTCCTCGGGCTTGAGGCCAGTTTTAACGTCGACCTCGTGGCCAGCGGCACTAAGCCGCTCCACGCCCGCGTTGTCGATGGGATCTGAGACTAGAACGCGCGCCATGCATATCTCCGTGGTAAGAATTACTGGTGGGGGAAGCCCTCGCTAGACCTTCGCGGGCTCGTAGCCCAGCTTAGGTAGTGCGTCCTTCAAGGCAGCAAAAACATCGTCGATGTCTTCCTTGGACACGTGGCCCATGTGGCCGATGCGGAACACGCGACCGGCAAGCAGTCCACGCCCTTCAGCAGCGATGATGTCGTAGTCATCGCGCAATGTTGAAAGCAACGCTTCGTCGGTGATGCCCTCCGGCACGAAACACGCAGTCACCGTGTTGGAGGCGTGCTTGTCGTCCTTGGCCACCAACTCCAGCCCCATAGCCGACAAGCCCTGGCGCGTGTAGCTAGCGATCTCCTGGTGGAACGCGTACACCGCTTCCATGTCGCCTTGGGCGAGCATCTTCTGAACCGCGAAGTCCAAACCGAAGAGCAACGAGACCGCTGGCGTCCAAGGGGTCTGGCCCTTGGCAGCAGCCTTCTTGGCCTCGGTGATGTCAAAGTAGAACTTAGGCATGGTTGCGGTCTTCGCCGCTTCCCAGGCGCGGTCGCTGAAGGAGATCATGGCCAGACCTGGCGGGCACATCCAGCCCTTCTGCGAGCCTGCGACGACAACGTCCAGATCCCACTCATCAACGAGCAGTCGGATCGAGCCGAGAGACGAGATGGCGTCCACGAGCAGCAGCTTGTCGAACTCGCCCTTCACGATGCCAGCGATGGTTTGGATGTCATTGGTGATACCAGTCGAGGTCTCGTTGTGCGTCACGAGAACCGCCGTGATCTCCGGATCGTCCTTCAACGCCTGGCGGATCGCCTCGGGGTCGGCGGCCTCGCCATCAGGAAACTTAAGCTCGTTGACCGAGGCGCCGTAGGTCTTCGCTATCTTGGCGAAACGGTCACCAAAGTTCCCGACAGTGACTGCGAGAACTCGCTGCCCGGGGGACAGGGTGTTGACCACCGCCGCCTCCATTGCACCGGTGCCGGAGGATGTGAGGACGAACACGTCGTTCTTAGTCTCAAACGCCTTCTTCAGATTCGCGCCGAGCCGCGTGATGAGTTCAGCGAACTCCACACCACGGTGGTCGATCATCTGCTTGGACATTGCCTTGAACACGTCGTCAGGCACGGGCGTCGGGCCGGGAAGGCGCAGGTTCGCCATCAGTTCCTCCTAAATCGTCAAAAAGGGGCCGAAGAGCTGGTCGGGGCTTGCGTCAGAATGACACGCCCGATTATAGGGTCTGATAGGCGAGGGATTCAACCGGCATGATCGAGTCTGTGAGCCAAATCACAAGTCCTGCACCAGGCAACGACCAGGCGCGTGCAACGTGCGGTTCACTCCAGATTGCCCTCGGCTTTATAGTCCCGAGCCAGCTTCACGTACTCATCGGCATTCATCGTCACTCGGTCGTAATGCTTTTTCAGCATGGGCCCGATCACCTTTCCGGGGACACCGGCGAAGATGCTGTGGTCTGGAACTTCCCTGCCCTCGATGAGCACCGAACCCGCTGCGACGATGCACCACTCTCCAACTTGCGTCTGGTCATTCAGGGTGCTGTTGTTGCCAAGAAGACAGTGATCGCCCACGGATTTCACATGGCAAACGACCGCGTGCCCTAGCGTCACGAACTTCCCGATGTCCATGTTCCCATCAGCGTGGCAGATGGTCCCGTCCTGGATGTTCGTGCCTTCCCCGATCGTCATCTTCCCCCGGTCAGAGCGAAGAACAACGCCTGGCCAGATCGACGCATTCGGCCCGATCTCGATATCGCCTATGAGATACGCAGCCTCGCTAACGAATGCCGTCGGATCGATCTTGGGGGTCTTACCCTTGAGGCTGCGGATCATGCTCATCTCGAATCCAACTTGAATGTCCCTTGCGCGGTTCCCTATGATACCCGTGCCCGCTCGGCGGGGTTCTCCCTAGCAGTAATGGCCCACGCCCAATCGGATGGAGACAGCAATGCCCCTTTATGACCAAGAGGCGCTCGACGCATCTCAGGCGCAACGTGCGCGCTGGGAGCACGACGAGTTGAGCGCCACGACGAGCAAATTGCCCACATCCCGCGATCAATTTCGCACTATCTCTGGCATCCCCGTTGAACCTATATACACGCCGGCGGACAATCCGGCGCTCAGCTACGAAGAAGACCTCGGAAACCCTGGCCAGTACCCATTCACCCGTGGCGTTTACCCAACCATGTACCGAGGTCGGCAGTGGAGCCGCAGGCAGATCGCCGGGTTCGGAACCGCTTCATCGACCAACGCGCGGTTCAAATTCCTGATGGAGAACGGCCAAACCGGGCTGAGCACCGATTTCGACCACCCCACCCTGACCGGCTACGACTCCCTGCACCCGCTGTCCGAAGGAGAGGTTGGCCGACTCGGCGTCGCAATCGACACCCTGCCCGATATGGCAGATCTGTTCGACGGCATCCCCCTCGACAAAGTCAGCATCTCGCTCACCGTCAACCACCCCGCCATCGTCCTGCTAGCGTTCTTGCTTGAGCACGCCAAAGACCAGGGCGTCGGCTGGGATCGCCTCCGTGGCACCGTCCAGAACGATTCCCTGAAGGAGTCGTTCGGCCAGAAAACCTTCGCCGTGCCTCCCCGTGGCGGGTTCCGCCTCACCATGGATCTCGTTGAATACTGCACCGAACACGTGCCCGCCTGGAACACCATCTCCATCTCCGGGTACCACACCCGCGAAGCTGGCTCAGACGCTATCCAAGAACTCGCCTTCACCATGGCCCAAGGCATGGCGTACATCGAAGGTGGCCTGCGTCGCGGCATGAGCGTCGACACCTTCGCCCCACGCTTATCCTTCTTCTTCGGCGTTCACATGGACTTCTTCGAGGAGATAGCCAAACTCCGCGCTGCCCGCCGCCTCTGGGCGCGCATCGTGAAGGAACGCTACGGCGCCACAAACCCGCGAGCCCTGCTCTGCCGCTTCCACAGCCAGACCTTGGGCTCGACGCTGGTTCGAAACGGCATGCTCAACAACATCGTGCGCGGCACCAGCCAAGCGCTTGCCGCCGTGCTCGGGGGTACACAATCGCTGCACGTCAGCGGCTACGACGAGGCGCACGACATCCCATCCGAAGATGCCATGCGCATGTCCCTGACCACTCAACGCATCCTCGGATCGGAGACTGGCGTTCCAGACACTGCCGACCCACTCGGCGGTTCGTTCTTCGTCGAAAAGCTCACCAGCGAAATCGAAGAGCGTGCCATGGAGTACATCAACAAAATCGACGCCATGGGCAACGGCAGCATGCTTGACGGTATGTTCGCCGCCATCGACTCGGGCTACATCGAAAAAGAGATCGCCGATGCCTCCTACGATTACCAGCGACGCATCGAGAACAAGGACTACCTGGTTCTCGGCCTCAACGTGCCGATCGCGGACGCAACGCTTCCTCCAAAGCTCTACGAGCACGACGACGAGGAAGAGGAGCGCCAGAAGGAACGCCTTGCTGACGTAGTGCGCAAGCGTGACCCACTCATCACGGCTGGCGCGCTTGACGCGCTCCGAGAGGGCACGGCGGGGGACGCGAATCTCATGCCCCTAGTGTTGGACGCCGCAAGGTCACACGCAACCGAAGGCGAGATCATGGGCGTCTTCCGCGAGATTTTTGGCGAGCACCAAGACCCGGGGATCTTCTAGCCGTGAACACAACTACCGAGAACAAGCCAGCGACTCGCTGGCTGCCTGCCTATCAAAGGAGTGGAACCTGTGGATGACGCGCGTCCGATAAAGGTACTGTTAGCCAAACTCGGCCTAGATGGCCATGATCGCGGCGTGAAAGTTGTCGCCCGTGCCCTGCAGGACGCTGGCATGGAAGTCGTCTACATGGGCATGCGAGTCACGCCCGAAACCGTGGCCGACCGCGCCCAAGAAGAGGCCGCGGACGTCATCGGTATCAGCCTCCTCTCCGGGGCCCACAAGAAACTCATGCAAGCCATGGTCAAGGCGACCGAGGAGCGAGAAATCCGCGACGAAACACTGATCCTCGTTGGCGGCACCATCCCCGAAGGCGACGAAGAAGAGCTCGCCGCCATGGGCATAGATGGAGTCTTCCCCGTGGGATCCAGCCTGGCAGACATCGAGAATTTCATCCGCGAGCACCGCAAGCCGAGAGCATAGCTATGACCACCTGGCCACCTCAGTACGACGATACCTACCTCCCGCCTAACGACCAGGAATATTGGTTCCCTGAGCTAGAAACAGAGACACCCAGCGCCCGCATCAAACGGGTGCTCGAGAAAGTCCGTGGCCAGATGGCCTGGGCCTACGAGCGCTCCTCGTTCTACAAGCGCATCTGGGACGCGGCGGGCGTCGCACCTGCCCACATCCTGACGCTGGACGACTTCCATCGCGTTCCGATCATCACCAAAGACGACCTTCGCGAAGACCTCATCGCCAATCCGCCGTTCGGCAGCAACATCTGCGACGACTGGTCTGACATCGAACGCATCCACGGTTCCTCCGGAACCACAGGCATCCCCACCGTGCTCACCATCAGTCGTGGCGATTGGCAACGCATCGGCAACGCCCACGCCCGTGTCATGTGGGCAGCCGGTATCAGGCCGACCGACATGGTCTTCATGGCCTCGCCCTTCTCGCTCTACATGGGCAGTTGGGGCGCCCTTGTCGGTACAGAGCGTATCCGAGCCCGTTCCTTCCCCTTCGGAGCCGGGAGCCCAGGCCAAACGAAGATGGCCGTCCGCTGGATACAAGCCACCAGCCCCACCGTGTTCTACGGCACGCCCTCGTTCGCGCTCTACATCGCGGAAACCGCACGAGAACAAGGCATCGATCCCAAGAGCTTCGGCTTCCGCACGCTCTTCTTCTCCGGCGAACCCGGCGCGTCCATCCCCGCGACCCGCGAAACGCTACAAGCAACGTTCGGCGCCACCATCGTCGACATGGGCTCCACCGGGGAGATGTCGCCCTGGATGACTAACGGCGGATGCGCCCACAGCCCCGGCATGCACCTCTGGCAGGACATCGTCTTCACCGAGCTCGTCGACCCCGTTACCAAAGAGGTCGTCCCTTACGGTTCCGAAGGCGTACCCGTCTACACCCACCTCGAACGCACCTCACAGCCGCTCATCAGATTCTGGTCAGGGGATATCTCCCGCTGGACCGACGAGCCATGCCCCTGCGGCCGCACCTACCCTCGATTGCCCATGGGCATCTATGGACGTGTCGACGACATGGTCACAGTGCGCGGCGAGAACGTTTATCCCAGCGCTGTCGAAAACGTGGTTCGAGGGATGCCTGAACTCACCGGCGAATTCAGGATGATCGTGTCCCGCGAGCGCGTCATGGACGAGCTGACCATCTTCGCTGAGTACGCAACCGGCCAGGAAGACGCACTCGACGACATCAAAGCACGCCTCGAAGGCACGCTCGCCGCAACACTCGGCATCCGCGCTGCCGTCAATCTCAAGAGCCCAGGCGAGCTTGAGCGAACCCAGTTCAAGGCCAAGCGCGTCATCGACGAGCGAGACTTGCACGCCTAGCTCGGCTTCACACCTACGTGCAGCGTCACCAGACCCAGATACAGCACCTCGAACGTCACGTCGTCAAACCCTGTCGCGCGCATCGACGCGGCGAGCTCGTCCGGCGTATCGAAATCATCAACTGATTGCAGCAAGTAACAGTACGGGCCTGTCTTGCCTGCCAGCAGACGTCCCACCATCGGAACGATCACCCGGAACACAGTCCGGCAAAGCAGTTCCTGCGTGGCTGATGTCGGGCGGCAGATGTCCAGCACCGCGACACGCCCGCCTGGCCTCAACACGCGAAACAACTCATCCAGCGACCGTTGAGGGTCGGCCGTGTTGCGTACGCCATAGCCGATCGTAGCGCAGTCGAACGACGCATCCTTGAAAGGCAACGACAGCGCATCGCCTGCCAGCATCGACACGCGGCCTGCGTTCGTCTCCTCGCCAGATCTGAGCATCTCAAGCGACAGATCGACACCCGTCACCCGATCCGCGCGATCCAGCAACTCACGCGCCACAAGGCCAGTGCCTGTCGCGACGTCCAGCGCGTGACCAACGTGGCTCGGTGCAGCGGCACGTGCGGTTCGTGCCCGCCAAGCCTGATCGCGGTTCAGCGTCGCTATACGGTTGAAACGGTCATAGCGCGGTGCGATGGAATCGAAGATCGCGCGAACCCGGCGAGCCTCCGGCATGTAGGTATGCTCACCTGAGCGGAATGGCCACAGTATCGCAGGCTTGCGGAGCCCCTGTGGTAAACTTTCGCCCGGTCGCGAAGACTCTTTTGACCCGGCCATGCAGCGCATAACGACCATGCGCAACCCTTGAATCGCGAGGTCCATCACCCATGGCTGAAGGCCGGATTTTCTCTGGTATGCGCCCATCTGGGCGGCTACATCTGGGCAACTACTTCGGAGCACTCGCCAACTGGGTGAAGCTCCAGAACGAATTCGACCAGTGCTTCTTCGCAGTCGCCGACGTCCACGCTTTGACGACGCTCCAGGGCAAAGATCAGGTAGCCGAGATCAAGCCAAACACCCATGAGATGGTGCTCGACTGGCTCGCGGCGGGCATGAACCCCGAACTTAGCGTCCTCTTCGTGCAGTCCCACGTACCAGAAGTCCTAACCCTCAACTCGCTGCTCAGCATGAGCACACCCCTCGGTTGGCTCCTCCGCGTACCAACGTTCAAAGAGAAGGTTCGCCAGATGGGCTCCGACGAGGAGCACATACCCTACGGCCTCGTTGGCTACCCCGTACTCCAAACTGCAGACGTCATCCTGTATAAAGCTGATCGGGTGCCAGTCGGCAAAGACCAAGTCCCCCACATCGAAATCATGCGTGAGATCGCAAGGCGCTTCAATCATCTCTATGGGGACACCTTCCCCGAGCCCCAGGCACTACTCACCGAAACGCCCATGATCGCCGGCACCGATGGGGTAGCGAAGATGAGCAAGAGTTTGGACAACCAGATCGAGCTCGCGGCCGACGCCGAGGAGACCACCAAGCGCGTCAAGCGCATGGTGACCGACCCCCAACGTCAGCGTAAGACCGACCCAGGTAGGCCAGAGGTCTGCAACGTGTACTCGCTGCACAAGATATTCAACCCCGACAATCTTGATGAGATTTACCAAGGGTGTGTCTCCGCTGGCATCGGCTGCGTGGACGACAAGCTGATGTTGGCCGATGGCATCAACACCTACCTGGCCGAATTCCGGGAGCGACGACGCGAGTTCGCCGCCAAGCCGGGTTACGTGGACGAAGTCTTGGCCGACGGCGCAGCGCGGGCAACTGTCGTAGCACGCGAGACCATTCGCGAGGTTTACGCAAAGATGGGACTCGCCTAGCAGTGCCCGCCACGACGCTGCCTACCGCAGCCGGCGGCAAAGGTGCGTTCGATGTGGCCGAGCGGGCGGTTCGCGCGGCAGGCGCAGTAATCGTCGCTGCCTTCCCTGAGATGACACGCCCCATAGCCCAGCGCACCGTGCACGTCTCCAACAAAACTGGCTGGAACAACCTCGTCACGGACGTCGATCTCGCAGCAGAGAAAGCCATCCTCAACGTCCTCGATTCCGCCTTCCCCGGTGACGCGATTCTCGCCGAGGAATCAGGGGCCCGGGATGGCACCAGCGGCTACTCATGGTGCATCGACCCCCTAGACGGTACGCGAAATTTCGCGTCGGGCATCCCCCATCTCGGCGTCAACCTCGCGCTCTCCCACGGCGATCGAATAGTGTTAGCCCTAACCTACGACCCTATCCGCGACGAACTGTTCCACGCCATCGAAGGCGGTGGCGCGTTCCTCAACGGCGAGCCCATCTCGATCTCCGAACAGACCGATCTCCATGAGTGCATCCTAGGCACCGACATGAGCTACAAAGCAGAACAGGGCAAGTTGCTCCTCAGCATGCTTGCTGACCTGTGGCCCGGCCTGCAATCGGTCGGCATGATGGGCTCAGCCGCGCTCGGATTGGCCTACGCCGCAGCAGGGCGTTTCGAGATCTACGTCAACCACCATGTCCAGCCTTGGGACATCGCGCCAGGCCTGCTGCTCATCCGCGAAGCTGGCGGCATCGCCACCGACCTCCGCGGAGATGTCGCTTACCCCGCCAGTGGTTGCATCATCGCCGCGTCACCAGAGGCGCACGCCAACTTCATGCGAGCGACCGAAAGCAGCGCCTGGCGCTCATCACAGCCTCAGGCGCACCCACCGCAATTCGGCTCCTAACCCACTCCGAACCTCAGCCAAGGCGTCGCTAGACTAGAATGGGATGAGCCAAAAGGAGGTGTCTTCATGCGGGAAGTCGCTCGACGGCTGCAAAGGCTCTTCCAAGGCTGGTTCTATTCGCTGCCAGCGCCGCCCATTATTCGCAGCCTCATAGAACTCACATATCGCGTTTTCCGAAACTTTTCTCGGGACGATGGCTCTCACATGGCTGCGGGCGTCGCGTATTACGCGATCTTCTCGCTCTTCCCTCTCGCCCTGGCGACCATCTCGATCGCTGGCGTATTCGTCAGCGCAGATGATGTCCAGGATGTCGTCTTGGATTTCCTGCGCAACCAGATAGGGGTCGGAAGCGAACAATTGGTGACGTCCAACATCGAAGCCCTCTTGAAGGCGCGCGGCGCGGTTGGCATCGCAGCGTTCATCACCATGTTCTGGTCATCTAGGGCAGTCTTTGGAGCCGTACACCGCGTGATGAACCGCGCTTGGAAGGTTAGTGAACCCCCGCGGTTCATCGCCTATCAGCTCGCCCAGATCGGCACCGCGTTCGGAGTCGCGGTGATGTTCATGGCGTCGGCCACATTGGGCCCCGCAGGTCGGGCGCTGGCTTCCCGCACCGAGTACCTATTTGGACTGCACATGCCTTGGGGGATCCTGTTTACGGTTTTGCCGCTCATGCTAAGCGCGCTCGTATTCCTCATGATCTACCTGGTGGTCCCCGACGCGAAAGTCCGCTGGCGCGACGCGATCCCAGCCGCAGTGCTGGCTACGGTGCTCTTCGAATTCGCCAAAGGTGGTTTTGCGTACTACCTGTCCAACCTGTCCAGCCTGGACTTGGTCTACGGCAGCGTGACTACCATCGTGGTCTTGATGATTTTCCTGTACATGGTCGCCATGGTGCTCGTTCTGGGAGCGGAGCTATCCAGCGAATTAAACAAATCAACGAGATCCGGGATACTGATTTTCAGGGGCCACTGGAAGCCCGTGCTCGGCGGGTTCGCGCCGATCGAGCATCGCCAACTGCGCGCTTCCCAATCGACGCAACCGGAGCCGATCACGCATGTAGAGCCACGCCACGCAGCGCCAATGCCACCTGAACATGAAACCACCCCCGACCGCGTCCCGGAGCTGGACCTGCCATCCATCCCTAGCAGACGAGACCGACCTCCAGGGGTATAGACTCGCGCAGGTCGCTAGTCCAGCGGGTTTATCACCAGCCCGCTTGGGAGCTTCGGGTGGAAGTACGTGCTCTTGCGCGGCAACCTGATGCCCGCGCCAACCACTACCTCAAAAACATCGGCAGGCACACCCTTGATGAAGAACGCGATCTGCGCCTCACCGGAGTCAACCATCCGCGCCGCCTCTACCGGATCGTGGACATACGCCACGTTCTCCGGGAACGCGTCGCCCATGACCGGACGGAACAACAACTCTTGGAGCACGTTGGCTTCGACAGACTTCGCCTGCTCCAACGGAGTTAGCGAGTGATCCGGCGCAGGAACGGTATCGTCAGCAGGAGTCAGTAGCAGGGGCGCCTTCCCTCGCTCGATGATCCCCAGGGCCACCTGATCCTGCGCCAAGTTCGCGACCGCCGCGTCCAACTCAGCCGGTGCGGGATCAACTGCCGGGATCGCCGTGAACAACGTAGTCAGCAGATTACGCATCTCGCCGAGCTTCTGGTCGTCCAGGCCATGCACTACACGGTAGTACGGCAGGATCAGCAACCCAGGATCATCGAACGAGATAAGGCACGTGAGCACCGTGTCGGCGCCACCGCCCACCTTCTTTCCGTAGCCCACCGCCGTTTCATAGCGGTGGTGTCCATCGGCGATATACGTAGGCTGAGACTCAAGCGCATCGTGCACGGTCTTCACGTCCTCGGGGTCGGATATCACCCAGATCGTGTAGCCCTGCCCCTCCACCACGAAATCCGCGTCAGGATTGGTCGCCGCCACCCTGCTTGTGACCTGCGCCACGCGCCCATCAGCGTCCCTGAACAGCATCATGATCGGGCTGAAGTTGGCGGAGGTCGCCTGCATCAACGCGAGCCGATCCTCCTTTGGGCCTGCCGCCGTGTCCTCGTGGGGCAACACCGCTCCCCCAAGCTCCTCCAGTCGAAGAGCACCGAGCAACCCCAAGCGCTCTCGCTGCACGCCGCCGACAACGAAACGCTGCCGGAGTAAGTAGTAGGAAGCCGCCTCGTCCTGCTTCAGTGCGCCTTCCTGCTTCATACGTACGAACTCCGCAGCAGCGCGCTCGTAGCGGTCCGCAGGGGGCGGGCCCGAAAGCTCGGCAAGCTCAAGGCGAACCATGTTGTGCGGATTCCGCGCGAGCAACTCCTGCTCCTCGCTGGCCGAGATGACATCGTAGGGAGGGCAGATCAGATCAGCCAAACTACCTGCGGCTCTGTCGTAGCGCACACCACGGAAAGGACGAAAATCGACCATGGATTCACCTGCTTCGGGGATACGAGCAGTATAGAGGCCCAGGGCCACGGGAGCGACCAGACCCCACCCCGTATTCGTTGACAACGAATCCCTACAGAGGACAATACCTATAACAACCGGATCGGCACCACTGTGCGGAGGCAATCATGGCAACGGCACCAGCGAAAACACTCAAGATCGATGGCGATTCCCACTTCTTTCCGCCTATCGACTTCACAGACGTCGCAGAGAACGCAGGCTTGCCCGAATCCGCAGTCGACATGCTGCTCCGCGACACCGCTGTCTTCGCCGATCGTGAAGCAAGGCGCGGTGGATTCCGAGCGACGACAGCCGGCAAGCGCGTAGCTGCAGTGAACCCAACGGCCGCGACAACCCAGCAGGCGAGCGGCCCGATCGGCCATGGCGCCGCTGATCAGCGCGTCCAATTGCTCCCCGACACCGGATTCGACATGCAGGTATTGATTCCGGACGGCATCTACGCCAACGCCTTTGGTTCACCGATCGCGCGTGACTGGGGCGAGGGGCTACATCTGGCCCTCAGCATGTCCTACAACAACGCGGCGGCGGCGGCGCAGAATGCCTACCCAGATCAACTCATCGCCTGCGGTGTCGTGCCATTCGGCACGGAATCGCTGGAGGCCAACATCGCCGAGGCGAAACGTGCCGTCAACAAACTCGGCGTCAAGTCGCTCATGATCAACTCCAACTGGCGTGGCGAGAACTGGGACACCGTGAGTCTCTACCCGTTCTGGGACGAGATGAACAAGCTCGGCGTCCCCATCTACGTGCACGGCAACCCCTTCTCGTGCCAGGTGCAAGACCACGTCCCGTCTAATTGGACCATCGGTTGGGAGCGCATGCGGCGTATGCACATCTCCAACTACCTGGGATTCGGATTCGAGTACATGATCAACATGGCCAGCCTGACCCTCGGCGGGTTGCTGACTGATTTCCCCAACTTGAAATTCGCGTTCTTCGAAGCTGGTGCCTCCTGGCTTCCCTGGGTCATGTACAGCCTGGACCGCGTCTACGGTATCGAGCCGCAGTGCGCGCGTTGTGACGTCAAGCCCAGCGAACTCATCCTCAACTCCAGCTACGTAGCAGCGGAGCCCGACGAAGACGCCATAGTTGGAGCCATCCAAACCATCGGCAACCGGAACTTCATCGTCGGCAGCGACTACCCCCACCCTCCGAGCACATTCCCCAACACCGCCGCTGGCATCCTCAACATGCCTGGCCTAACCGACGAGGACAAAGAAGCCATGCTCGGCGGCAACCTACGGCGCCTGTTCAACATCTAAAGCTTGCCAGCGCCCGTAGAATCAGGCCACGTACACCCAAACGCTTGCACGAAGCGTAACCAAGTCCTACAAGGAGGTCCCCAATGGCAACGATAAAAGCCGACGTTTACTTCGACTTCCGCTGACCGTTCGTCTTCAATGCAGCCGTTTGGCTGGATCAAGTAAAAGAAGCACGGGGCGGCACCGAAGACCCCATAGAGATCACCTGGAAGCCCTTCTCCCTGCAGCAGGTTAACCAAAAGATCGGCCCCGACTACCAAGCCTGGGGGGAAAGCGACGAAGACCTCGACGGTAGCCTCTGGGGACTCCGTGCGGGTGTCGCCGCCAAGCGCCAGGGCGAAGACGCCATGCGTCGCTACATGCCCCTGCTCCTCAAGGCGCGTCACGAGGACCGTAAGGATCTCGGCGACAAAGACCTGTTGAAGGAACTAGCCGCCCAGGCGAACCTAGACCTCGACCGCTTCGCCAAGGATCTCGACGACCGCACGACTCTCGATGAGATCGCGGCCAGCCACAAAGAGGCCGTCGAAGAACGAGGTGTCTTCGGCACCCCCACATTCGTATTCGAGAACGGAGCATCAGCGTTCCTGAAGCTCATCCGTCCCAAGACCCCAGAGCAAGCCGAAAAGGCCTTCGACTCCCTCGTAGACGTCATGTCCAACAACACCTTCATCGGCGAGGTCAAGCGCCCCCAGCCCCCCTGGCCCAAAGGCGTATTCGACTAGAGAACCCTGAGGCCCAGGCGCATGCCTGGGCCTCTTTCTAGACATCTGCCCCTTGCCCAACAAACGCACTACATGAACCTCGAAACCCTCCAAAACGCCATCGGCGTGCAATTCCAAAACACAGCCCTCCTTGAGCAGGCGCTGACCCACCGCTCCTACCTCAACGAACACCCCGGCGAAGGATTCGCCGACTACGAGCGCCTGGAGTACCTCGGCGACGCTTTCCTCGGCTGGGTCATCGCCGATGAACTCTACCGGCGACACCCTGGCTTCACCGAAGGCGACCTCACTCGCGGACGCGCAGCCCTGGTGCGTGGCGCTACGCTAGCTGAGATCGCGCGTAGCTTCGACGCAGGCGCCTACCTCACCATGGGCTCTGGCGAAGAAGCCACTGGCGGTCGCGACCGCCGCGCCACCCTCGCCGCTATCGTCGAAGCGCTCATCGGAGCAGTCCTCCTCGACCAAGGCGACCGTGAAGCCCGCGAGCTCGTACTCAGGTGGCTCGGCCCCAAGCTCGATGCGATTGACCCCACCGGCGCGCCCCGGGATGCCAAGAGCGCTCTCCAAGAAGCTGCCCAACGCACCGGCATTCCTGTCCCCGTTTACGAATTGGTACGCGAAGAAGGGCCGTCGCACAATAAAACGTTCGAGGTGCGCGTCCTTTTCGATGGCGAAGAGCGTGGTCGCGGCGAGGGCCGACGTAAGGTTGATGCCGAACAAGCCGCAGCTGCGCAAGCCCTCGACGCAACTGACTCCACTCCAGCCTAGCGCGAACCACTGATCTGCTTGTGGGCGTCCTGCTCCCCAAGTATCCTTCGGGCTGCAGATCCCACGCTCGCGGCCCTCGCATAGGACCCTCCACAACCCATGGTATTCAGACTCTTCCGCCGCAAAGACAAAACCTCCGAGGCACTCGCCAGAACCCGTAAGGGTTGGGGCGGAGGGCTTGGTTCGCTATTCCAGGGCGCCACACTCTCTGACGACGCTCTCTGGGAACAGGTCGAAGACGCCCTCATCTCCTCCGACGTCGGCGTCGACACATCGCTGGCGCTGGTCAATCGAGTCCGGCAACGCGTACGCGAAGAGGGCGCGCCAAGCGCTTCAGACGTCGTTGAGATGTTCAAGGAAGAGATGGCCGTTCTCCTCGACCCCAAAGACAAAACGATCTGGGATTGGTACGACCGAGAAACCCTTCCGGCCAATCCGTTCGTACTCATGATCGTGGGCGTCAACGGTGTCGGCAAAACCACGAGCATCGCCAAGCTAGCCAAGCACTACCAAGAGCTCGGCAAAACCGTCATGGTCGGCGCTGGCGACACTTTCAGGGCTGCCGCGATCGAGCAGGTTCAGGTCTGGGGTGAGCGACTCAAGATTGACATCATCGCGCACCAGCAGGGGTCGGATCCCGGAGCAGTTGCCTACGACGCCTACCAAGCCGCTGTGGCCCGTGGCGCGGACGTGCTCATCTTCGACACCGCCGGTCGCTTGCACACCAAGGGCCCGCTCATCGAAGAATTGCGTAAAGTACGCAGGATCTTCGAGCGCTTCGACGAGTCGGTGCCGCACCAGACATTGCTCGTGCTGGACGCCACCACTGGCCACAACGGCCTAGAGCAAGCCAAGGTCTTCCAAGAAGCCGTGGGCGTAAACGGCGTTTTCCTTACCAAACTCGACGGCACCGCTAAGGGGGGCATCACAGTTGCCATCGCCCAAGAGCTCGACCTACCGGTCATCTTCATCGGTACTGGCGAAGGGCTCGACGACATATCCATGTTTGACACCGACGACTTTGTCGATGCGTTGTTCGGCGATGAGCCAGGAACAACCTAGGCCACGCCGATGATCGGCGATTCGCTACTTTGGCTGCTGGTCCTTGAGCTATTCGGGATCGCTGCTTTCCCTATCGCCTATCGAGCATTCTCCAAGATGCCCGACCGTGGCTGGGCGTTCAGTAAACCCCTGGGACTCGTGTTCGTCGGTTTCGGCACGTGGGTCATTGGGCTCACGCACACCGTACCCAATTCTCGGTGGACGGTCCTACTCGCCTTAGCCATCGTCCTATGCGCCAGTTGGGCGTCGTCGCGCTCATCGCGCGACGAACTCATCGCGTTCCTCCGTCGTAACGTCAGCACCATCTTCACCGCTGAGTTGCTGTTCATCGCCGTGTTCCTCGGAATGACCCTCTTCCGCGCAACCGTCACATCGATCGGTGCAACCGAGCAACCCATGGATCTCATGCTGCTCAACGCCGTGACGACGAGCCCCTACTACCCACCTACGGATCCATGGCTTGCGGGCGAGCCCATCTCCTATTACTACCTGGGCTATCTGATGCTTGGCACGGTAACCATGCTCGCTGGCATCGCCACCCCGATCGCCTACAACCTCGGCCTCGCGACCGCCGCTGCCATGGGGGGCATCGCAGCCTTCGGCGTGGCGTTCAACCTCGTGCGACTCGCCCGAGGCTCCGACGATGGCGCAGTGTTCGCAGGAATCACGGCTGCATTCCTCCTGTTGTTCGCAAGCAACCTCGTAGGCACCCTTGAACTGGTACGGGCAGCGGGCATAGGCGACGAGGGATTCTGGGCTGCTGTGGGGATCAACGGCCTAACCGCGCCAGACGGCCCAGCCGCATCATGGCGCCCCGACGAGTCGCACCTCTGGTGGTGGAGGGCCAGCCGCGTTGTGCCTCCGGCGCACATCAACGAATTCCCCTTATTCAGTTTCCTCGTGGGAGACCTCCACCCGCACGTCATGTCCATGGGCTTCGTGCTGCTGACCGTCGGCACATCCATCCAACTCTACCTCCAGCAAGGTCTCATCCGGTTCCGGGACAAACTAGGCGGACTTGCCGGAACCATCTCGCTCCTGGCGGCGGTGATCGTCCTACTCTGGGTCGTAGTCGACGTGAACATCCTCTGGGCGCTCCCGATTCTGGCCGTCGCTGCGGCGGCCCTCCTCGGCCCCATGTGGCCTCTGGGAATCACGGTATTCATCTCAACAGGCGCATTAGCCGCGATGAATCTCTGGGATCTTCCGCTCGGCCTAGCATTGGTTGTTGGGGCCATACTCCTGGGCACCGCCCGCAACGAACGATCCTTCGGGTTCGGCGCCGCGATCGACGTGTCAGGGCCTCGCTTGATCTCTGGGGCCCCGAACGACTCGACGCTCGCTTTGGCATCTGGCGCGGCAACCCTGTACGGCAACACTGATGGCCATTGGGAGAAAGAGGCAACGTTTCGCCCTTTCTCCGACACGCCGTACGCCCGATTCGGGGCTGCCGTAGCCGTCGACCGAGACATCGTGGTCGTGGGTGCACCGGGTGCCCAAGCAGCCATGGTCTACCAGCAAATCGACGATCAGTGGATGCATCGCACGACGCTCCGGGCACCCGACGGCCAGCGATCCCACGGCTTCGGTAGGAGCGTCACCGTGTTCGGCGAAACCGCAGCGGTCGGCGCCGACGGGGCCGTGTTCATATTCGAGGACGTCTCCACCACGTGCGGCCTCGCCGCCAAGCTGAGCACCCCTGATCGGCGAGCTGACTTCGGCCACGCCATCAGCCTGTGGGAGGATGTCCTCGTCGTCGGCGCACCAGGAACCGACACAGCATTCACCTATTTCAGAAGCCCGCAGAGTTGGACACTGGAGCAGCGGCTAAACGGCCCCGGACGCTTTGGACGCTCAGTGTCCGCAGGCGAAGATCGCATCGCGATCGGTGCCAACGACAGCGCGACCGTGTACCGGGCGGTTCCCGGCGGGTGGCAGATGCAAGAACAACTCACCCCTCAGTCGGGTGAGATCGGGTTCGGCGCATCTGTCGCCGTCCAGCGATGGTTTCTGGCAGTAGGAGCGCAAGGCGGGGGAGACGCCCGTAAATCGGGCTCAGTTTCCGTCTACGAAACCGACGGCGAGAACTGGTATCACCAGGATCAGCTAACAGCCCAAGGCATCGCCAGCGATTCATTCTTCGGCAGCGCTCTCGCCTTGTCAGAAGACTCAGTGATCGTGGGCGCGGCAGGCCGCGGCCACGGCACGGGGTACCTGTTCAACCGCGCATTCGACCAGTGGAGTCCCAGCAAGAAATTCACGTCTCAATGGAGACTCGGTCCCAGCATTGCGAGCTCTAGCCTGCTCGTCGCCGCCATCTTCATGGCGTTCATGCCGTTCTTCAGCACCTTCGATAGCAACGCCAGCGGTGTGTTGCCGCTGCTCAGCCTGCTGACTCGCCCACTGCACCTGGCGCTGCTATGGGGCGTCGCTGGCCTCTTGGTGCTCCCCTTCTTGGCCATAGCGCTCAAGAGTGTGTTCGTCGTGGGTAGTTGGAATACGAAGCGCTTCGGGGTCGCTTTCTTCGGAGGATTCACCCCGATCGCACTGTGGCTCCAACCCGTCTGGGCCCTCCCTCTCTTGATCGTATTGGTGCTGGTCTTCGCGCTGCATCAGGCCGGCTACCGAATGGCGCGCGCTGACGAATCCACATTCGCCTATAACCCCAAAGCGACCCTCGCTGTAGGCAGCATCATCATCGTCGGCGGGCTGCTATGGGATGCCATCAAGAACGTCGAGCGCGGGACAGGGGGTGAGCTGCTTGCCGTAGACCGATTGCTGGTCACCGTGCCCATGGCGATCGTCATCTCGCTCGCGGTCTACGGTGCCTGGACCATCGCCCATCGCGACTCCGAGGTACTCCGCACCGCTAACGATCCTACCAGCGCTCAAACCAAAGGCGATGCACTAGCACCCGCCCTTGGGCTGCTCGCCGTAGCAGGAGCCCTCGTCATGGGGGTTGAGCTATTCCACGTAGTCGACATCTTCGGTGGCGACTACCGGCGCATCAACACCATGTTCAAGCTCAACTACCAGGCGTGGCAGTTGTTTTCCGTGCTTGGCGGGTTCGCGGTCTGGTTCGTCACCACCAGGTGGAACCGGAAAGTGCTCAGCGGACGTATCGGAATCACAGTATGGACAGCTCTTCTATTGATCACGCTTGGCGCCATCAGCTACTACCCCCTGGCCGCCATCACGAGCCGAGCGGGCGACACAGGCGCCCTCGACCTTGACGGTCAGAGTCACATCAAACGAAACGCGCCCGCCGAATACGCAGCTATCCAATGGATCAAGGGCAACACCCCCGCTGACGCGGTGATCGTGGAAGCCGCCGTCGTACCCTGCGCCGGCGAAGTTCTCGGATGTCACTCCTATACCGACGCCGCACGGATATCGGGCAGCACGGGTAGACCCACGATAATCGGCTGGATCGGCCACGAACGTCAGTGGCGCCGAGCCGAGATGCACGCCGATCTGGATCGCCGCCTGCGTGACGTTCGCATGATCTTCGAGACCACCGACGCCACTGAAGCTGCCGCCCTTCTGGCGCGCTACGACGCCGACTACGTAGTGGTGGGCCCACGTGAGCGAAATGCGTACGGGGCTCAGGGCGAGCGCAAATTCGCCGAGTTCGGATCACCGGTGTTCACCGACCTCGCCAACGGGCAGAACATCGTGATCTATGAGATCGCCAAGAGCACTGGCACCCAGGCCGCTGGCCTATGATTATCGATCGGATACGAGCCCGCGTTCGCCGCTACCTGGGGAAGATCAAACGATCGCTCCCGCGCCCCTCGAAACCCGGCACAGTTGGTTGGGCGTTCATCGCGATCGTGCTGGTCGCGTTGATCACACGCATGTGGGATCTCGGCGGTCGCACGCTGCACTACGACGAGATACTACATGCCTACTACTCGTGGCTGTTCGCAACGGGCTCGAGCTACAACCACACGCCACTGACACATGGCCCGTTCTTGTTCCACGGTGCCGCCGCCATGATGAAAGTGTTCGGCTCCAGCGACATCACCGTGCGTATGCTCCCAGCCTTGTTCGGCACCGTGCTCGTCGCGTTGCCCTACCTGCTTCGCCGACAGATGGGCGTGCCTGGCGCTCTCGCCACATCTGTGTTCTTGACCGTCTCGCCATCAATCCTGTACTTCGGCAGGTTCATCCGCAACGACATCTTCATGGCCGTCTGGGCACTCGCCCTATTCGTCATCATGTGGCACTACATCGAGCGCCCGCGAACAAGCCTCCTCGTTGCCTGGACTGCCATCTGGGCCTTCGCCTACACCACCAAAGAATCGTCTTTCCTACTGGCGGCAACGTTCGGCCTGTTTCTTATCCTCCTCACGCTCCCTGATCTTTGGAAGTGGGCAAAAGGCACGCTCCGCCTCTCCAACGTCCGGCCTGCCGGTGATCTGCTGATCGTCCTCGGCACGATTTCGCTGCCTATGTGGGCGCCGTTCGTAGGGATGCTGCAGAACTTCGTCGGCATCACCCTCGTGAATGCCGATCCGAACGATCCGGGTATCGCCTCCGGCGATGTCATCCGTGCTGCCGTAGAGACCGGCGCCCCAGCCGGAGGCGCACTGTTCATCGCCCTCTTCTTGGTGCTCGTCCTTACGGGTATATCCATCACCATAGGCCTGCTGTGGGATAAGCGCCGTTGGCCGTGGCTCGCCCTACTGTTCGTAGGCATCACCCTGCCCCTCTTCACCAGCCTATTCACCAACGCCACCGGCTTCTTCACGGGATACTGGGGCTCCCTGGGATACTGGATAGCACAACACCCAGTAGAGCGCGCAAACCAGCCGATTTACTACTATGTCATTGGCCTCTCGGTCTACGAATTCCTGGTCCTCCTACCCACCCTGCTCGGTGGGCTATACCTCGCCATCAAGGGCACCCGCTTCGACCGAGTGATCGTCGCGTGGGCCGCACTCTCCTTCATCCTCTTCACCCTCGCCGGCGAGCGCATGCCGTGGCTGCTCGTAGGCATCACGCTCCCCATGCCCCTCGTGGCCGGGCGCAGCGTGGGACTGATGATCGGCCAGATCCGAGGCGCGAGATTCGCGCCTGCCGGTTTCGTCGGCGGCCTCGGCCTGATGTTTGCCGTACCATTCATGCTCCTCCAGATCATCCGCGCGGAGGATGTCACATCCAGCGTCGCCTTCTGGTTGGCCTTCGCGCTCGCAGCCACCGTCATCGCTGGCACCGTAGTGCTGGCGATGCAACTCCGCATGAATCCTGCGGTCGCGGCCGCAGCCGGCGCCCTTGGTGTGCTCACGCCAGAACGACGCTCACCCATCCTTGCGGCCGTCGCGCTGGGTGCTATCGCCACTCTGCTGGCATTCACCCTATTCGTCGGGTGGCGTGCGACCTACTCCTACGCGGGCTTCGAACGCCCGAATGAGTTGCTCGTCTACTCCCAAACTGGCCAAGAAACGACCTACGCCTCTGAGTGCATCAACCGCATCGCCGACGAGACGGGCCTCGGCACCGAAAGCCTGCGCCTGTTGATCGGCGAGTCGGACAACTTCGCGTGGCAATGGCGTTGGTACGCCAGGAACTACAAGAACGTCACCTTCCGATTCATGAACGATGACCAACCCACCGAGCCGCTCGACGTTGATGTCGTACTCATCAGCAGGTCGGTCGAGAGCAAACTCACCACCGCACTGGAGGGCTACACGCGAGCAGGTGATATCAGTCACCTCTGGTGGTTCCCCAACTCCGCGTACAACAACATATCGCTGGACTCCCTGTTAACCGACGTGCGAAGCGCCGAGAGTTGGAAAGTAGCGACCGATTACTTCTTCGACCGTAAGTACAGCGGCGACATGTACGAATCCCACGGCGTGATCTACCTCGCCGACCGCCACGCGGAGTTCGTTGAAGGTTGCACCGATCTGCGGGCCACGGCTCCTGAGGAAGCCTCCTAAGGGGCAGGCTGCGGCTGATACACTTGCCGGGTTTATCAGCGGAGCAGATTCTGCGGAGGTCACGTTGCTCACCAGCGTTCGGTTCTGGGTTGGGGCCGCCATCACGGCGGTCTTCCTCGCGCTGCTGGTGTTCCGCTTTGACTTCGGTGAGATGCGCGAATCCCTGGCATCCGCCAACTACGTCTACCTCATCCCCGCCATCGGCGTGTACTTCGTCTCCCTCTACTTTCGAGCGTTCCGGTGGAGCTACGTGCTGCGCCCCTTCGCCTCCACGCGCACCAACCGACTATTCCCCGTCGTCATGGTTGGGTACATGGCCAACAACGTGCTGCCCATGCGCATCGGAGAGCTAGCGCGCAGCTACTACCTATCGACTCGCGAGCCCGTCCGTGGCTCCACAGCCCTCGCGACGATCCTTATCGAGCGCGTCTTCGACGGCCTCACGCTGCTTTTCTTCCTGGCCGTCGGCACGCTATTCTTGCCCGTCACCGGCCTCACGGACAAGGTCAGCGAGACCGTCGCGCTCCCTTTCGGGATAGAGCCCTCCGGAGCGCTGGTCGCCATCGTTGTGGTCACGCCATTCGTCGGAGTGCTCACCATGATGGTGCTTGCCGCCCTCTACCCGGAAACTTTCATCAAATGGGCCGAGCGCCTCTTCAAGATAGCCCCTGAGAAATATCGAGCACCTGCCCTCAGCCTCGTTGTGCGATTCCTCGGAGGGTTCGAAGGACTCCATCGCCCCAGCCGCGTTGGGACAGTCTTCCTACTCTCCCTCCCCATCTGGCTGGCCGAAGGAACCATGTACTACATCGTCGCCCTCGGGTTTGACCTCCAGGCTGAGTTCGACAGCGTCGGGCTCATGATCGTCGCCATGCTCGTCGTTACATCCGTCTCCAACCTAGCCACATCCATCCCCTCGTCCCAGGGCTCCGTTGGTCCCTTCGAATTCTTCGCAGCCCTATCGCTAACGTTCCTCGGTGTCTCCCACGGCCTGGCCTTCGCCTACGCCGTCGTCTTGCACCTCGCGCTCTTGCTCCCGGTGATCGTCACCGGTTTCATCCACCTGGCGTTTCGCAACGTCAGCCTTTCAGATCTCACGCGCCGTCGACTCGCGGACGCCCCAAAGGACCAGCCATGAAAATCGGAGTCATCGGCGGTGGTGCCGCCGGTCTAGCAGCAGCTTACGAATTGGGTCTGCGCGGTCACACTGCAGAGGTATTCGAAGGCGCTCCGTTCCTAGGCGGCCAGGCCTCTACGTTCGACGTTGGTGGCACACCCGTCGAAAAGGGCTACCATCACCTCTTCCGCAGTGACACCGCCATGATCGATCTCATGAGCGAGCTTGGCATCGGCCATCAGCTCAAGTGGATCGACTCCAACGTCGGGTACTTCGTCGACGGTCGACTCTGGAAATTCACGTCACCCTTCGACCTCATGCGCTTCAGCCCGCTGCCGCTACTCGATCGCATCAAGCTGGGCCTCATGACCCTCATGCTCCAGCGACGCAAAGAATGGCATTCGTTGGAGCAGGTCACCGCCACTGAGTGGCTCAAAGAACACGCTGGTCGCAAGGGTTACGAAGTCATCTTCGAACCCATGCTCCGCGGCAAGTTTGGCGACCACCACGACCGCATCGCCATGTCTTGGCTGTGGAACAAATTCGCCCTCAGAACGGCATCAAGAGGCAAAGGCCTGCTTGGACGATTCAAAGAACAACTCGGTTACCCCGTCGGGTCATTCGCCGAAATCTTCGACGTACTCGCTGAACGCGTCCGATCCCAGGGTGGCCAGGTTCACATCAACGCCAAGGTCCAAGGCACCATCGTCGAAGACGGCCGCTGCGTAGGCCTGCGCGTCGCCGTTGATGGCGGCGAGCCCGAAGCGCGCACCTACGACGCAGTGCTCTCCACCGTGCCGTCCTACATCATGCCGCACGTCGCGCCGGACCTGCCGGAATCCTACGTCGCCCACCTCACGGACAAGACCTACCTCGCGGCGGTCCTCGTCGTGCTTGTCCTAGACAGGCCGCTCAGCCGGCACTACTGGACCTACGTCGGCGACCGCTCGATCCCATTCCTCGGCATCATCGAGCACACCAACTTCATCCCCGCCGAAAACTACGGCGGCGGACACATCGTCTACCTCACCAACTACCTTGAACGCGACTCACGGCTCTACCAGATGAGCGCCGAAGAGCTGTACCGCGAGTACCTACCCCACCTGGCCCGGATCAATCCCGATTTCGACGAATCGTGGGTCAAGGAATACCACCACCACAAAGTGGACGCCGCCCAACCCATCGTCACGCCCGGCTACGCCGACACCATCCCTGACCACCGCACACCCATCGCCGGGCTCTACCTCGCCAACACCACTCAGATCTACCCAGAAGACCGAGGCACCAACTACTCCGTCCGCATGGGCCGCCAAGTCGCCGCCATCATCGACGACGACGCCAACTAACTCCCCGCAGGCGTCTCGCCCTCAACGTCAGCCACCACCGCCTCCGGCTTCACCGGCACCGTCGCGAACGACATCGCCAGCAGCATCACGAAGAAGACGCCGCCGAAGATCGAGTACGCTATCCGGTAGCTACCTGTCGTATCGAAGATGTACCCCGCCGCAGTCGGCCCCACTGGCGAGAGCAAGCGGAACGGCGCAGTGAACGCTCGTATCTCTCCCATGTGCCGTCGACCGAAGAAGTCCGACCACAACAGCGTTTCCACTAGCGACGACCCGCCCACCGCGAAGCCGAAGACCAGACCAAACAAGATTGCCATCGGATACGTATCGGCGATTATCAGCACGCCCATGGATAGCAACAGCAAGAAGCTGATCAGCATCGCGCCGAAGCGGATGTGCAGCTTCTCGAACACGAATCCCCACGGCACTCCAGTGAGCGCCGATGTCGCCGCGAACAGCGACAGGATGCTCACCGCCTGCACCGCGCTCAGTCCCTTGTCTTGGAAGCTGATCACCATGTGCAGGTTGATCGCACCCAATGCGAACCGGTCCACCGACACGAACATCACGATCATCCAGAATGCCCGCGTCCGGCGCGCCTCTTTCAGCGTCCACGAGATATCGCGAATGTCTCGACCGAACCCGCGCGGCGCGGCCGCCGACGCATCCGACGGCTTCTCCCCATCGGGGTAGAGACCCAGATCCTCTGGTCTACGGCGCAGAAATATCGCCCCAGGGATGATGATCAACAACCCGGTCAGCACTGCCAGGATGCGCCACGCTTCTCGCCATCCTGTAACGGCGAGGATCGCGACGATCAGCATCGGGAAGATGGCCTGCCCAGCCCGCAACCCCGACTGGCGGATGGCGACAGCCCGAGGACGACGCCTCACGAACCAGTTCGCGATGGATATCCCCACACCGATCTGGATCCCGCCCAAAGCCGAACCTCGGCCGAGCCCGAACAGGATCCAGAACTGCCACGGCGCCTGCATGAACGAAATCCCCACCATGGCCAGCACGATGATGATTCCCGCGACGACCACGATGGCTCGCGAACCATACTTGTCCATCACGCGACCGAAGGCGAGCGTCGCCAGCGAACTCGTCATGCTGCCGAGCGTGAAAGCGAACGCCATGGTTGCACGGCTCCACCCCAACTCTTCCTGGATCGGCTCGAAGAACACCCCCAGCACAGGCCCAAACATCGGCACCATGCCGAACGACGCCACGAATCCCGTCCACACGATCGCCCAACCGTAAAACACCCGCTTGAACGGCCACGCCTTCGGGATCTGCGAGTTTGGTTCGACTTCGCGATCAGCAGCCGGGTCTTGGGGAGATTCTTTCAAGTGCACACCTCTACTAGCATCACGAAACAGGGTCGCGCCGATGATACTCGTTACCCCTGGGTATTGCTGAGAATCACCCGCGAATACAGCCCTCCCCCCTGCTATACTCGCGCCTACCTCTCCACGGAGTTCGCGCATGGCTGATACATCCGCCAAGGCCCGCATCGACGAGCTCCGCGAACAACTCAACCTCCACAACTACCGCTACCACGTCCTCGACTCGCCTCTCATTGGCGATTCAGACTACGACGCCATGCTGGTAGAACTCCGGCAGCTTGAGTCGTTCAACCCCGATCTCGTCACGCCCGACTCACCCACGCAACGCGTAGGCGCAGCCCCGTCGCCCGAGTTCCACGAGGTCCAGCACCCTCAGCCCATGCTCAGCCTCGGCAACGCCTTCAACGACGATGACCTCCTGGCATGGCACACCCGCGCCGCTGGCCTATTGGAAGTCGACTCGTTCGCCATGGTCTGCGAACCCAAGATCGACGGCCTCGCAATCGCCCTCACCTACGAGAACGGCAAGCTCCTGCGTGGTGCTACCCGTGGCGACGGCCTGCGTGGCGAGGACGTGACGCCCAACGTGCGTACGATCAGCTCCGTACCCCTCGCCTTGCAGTCCGGCCAGAAGCTCCCCGCGCGCATAGAGGTTCGTGGCGAGGTCTACATGCCTCGCGACGCCTTCGCCCAACTCAACGAAGCCCGCACCGAACGTGGCGAACAACTCATCGCCAATCCCCGAAACGGCGCAGCCGGTTCCCTACGTCAACTCGACCCCAACATCACGGCGCAACGACGCCTCGACGTCTGGATCTACGCCCTAGGCTGGACCGAAGGTGGCACCACGCCCGACACCCACACCGACGTCATGGCCTGGCTACGCGACCTGGGATTCAGGGTCAACCCAGAACTGCGTCGAGTCGAATCTCTTCAGGGCGTCACCGACTATCACACCGAGTGGAGCGAATCGCGCTTCCACAAGAACTACCAAACCGACGGCGTCGTCATCAAGATCGACCGCCTCGACTACCAGCGCCACCTCGGGATCGTCGGCCGTGAGCCCCGCTGGGCCATCGCCTTCAAGTTCCCCGCTGAGCAGGCCATCACCAAGCTGCTCGCGATCAAGATCAACGTCGGACGTACCGGCGCCCTGAACCCCTACGCCGAACTTGAACCCGTCCAGGTCAGTGGCGTAACCATTCAAAATGCGACCCTCCACAACGAACAGGACATCTCGCGTAAAGACATCCGCGAAGGTGACTACGTCATCATCGAGCGTGCAGGCGAGGTGATCCCTCGCGTCGTGGGCCCGGTGCTCGACCGCCGTGCCCCGGAGTCCGTTCCGTTCGAGATGCCCTCAGAATGCCCAAGCTGTGGCACCCCCGTCATCCACGAAGAGGGCGAGGCCGCCCACCGTTGCGTGAACTCACGCTGTCCTGCCCAGCAGTACGAACGCATACGCCACTTCGTATCCAAGGCCGCCATGGATATCGAAGGCCTCGGAGAAAAGCTCGTCGCCGTCCTCCTTGAGCAGGAGTTCATCGCCGACTTCCCCGACATCTACAAGCTCACCGAAGACCAACTCGCTGGCATGGAGCGCATGGGCGAAAAGAGCGCCGCCAACCTCGTCAGCGCCATCAAGCAGAGCAAAGCGCGCCCCCTCGCAGCCGTCATCGCCGCACTCGGGATATTCCACGTCGGTGGCGAAACCGCCGAGCTTCTCGCGCGACGTTTCGGTTCCGTCCATCGCCTCATGGACACCACCGAGGCCGAACTCCAGGCGATCCCCGGCATCGGCCCGATCGTCGCCCAATCGATCGTCGAGCACTACCAGAACGAAGGCAATCGGCTCATCGTCGCTGAGCTCGCACAAGCAGGCGTGACCCTGGAAGCCGAGGTAACCCCCGAAACCGACACTCCCCAGCCGTTCGTCGGCATGCGCTTCGTCGTCACCGGCCGCCTCGACGGCTTCACTCGTTCCGAAACCGAAGGGTTCATCAAGGAACGTGGTGGCCAGGTCACTGGCAGTGTCAGCAAGAAGACCAGCTACGTCGTCGTGGGTGAAGAGCCAGGCTCCAAGGCCGACGACGCCCAACGCCTTGAGATTCCCACCCTCAACGAGGCAGGGCTCCGCGCCTTAGCCGAAGATTCCCTGGTGGACGAGGAACAGGCATGACCTCCGACACCTCAGTGCCGACTCCTGTATCCGTCGACCATCGGGGAATCATCTACACGGGCGAGGTTATTCGCACCGAATCCTGGCACCCCTCCCACGGTCAGCCGCTCAAAGGAGACGCCTACTTCCGTGTCGTCTTCCTCGAAAACACATCCGCTGTGTTCCCACGCTCCCTCCACGACCACCGGATCGCCGTCTACGTACCGGGCGAGCGCTCAGTTGAACTCGAGCGTGCCGAAGCCTCCATACGCTCCATGCGTGAGGCCATGGGCACCTACGCCACCGATTCAGATACGTTCGACTTGCTTTCAGCCGAGACCCATGAGATCGAGGACCACGCCGTCGACGCGTGGGCCGCGTCCTTCCGCAGTGGGCACCTCATCGCCGCACCATCCCTCGACGTTAGCCTCCAGGAAATCTTCGCCGACGGCTACTGGTCCACGTGGGCTGAACGCATCGGCAAACTGCTCCTAGAACGCGCCTACCCTAGCACCCCAGTCAGAGCCGAACTCCTCCAGATTCCCATTCGTCCAGATTCGGACGCCCCCGTCATCTTCAACGCCGTCGTCGGCCGTGGCGCCGACACAGGACATGACGATTCCACAGCGTTCGCCCTTGACTCCTTCGGGCCAGCGCTCGGCCTCTCGTCGTCCCTCGCTCCCCGGGTGACCGACCTCTCAAAGTCCGAGGTCGCCCAGCGCATCTCGAGCATGGTCAACGATGGCTGGCCCCCCAGCGACATCGGCCATGCCCTCGCCCATGAGATGGGCCTCACCTACCCGCTCGCTACCGCATACCTCCTCCTGTGGATCAGCGTAGGCCGCCACTCCGTGCGCCTCCGACCTGGCCACGGCCTGCTGCAGCGCGACGGCACCCCACTCGAAACCGACTCCATCGGCCCCGACGACGCGCGATCTCTCCGCTGGCCCCTCGGACTCTGGGAACGCCTTGAAACCCTGAGCGAGGCCGATGCTCCCACAGCCGCCGACCCCTATCTCGCGGCCCTCGCGGGCCCAGTAAGCCAGGACGACGATATTCAGGCCGCTGCCTTGCGCCGCATCGGTGAGTTGCAGGACGACCTACCCCAGGTCGCACGCTCACTCACGCGGCTCGCAACCACCCAACGCAAGCAGGATCTACCGCGCGAACTAGCGCTCCTCCACCAGATCGCAACCGCCGACTCAGTGGACGCCGCGCTAGCTGCGGCCCGTCGTGGAACCCACACACCCGCCGTGTTCGTAGCGACCATGACCCTATGGCAAGCCTGGGCGAACTCCGACTCAGACGCGTCCGCCCTCGCAGACCTCAGCGACTGGCTCGCCACCGCAACCATCGACGAGGCCTCCGGCGAAGCATTCGCGGAGCACGATCTACTCACTGAGCGCCTCCAAGCCCCACGCCTCCTCACGTCACCCCATGAATGGGCAGCGCTCGTAGAGACTTGCCACCTGTTCCAACATCGGTACGCCACCGCTTACCTGCGCCAACATCGCGAGTATCACGCCAAGGTCGGCACTCTCGCCCATGCCGTAGATACCGCCTGGAGAAAAACAAAAGCCCTCGACAGACTCAACGCTCTTCCTGCTCTCGGTGAGCCCGTGGGCGTTGGCTTACCTGCCCTCGCTGAAGAGATGCGTAACGTCGTCATGGCTTGCGGAACCGAACGCGAGATCGCCGACGTAGAAGCTGCGCCCATGTGCCCCACGTGCGGCATGCCCCTGGGCGCCACGCCGCCTACAACAGACGTCGAGCATCTAACCGCCTATGTAAATGAGGCGCTGGGCGAGCAGAATCGACGCCTCGCGCTCACCATGGCTCACCGCATACTCGAACGCCCTGGGCACGACCAGATCGATCGCTTCATCCAGGTGGTCCAGGTCAGCGACCTATCCGGGCTCGCGAACGTACTAGATGATGTAGTCGTCCAGTTCATCACCGAACTCATCGACCAACCGGAGGATCAGGGTGGCTAAGGTTTTCGATTGGCTATCGAGCCGCAGTAAGCAGAGCGACAAAGAGCCGCCGCTTCTGCTCATCGGCGTCGGCAACCCAGGAGAGAAGTACGCTGGCACCCGGCACAACGTGGGCTTCATGCTCATCGACCTCCTCGGCGAGCGCGCGGGCATCAGGCTCAACGACAAGCGCAAGGACACCATCCTCGGCCAAGGCACCATCGCGGGGAAAAGCGTCGTGCTCGCGCAGCCACGCACATTCGTCAACAAAAGCGGAGTCGCCGCCCGCTACCTCACCGCACGATTCAAAGCCAAGCCCGCCTCCATGCTCATCCTGATCGACGACCTAGACCTGCCTGTCGGCAAGATGCGACTCCGCAAGTCTGGCGGCTCCGGCGGCCACAACGGGCTCAACTCCATCAACGCCGACCTCGGCACCCAAGAATACCCTCGCCTCCGCATCGGTATTGGCAGGCCCACCCAAGGAGCCATCCAACACGTCCTTGGCGGGTTCTCCGGCGACGAAGCCACGTTGCTCAAAGAAACGCTAGAGCAGGCAGCCGTGGCCGTCGAAGCCTGGGTCGAGCATGGCACCGAGTACGCCATGAATCACTTCAACTAACCGTGAACGTACGCGCGATCCTCGTCCTGGTCACCCTTGCGGTCGCGCTCGCTGCGCTAACCGCGTGCACCGCAGACCCGACGCCCACGCCCACGCTTGCGGCGACTCCAACCCCATCGTCGCCAACCCCCACGCCAGCCCCACTACCCACCGACTTTGAGATTCCACGACCGCCCGAAAGCAACTGGCTCGACCTCGTCGCGCGCTACCTCGGCAAGTCCCCCGCCCCCCTAACAAGCGACACGCTGTATCGCGACGAACCGATCGGCACCCAAACGTCGTTCTGGGTCCATGATGTGGATGGCCCGCAGATGCGCGAGGTCACAGCCACCCTTCAACACGTCAGCGATACCGCGCTCTGGTACGTCTCTGACGCCATCAACGTGGACTCCGAAGACCTCGAACGTGCAGCCGATGCGTTCGACCATCGAGTGCTGCCGGAAGTCCTGCGTATCTTTGCGCCCGACCTCGAACTGCCAGGAAAGATCACCATCGTCAACGCCCGCACACCAGGGCTCGCTGGGTATTTCTCCAGCACTGACGTGCTGCCACAAAAAGCCCAAAGGTTCTCCAACGAGCGCGTAATGATGGTGATGAGCGGCTCCGATGCCGACTCAGAGCGCTACCTGGGGACGCTCGCTCATGAACTCCAACACCTTATCCAATGGCACGTCGACCCCACCGAGGAAACCTGGATATCGGAAGGCCTTGCCGAGTTCGCAGCCGGCTTCTTGGATCTCCCCAAACTCCCTCACGACGCCTACTTCGACAATCCCGGAGTTTCGTTTGCCAACTGGCCGGAGGAGCCCGGAAAGTCGATTCCCGCCTATGCGGCCGCGTCTCTATTCTTCAGCTACCTGCATACCCAAACAGGCCTCGATAGCATCCACCAGATCGTCAGCCAGCCGCTCGACAGTGCGGACGGAATGACCGCATTCTTCGCAAGCCAGCCCCTGGACTTCGCTTCGTTCTTCGGCGACTGGCTCGCCGCCAACGTCGCCCGCGCAACCGATGGCCCCTACGCCTACGACACCCCACCCGGGAACGTGCATGCCGATCACCTCCTCGCCACACCTGGCACCATCCAAGGCGCAACTCCACAACTCGGCGGCTGGTACCAGCGCATCGACCCCGGCAACCTCTCCTTCCAAGTGCGGTTCGATGGCACGTCAACCACCCCCGCGCTCCCTGTCGCACCGCACAGCGGCGACCGCTGCTGGTGGGGCAACCGAGGCGACAGCATCGACTCCACCCTCACCCGCGAGTTTGACCTACGCGACATCGACCGCGCGACGCTGCGCTTCTGGTCTTGGTACGCCATCGAGGACGGCTTCGACCGCGCCTACGTGGCCGCATCCACAGACGGAGGTGTCTCTTGGCGCGCGTTGGAAGGCGAGCGCACTACTGACGATGACTCCTTAGGCACGTCCCTCGGCCCCTCGTACACCGGCGAAAGCGGCGGCTGGGTGGAAGAGCAGATCGACCTGGCCCAATACGCGGATTCCGTCGTCCTCATCCGCTTCAACTACGTCACGGACGAATCCGTCAATTCGGCTGGGTGGTGCATCGACGACATCAGCATCCCGGAATTAGGGTTCGCTGACGACGCCGAACTGGACGCGGGGTGGCATAGCGAGGGTTTCGCGCGCATCTCCCGCGACGGCATCCCTCAACGCTTCGTGCTCCGCACCATCACTGGCACCGGCCACGACGCAATCGTGACCGCCATCGACCTCGACGACAACAACGACGCGACCTTCGTCGTGAACGCTCCCCTCGTGCTCGTCGTTGGCGGACTCACGCACCAGACGACCCAGCCAGGCCAGTTCACCATCGCTGCCTCGCGCTAGGGAACTTCTCGCTTCCCTCACGCGTCTGAGTAGATGAGCACCCATGTGTGCCACCAGGCCGATCCAGCGTCTCGCACCCCTGGAACACCTGTAACAAGCGTGTCTCCGGTGCGACCATACCTCGGCCTTGAAGGAGCGATTCATGCCCACAACATCATCAGGACGCTGGCTCGTCGGCATCGCCGTTGGTGTCGGCGCGCTCGTGATCCTCTCCTTGGCAGTCACCCTGTTTTCATCCGGCACCCCTCCTCGGCTGCTGCCTGTAGGGTCGCCCGAGGCCCGCGTCCAGGACTTCATCCTCGCCATCGATGACGGTGAGCTCGACGCCGCATACGACATGCTCGACCCCGATGCCGTCGCTGATTGCTCCCGTGCTGATTTCAGGCAGCGCGCCTCCTACGGCGAGCGAGCCGGACTCCGCGTCGCCCTCCATTCCGTCGACATCTACAACGATCAAGCCGACGTGAGTGTCAGCGTGTCGAGCTTCTCCGGCTCACCGCCCTTCGACTTCTCCGAGAGCAACTACGATGTGCGGTTCGCCCTCGCCAAACACGATCAAACCTGGGCCATCACGCTGGCACCCTGGCCCTTCAGTGGCTGTCCCTTCACCGTGAAATCCAGGCCAGCCGCGACCCCGGTCCCTCTGACCACCCTCACTCCCAAAGACTCGGGTTCCTAGGAAGTACTCATGAATTTCTTCTTCCCCCTCGCGTCAGTCCTCGTAGGCCTACTCATACCCGTCGCGCTCATCGTCGGCATCGTCCTCGTTGTCCGCCGCGCACGTGACATCGAGCCAGCCCCTGGCATCGGCACCACTCGGCGCCTGTTCCTGTACTGGCTCGCGTTCATCTCCCTCATGCTTGCCGCGTCCGGCCTCAACATGCTGGTCGGCTCCACCCTAGAGCAACTCTTCGAGAGCTCTTTCGGGCGCGGCGGCAGCAGCGATCAGGCCGCCTTTGGGCTTGCCGCCACCATCGTCGGATTCCCCATCTGGTTGCTGCTCATGCGCGCCGGATCAAAGTCCCTCGCCACCTACCCTGGCGAAGCGGGCAGCCTCGGGCGCAAGTTCTACGCCTACTCCGTCCTGCTCATCTCCGCCAGCGTCGTCGCCTACACCGCCTCACAGACCCTCAGCGGTCTCTTTGCGTTCGATGACCTCGGAGCCTCCGACTTCGCTGCACCACTCGTCTGGGCTGCCGTCTGGTACTACCACTGGCGCGCCGAAGCGATCGAGGGCCAGCCGAGCCTCGTCGCGGTTGCCCTGCGGAAGGTCTACGTCTACCTGACCGCCGCCTACGGCCTCATCATGCTCGCCGCAGGCGCTGCCTTCCTGCTCCACGGCATACTCGACAACGCCTACGCCGATCTTTTCAGGACCAACCTCCTGATCGACCCCAAGTTCAGCGATTTCTGGAGCAATGAAGTCCGCACGGCCACCGCGCTCGCCATCGTTGGCGGCGCCTGGTGGTGGTTCCACTGGCACCGCGCCGCTAGCGGCGACCGCACCTCCGAGATTCGGCTCGCCGCCGTCTACGTCCTCGGCATATTCGGCGGTCTCGTTGTCACCGTATCTGGCATCTCTATCGCCGTATTCACCATCCTCCTTTGGTTCATCGACACCGAGTCCGACTCGTCTGCGGCAAATCATTTCGACACCTTGTCAACTGCCATCGCGGTCACCGTCGCGGGAGTCGCGCTCTGGATCTACCACCGTCGAGTCTCGCAGCAGGACTCCGCTGAAGACGCCCAGCGCGCCGAGTCCGGCGAACGCGTATACCGTTATCTGGCAGCCGCCGTCGGCCTCGCCACACTCGCCGTTGGTGTGTCGTTGCTCGTAGGCCGCATCGTCGCCCTGATCGTCGACGCCAGCACCAGCTCCGTCATCGGCTCCTTCAACGACGCCTCACCTACCGCTGGCGCGCTGACCGCTATTCTGGTTGGTGCTCCCCTATGGGTTCGCTACTGGCTCCAGCGCCAAGCATCCATCGTCGCGGCCGGCGCCCGTGCCCATGAAATAACAACTCTATCGCGCCGTGCCTACATGTTCTCGGTCTTCGGCATAGCCATCCTCGCAACGCTCATCTCCGCCAGCGCCGTCCTTTTCCGCATCCTCCTCGCCGCCTTCGATGGCGACCTTCGGCCCCAGGTCTTCTTCGACTCCCAGTGGGGGATCGGCATCGTCGCAGCGGCGGCCCTAATCAGCGCCTACCACTGGCAAATCATGAAGGAGGATCGCGCCCTCGAACCCGAAAGCGCGTCCGAGCCCGAGCCTGAACTTCCACGCAAGCGCGTAACCGCAGTCGTGGCCAGCGACGCCCGTGCCACCGTCGAGCGCATCACCGCCCACGCCAACACGAGCGTCACCTACTGGGAACGCCGCGATGACGCTGGCGTACCCGTCCTCACCGATGAACAAGCATCCGATCTAGCAACCGTTGTATCCAACTCCCCAGGCGAGCACGTCCTACTAGTCGTCGACGGCTCGGGCGTGCAAGTTATCCCTCTTTAGGGCCAACCCGTGGCAAACTGAGGTGATTCGCTTCAGGAGTCCCATATGACAGACCGCGTTCTACTTGGAGTCTTCGCCCACCCGGACGACGAGACATCCTGTTCAGCCGCCCTCATGAAACGCTACGCCGCAGAAGGCGTCGACATCCACGTCATCACCGCTACCCGTGGCGAGATGGGTGCCCTCGGCACCGGCGGTGTCGTCATCGCCCGCGAAGACCTGCCCGCAGTGCGTGAAGCCGAGCAACGGTCGGTGTTCGACTACCTTGGCCTCCCCAACCCGCCCATATACCTCGACTACCGAGACCAAGAAGTCGGAGATGCCGACCGTGAGGAGGTCATCCTCAAGGTCCTCGCCGTCATGGAGCGAGTGAAACCCGATGTCGTTCTAGCCTTCGGCCCAACCGGGCTCTCCAACCACGTCGACCACATCGCCATGCACCACGCCGCAGTTGAAGCCTTCGATCGCTACCGTGCGTCCTCCGACAAAGAGCCCACGCTCTACTTCTGGGCGCTCGCACAGCATGTCGTGGACACCTTCGAGCTGGGCATCGACGGCGTTGAAGTCCAGCCCCACGTCATCATGGATGTCGCCGAAACGTGGTACGCCAAAATTCGATCCCTGCGCATGTACGCCTCACAGCAGGACGCCCAAGATATCGCCGCGATGATGGAAGACTTCCCTGAAAAATACGAGATATTCCACCAGGTCTACCCCCCTCTTGCTGATGGCACCGTCTTCGACGACCTGTTCCACGACTAACCGCCGTAACGTGTCCCCCGTGGTACGCTCACCCCATGCCATCCGTCCGATTCGAGCACTCCCTTGACGCGCAACAGCTAGCGCTGCTCCAGGCGCTCGGCCAAGCCGCCGACGCCCACGGAGCCAAGCTTTGGGCAGTTGGCGGAATCGTGCGTGACACTCTGCTCGGCAGGCCCGTCCTCGACATCGACCTCACGTCTCAGACTCCCGCCAACGAGCTTGGCCACGCCCTCGTCTCAACCCTCGGCGGCAGCGTTTCCCCAATCACGCCTTTCATGACCGTCAAGCTAACCATCGACAGCCATCGTTTCGACCTCGCCACCACACGAACCGAGACCTACCCCCAACCCGCGACGCTACCCGTCGTGACTCCAAGCACTCTCAGCGAGGATTTGAGCCGACGCGATTTCACCATCAACGCCATGGCCGCATCCCTCGCACCAGCTGACTTCGGCGACATGACCGACCCCTTTGGCGGCCAAGCCGACCTCGACGCCCACCTCCTTCGCGTTCTGCACCAACGCTCATTCCAAGACGACCCCACGCGCGCCTTCCGCGCCGTGCGCTACGCCGTCAGGCTCGGCTTCCGCATGGACGGTCGCACCGCTAGCTGGATGCGCCACGACGCACCCCTCATCGAGCGCCTGTCCGGTACACGCATCCGTCACGAGATCGAGCGCATGCTCGACGAGCTCCGAGGCGCAGCAGCCCTGCTGGAGACCCACCGTCGCGGACTTCTCGCCCAGATTCACCCCGAGCTTGGAACGAGCGCAGTCACGCGGGCTCTCCGCTCCGCCGCACGCGCCAACCTGACCGGCTTGGAACTCCTCGCGGCGCTGATGTACCCTCTATCTACGAGCGATGTCCTGGCCCTAACGCGCCGTCTCAGCCTGTCAAACCAGCAAGCGACCGTAGCAGAAGCCACCGCTCGCGCACACGGAGCTGAATCGCAGTTGAGCGGAACGCCACCCAGCGTGGTCGACCGAACGATTGGCAACGCCCCAGCCGCAACCCTGAACGCGATGGCAAGCGTGCCAGCCGATGCAGCGGTCAGGGCATCGGTTCGACGTTACATCCGTCGCGCCGCGCACGTTCAACGGCACCTGGACGGCAAAGCGCTTGCCCACCTCGGCGTGCCGCCAGGCCCCCGGATCGGCGAAGCGCTGGCAGCGCTGCGAAGCGCAGAACTCGACAACACAGTGCGAACCAGGCGCGGAGCCACGCACTTTATCAAGCAGTGGTTACAGGAGATCTAAGTTGAAAGCCGCCTTCATCCGCCAACACGGCGATCCTTCATCCATCGAAGTCGGGGACATGCCCGACCCCAAACCCGCGGCGGGCGAAGTTCTCGTCAGGGTCAGGGCAGCCTCCATCAACAGGCTTGATCTCTACACCCGCGCAGGGATCCGAGGCACCAAGCAGGCCGAAGACCAATTCCCGCGCATCCTCGGTGGCGACTCCGCGGGCGACATCGTAGAGGTCGGCAATGGCGTCGCGGGACTCACCGTCGGCCAGCGCGTCGTCATCAACCCACTACTATCAACAACACCGGTTCCCAAGATGATGGGTACCCACGTACAAGGCGCCTACGCTGAACTCGTCGCCGTGCCTGCGGGCAACGTCGTCCCGATCGCTGACTCCCTCTCCTACGTCCAGGCAGCATCGCTGCCCACCGTATTCCTCCCCACCTGGTCCATCATCGTCCGCGAAGGCCAGCTTCAGCAGCACGAGACAGCCATGGTCCTCTCCGCCTCCAGCGGGGTCGGCACCGCTGCCATCCAGATCATCAAAGGCGTCATCGGTGCGGAATGCATCGCCGTCACCAGCACCTCAGAAAAGATACAGAAGGCCCACGAGTTGGGCGCCGACCACAGCATCAACTACAAGACTGAAGACCTCGCCGAACGTGTCAAAGAGATCACAGGCGGTCGCGGCGTCGACCTCATCGTCGACAGCACCGGCGCGCTATTCTTCGAAGCAGCCTACGCATCCCTCGCCCGCGGCGGGCGTTTCGGCACCTGCGGCGTCACCAGCGGATACAAAGCCGAGATTCACTTAGGCCAACTCTTCTCCAAGGAATTGAAACTGTTCGGCGTCTTCATGGGCAGCACTGACGAGCTCGGCCAGATCGCCGATGCCGCAGGCAAAGGTCAGCTCAAGGGAGCTATCCATCGCGAACTCCCCCTTGAAGAGATAGCCGACGCCCACGACGAGATGGAGCGCTCCGACCACTTCGGCAAATTCGTCGTCACGGTCGCCTAGCGCCTACATGCGCGACGACTCCTCTACGAAGGGCGGCGGCCCCAACAACAAACCTCCACGAAGGTTCTACGGCTGGACGATCATCGCTGTCGTCAGCCTCGTCTCGTTCGCCGGCGGCGTTGAAACCAACCCCATCCTGGGCGTCTTCCAAGAACCCATCACCCATGAGTTCGGCTGGACGCGCGCCATGTTCACGCTACCCATGGCCCTTGGCACCTTCGCCGGGGGCCTAGCGGCCATCTTCATGGGGCCCATCATGGATCGCTACGGCGGCCGATGGGTGATGACCGTTGCCGTCATCATCATGGGCGCAATCTTCATAGCCATGGGCATGATGCACTCGTTATGGCAGTACTTCATCCTGCAATTCCTAGGCCGCACGCTCGTAGCGTCCACGTTCTTCCTGATCGTGGGCGTCATCATCCCCAAATGGTTCATCGCCAAACGTGGCCGTGCCATCGGCATCGCCAGCCTTGGCCAACGACTCGGCCACGCCGCTTACCCCGTCATCATTGGTTGGGTCTTGATCATCAGCGGCTGGAGAGCCGCTTCCATCGCGCTTGGTATTTCAGTGTGGGTTGTAGCGCTGCTCCCCAGCGCCTTGCTCCTCCGGCGTCGCCCGGAAGACATCGGTCAGCATCCCGACGGCCGTACACCTGACCTACGCTCGACGGGCGCACCCGGCTCAGCGCCTCCACCCGCCGAAGAAGTATCGTTCAGCCGCAAGCAAGCCCTGCGAACGCCCGCGTTCTACTTCCTGCTCGGCGCGCTAGCGACCCAAAGCTTCGTCGCCACCGGAATCAACTTCCACTGGTATTCCTACTTCACGGGCAACGGAGTAAGTACCAGCGCGACCGTCGCCTCCCTGGCTATCGCCCCACTCATGGGCATGCCCGCTACCATCCTCACCGGGTTCGTCGTTGAGAAAGTCGCGCCTCAGTTCGTACTGGCCTCCGCCTACCTGCTGACAGCCTCCAGCATCGTCGTATTGCTGTTCGTACACAGCACTCCTATGGCCATACTGTTCGGAGTCATGTACGGAACCGCAGCAGGGATTCAGATCACCAACAACCAAGTAATCTGGGCAGATTTCTTCGGCAGGCACTCCATCGGTGCCATCCGAGGGCTTATCTCACCTGTCCAGATGTTCACCAACGCTCTTGGACCGTTCGCCGCCGCTCTCTGGTTCGACCAAACCGGTGGCTACCGAGGCATCTTCTCCATCGGCATCGCCCTGCTCATAGGTGCCGCTGCTCTCTCAGCCTCCGCGCGCAAGCCCGTACTCAAAGCAGCGCCGAGCACCACGACGAAGTCCCACCAGGACTAGCCCTTCGGGCCCCACGACTGGCCGAAATCGCGGCGGCGCACCGCCTGCCCCGTGAACGTGTCCACCGTCTGCGCCAACGTCCACATCACCGACGGCACCACCGTCGCCACGTCCTCGCCCAGGTGCCCAGACAGGTCTGTCGAGATCAACCCCGGCATCCACGCGTTCACCGCGATCCCCGCTGGCCGAAGTTCCTCCGCCAGGAACTGCGAGAACGTGTTCAACCCACCCTTGGTCATCCCGTACCCCACGCGTCCCTCCGCGTAGGTCAATGCATAACCGGATGAAACGTTCAGGATGTTGCCCGAACCTTGTGCCGTCATCTGCGGGATCACCGCCTTGCTCATCAAGAACGGTGCCGTCAGGTTGATCGCTAGCATGTCCCGCCACTCGCGCAGGTCCATCTCAACGATCTTTGAATCGGGGT